>Ga0114938_1000583_pt1 | contig 26734 bp, 25 predicted proteins | sample AshMeaBigSpring_FD_88675 | JGI IMG/M metagenome (GOLD analysis project Ga0114938, IMG submission 88675) | Groundwater microbial communities from Big Spring, Nevada to study Microbial Dark Matter (Phase II) - Ash Meadows Big Spring | ecosystem: Environmental > Aquatic > Deep subsurface >... | reverse complement strand
GTGAATCGCGTCCCGGAGTCGAAGGAGCCATCGTTCCCGGAAGCCCCAGGATCTTCAACGAGACGGTCCCGCAAAGCAGGGTCCTCGTGGTCAGCGACTATGACTCCCTGTTCACCCAGGACGGCACATGGACCATGGAAATCCTGACTTCCACTCCGTTTGGCGTCGACCGTCTCGCGCATGTGACCTTTGAGGTCGATCGGACCCTAAAGCTCAACGGCATGGTTTCCACCATGGAATGATCTTTCGAGGCCCGTGATTAGACGGTGTCTTTTGGATTACGTGATCGCGTTGAAAATCAAACTTCCAAATTGTTCGATATTTCCAAAAAATCTGGTTGGTTTGAGGCGAGATCTTCGCTATGAAGCAACCATCTGTAGAACAAAACGCCGGATAAAGCGCGAAATCGTGAAGGGACAATGGTTCTGTTGATTTGTAAGTCTTTGGTTTTAAATGCAAATAATTCAAGACATTCAGGTCTCTGAATTGTTCAAAATTTACAAAGATTTTTCTTGTTAAGGATCATTAAAATTTTAAGATGTCGGGCAAGTTGGAGTGAGTGCCACGCCAACCGATTCTCTGAATCCGATGAAAATCGCCCGCATCGCCACCGGACTTGTCAGCGCCCTCCTCGTGGGAACGGCATCCGGTGCCCGCTTGTCGGATCGTTTATCCGGAGCGCACGAGCGGTTTCTGGATGACCGGCGCGAGGCGCTTCCATCGTTGAGCGATCCCTACGGCGTGCCGTCCGCGGCGCGGGTGGTCATGGAACGTTCCCGTGATGCCATGCGCGGATCCCTCGCTTGGAAGCGCAATGTGGTGGCCACGGTTTTCTGGGTGGGCGAGTTGCCGACTGAAAACAACCCGACGCCCAACACCAAGAGCGCCTGGGATCAGAACTGGCAGGAGAATTTCGGAGGCTACGATCATCCGGAGCGCCGCGACGGATGGAGCCCCGAGGCTTTCACTCCGATGCTCAATCCGTTTTACGTCGCTCTACCCTACAATGATGTCGCCAAGGGCGGCATCCACCGCCCCGAGGCTTCGGAGGTGATTCCCTGGTTTTGGGAGGCCTACCGCGGCGATGGAATCTCGGTCTGCAAGGGCCGCTGGGTTGCCATCCACCATGAGGGGAGGGTTTGCTACGCCCAGTGGGAGGATGTCGGTCCGTTCGAGGTGGATCACTGGCAATATGTTTTCGGCAACGAGGAACCCCGTGCCAACCGCAACCAGGCGGCCGGCATCGATCTCAGTCCCGCCGTGCGGGATTTCCTCGGTCTGCGCAGCGGAGCGAAGGTCGAGTGGCGCTTCGTCGACGATCGCCAGGTGCCGCGCGGCCCTTGGCGCGACTGGTCTGGCGGACTCTCCCTGCCGCAACGCTGAAATTCTCACCCTGACACCACTGCTGTTCCACACCCAACCCCTGAATTGACGACCAAGTAGTTCACCGAATCACCCACACACCCTTTCCTGACCGGTAACAAGTCCCAGTTGCTGCTCAGGCGGCCCGGATCGGGGTTCTGTCCCGAATCGGCGCGAGTCCGGCGAAAGCCCGCCCGCGCCCTTGCCCGAACCGGGCCGCCCGTCCCTCAAGAGAAGTCCCGCTCGAGAGGATCCAGACGGAAGAGTGTTTTCCAACACCCACCCTTACAACCAGCCATGAAAACCAGCCATCGGGCTGCCTTGTCGGCAGCCGTCATCGCCATGTGCACCCTCACGTCAACGCGGTCTTTCGCCGTGCCCGGCAACGGCAACGCGAACGGTCAGGCCACCTTCCCGGCCATGCCTTCCGGTTGGCTCGTCGCGTTCCCGACGATCGTCCAGACCGGCACCAAGCCGACGCTCACCTGGGGCATCAACTACCCGTCGATCGTGGAGGACTACATCACCATCACCCCGCCGTCCACCGTCACCGCGGACGAGGAGGTGGATTGTGAGATCCGCATCCTGGGAGCGGGCGTGACAGTTACGAGTTCAGGCAGCGGCGGCTATTCGTTCGTGCCCACCGAGGCACAGGTCAGTTACGACGGTGGGACCTACGAGCGGATCTTTTACGGAACCAACAATGACGTGAATCCGAACACGGTGGTGTACACGAAGACGATTCCCAAGAACAAGAAGCTGCGTTTCGGCGGACGTTATTACCACAACAGGAAGTGGGGCCCCTATTACAACTCCTCCAGCGGAACCCAGAACGTCCGTTCGCTGGTCAGCGGCAGCACTCCGCCGTCGAACGTGCCGGAATACAACGCTCCCTCGCTGGAGAGCTTCATCAAGCCTTACCTCACCCCGGACGGCAAGGTGAACATCGGGCCCATGGATGTCATCGTGTTCATGGAACTCACTCACACCGATGCGCAAATGTCGGATCCGGGCTATGACCTCCAGGACATGGTCATCCTCGTCACCTTCAAGTCCAAGGCCAAGACCAACAACGGCCATGGCAACAACATCGATGGCATCGACTCCAGCAACCCCGGTAACGCACCCTTCATCAATCTCGATACCGATCCAAACGTGGACGACGAGGGCAGCGGCGGTGGCGCGGCTCCCAGCAACCCGTGACTTGATTCCATCCATCCGTTTTCCCGACCCCATGAAACGCCGATCCACCCTCATCCTGCTTGCCTTGGCGCTCTCCGCCTCCGCGGAGGTCCAACCGCAGGCCAAGCCCCGGTTCCGGGACGCTGCCACCCATGAACAGCTTGCGCTCAAACTCCGCAAGGCCGAGCAAAAAGACCCGATGAAAAACCTCGAGCAAGCCACGGGCGAGGATCCCTCCAAGGTGAACCGTCCGGTCAATTTGCTCGAACAATCGGACATCGTCTGCTTTGGCGGAATGGCCACCCTGGTTCCCAAGCGGGCGATTCTCTCGACCCCGGCGAAACACAAGGATTGCCTCAAAATGCAGCCTGGTGCCCGGATTGTCGGATGGGCCGAGTTTTATGCGCAAAACCGGGGATGGATCACCACCGTTGAAGTCTCACGAGTGCAGGCCGAGGGAAATCAGGACATCCCGGAGGAGACCCGTGAACGGATCGGCAAGAGCACCAACCTCATTGTCGCCACCTTCATGGGCGGACCCATTTCGGTCCTCCCGCTCAAACAGGCGGAGAAGTCCGCCGAAACCGCGAAGACCACACCATGAAAGCCATTGTCACCCGACTGCTCCTGATCGTCACGGCCGCTCTGGGCACGACTTCCGGTCAGACGTCCTCATCCTACTTTACCAACTTCGTCCGGCAGGTTCAGCTTCCCACGGGCGTCCTGTGGGATGTTTCGGTCGCCCCCGCGGGCGAGGCCCTCTCGCCGCTTGCCATTGATCCCGGTGGTGCCAGGTTCGAACTCTGGACCGTCCAGTCCGATCCACTGACCGTCTATCTGCTCGATACCCGGTATGTGGGAACCTACGTTCCGATGGCCAACGTGATCATCCGAACCGAGGACCCTTACACCTATACGGCCATTCCCCGGACCCGTGCCGACCGGCCCTTCCAGGTGGACATTGAGGTCTCCGGACTCCGCAGCGAGGCGGAGGCGCCAGTGGCTTCGAAGAGCGTCAAGCTGCTCCGGCACGTGCAGTCGTACGGAGTGGACGGAACCGGGACCGATATCGACCGCACCCAGGCCATTCTATACGATCAGAAGTCGCTCGTGAACAACGCCATCCACCGGCTGAGCTATACGATCACTTCGGTTCCCAGTTCGGATCTCTCGAAGGTGCGCGGCGAGGAGCGTTTTTCGGTGTTCTCGCTGGCCGATTACCAAGCTCCCGAGTCCCAGCTCGCGTCCATGTTTGTCCAGATCTGGCCTGTGGCCGATGGCACGATCTCCGGCATTTCGGATAATGAGCAGATCCGGTTCAAAGCCCCGCAGTTGACGATTTCCCTCAACGATCTTTATCCGGACTCCCGAACCTACGCCCAGGTGTACAAGGGAAACGTCCAGTCAGGAGTCGAGGGGACCGTCGTTCCCGGAAGCGCGCTCATCATCTATGATGCTGTTCCCCACAGCCGCGAGCTCTCGCTGGACAACTGGGATGCCGTCATCGACTCCGACGGCCGTTGGACCATCGAGCTCCTCACCGTCACTCCGTTTGGAATCGACCGCCTGGATCACGTCAGTTTCGATGTGGACCGCACCATCGAAATGAACGGAACTTTCACCACCATCGAGTGAATCAGGGTTTCTTGAGCTCCGTCTCCAGTTCCCTCCTATAATTGTCGTTCCGGTAAATCAGCGAGAAGCGCGCGTCTTTGGATTTCCGCAGCAGATCCTCCACTTCGGTGAAAGCCAGCAGGAGAAACAAGCCTTTCACAGGTTCCCGATGAAACGATTGCGTCCTTGTCACGAATTGATCCTCCACCGACCGCTGCTGTTGGTTGGTGAGGAGCTTCCCGTGCTCGACGGTCACCTGTTTCCGGAGCTCCTCGAACCGGGTTTCCATCAGTTCCGCGGAGGCCTCCGGGTCGAAATAATGCACCGTGAGTTCATAAAGCCTGCCACCGAGGAAACGACCCTCGACGGCTCCCGCCTTGGTCTCGGGAAGGAAGCCCTTCTTCGGCTCGATCTTGAGAATCCGCAATCCGGGTTGATCCCCTGGAAGGGTAATGGTAAGGTCCAAGGAATGTCGGGAAGCCCAATCAATCAATTTTTCCGGAGAATCGCCCCAGCGCAGGCCGAACGGTGGGTTGAGAACCGCCTGGGCCGTCGCGGATCCCATCGCGATAGCGAGGACACATACGATCACGCGCGACAGTTCGAAAAGCCGTCTCATGGCGGGACTTTCACGGGTTTCCGCCGTTTCCGCAAGGCGCGATCCTTGCGCCGGGGGATGCTCCTGATCGAGGCGGGAATGGCGCTCTCCATCCTAACTCTCGTCGGTCTTGTTGCTCTCAAGATCTCGTTGAACATCCTGACTCCCAGGCAGTGGGGTCTGCAACAGGCCTTGACGGACGCTTACCTGACCTATGAGCGGGCCTACGCGGAGAGGATTCCCTTCGACAGCCTGACCGCCAATGATTCGCCGTTTCCGGCCTTTCCTCAAACCAGAACGACATCCGTCGAAATCGGCCGGTTGCCGGGAAATCGCCCCGTGATGGGCGTCGTCACCCGCACCCGGCTTCCGGATACCAACAATTATCCGATCGACGGCGGCACCGGCAGCATCGACTCCAATCCCTCCGCCATGAAGGTATGGAAGGTTCAGAGCGTGATCACCTACACCGTGGGAACAAAGAACTACGTGAAATCCCGAACCGTCATCCGCTCCCAATGAATCCGAAGATCGTCTCGAAACGCCGGGGGTTCACGCTCGTGGAATTGTCCGTGGCCACCATGATGGGCCTGTTGACCTCGGCGATGGTGCTGTCGCTCGTCAACCAGCAGTTGGCGTTCCTCAAAGTCTATCAGGCGCAGGATTTCCTCACCGAAGAGGCTCCGGTGATCAGCATGTATGTCAGCAAGCTCGTGGGGAAGGCGGATCGATTCCGCCTCCACGAATCCATGGACGACGCGCTGCTGGGGTTGAATCCCCGTCTGACCCCGTCGCCGGTGGTGGTTCTGAATTACCGGCAGCCGGACGGGTCGATGCGCGCGGCATTCCTCTCGTTCGAGGACCGGGGTTCCGGGCCGGCGCTCTACTATTTCGCCCAGTCGGTTGGCGGAACGGTGAACGATCCCCAATGGACGGTCACCCACAAGGCCTCCAATGTGGAGTTTTCGATGGAACAGGGGGTTCTGAGAGTGGCCCTCACCGGACCGGCCGGGGAAAAAATCACCTATTCGGGAACCATGCAGCAATGATCTCATCACCTTCCAGAAATAGAAGGGGCAAGCCCGGCTTCGCATCCTACATTCTGGCTCTCTCGACGGGGGCCTTCCTCATGCTTCTGATGGTCTTCACTTATCGGCGGGCCATGGCGGCGCATGCCGTGCAGGCCCAGGTCCAGCTTCGTTCGGATTACCGTGAGAAGGAGGATGCGATCCTCCGCTCGATCGTGGCCGTCACTCCGAACCGGGCGATCCGGGCGATGAGGAGCGGTTCGAGCGCCACCACCACGGTATCCGATCCGTTGCGCTGGCAGAACATTTTTACCGAATCGCTGACCCTTGCGAACGCCAGAACCTCCGTGGATGCCAATGTCCGCGCGAGCCTTGGAGTCGCGAATCTCGCCTCCGGAAACAGCGGAGATTCCACTCTCACGGTGGCGAGCCGGATTTTCCTCAATTCCGGCGGTGATTCCGCCTACCGCAGCACCTATGTCTCGTCCGGGATCAACCGTGTTCTCGGAACCGGGTATCCGGTGCCGCTTGAGACTTCCAACTCAAGCACCATCGCCAACGACAAGTTCTATCCAATCATCACCAACGACAAGATCCATGGCACGCTGGCTCAAAGCGGAGTGGGGTTGACCGTGGCGGACTATCCCAGATTCAACCTGTTGAAGTATCCGCAGATCAACTTCGGCTACGCACGGCCGGGCGAGGATTTCGTGGCGAAGAGGAACTGGTGGGCCTTCACGCTGGATTTGGCGAACCACGACGATGACAAGACGGATGCAACCCGCACCAAGAGGGATTTCGTGTTCTCAATCTATGAGATTCCCTCGCAGCTCGCCATTTCGGCATCCTCGTTCATGTCCCTGGGGCAGTATGGCTCCGGCGATGACTGGCTGCAGGACCGGGTGGAGATCAAGGGCGGAATCTTCGCGGGCAAGGCGGTCGTGGAAGGGACCGCCGACCTGTCGGCGTTGGCCAGCCGGAGAGGAATGTCGATGTCCGGCGACTCGACCATCGGCGGGCAGAATTTCGCGAGCAATCCCTTCACTCCCGGCGTCAGGGAGGAATATCAGGTGACACAGGGCGAGTTCTTCCCCGTATCCCTCGCTTCCGAGAGCGGCAGGGTGGCTTTCGTGCCGATCAACCGCGGTGCCGAGTTTTTTGATCGGTTTCATCCCAATGTCAGGACCGCCGAGACCTCCACGCTCTCGCCGACGACTTGGAACAAGTATTCGATCGGAGCGCTGCAGTGCGCGATGCAACTCGACATCACCGAGGTGGTGAGCGCCACCAATCCCATGCCCACCAAGCTGCGGTTCAGCTACGTGAAGACCGACGGGACGGCCGGAAGCTACTCGGAGCCCGTCGCGATCGGCGTGAAGGCCACGCTGCCGCCGGGTTTCGTCAAAGTGGCGGACGAGAACCAATCTTACGACTTCGGAAATCAGGTGGTGGATGTGGCGTACGGGGCGAACGGAAACTTCATTTTCCAGCCGGGGGTCACCGGAGTCGTGACGTTTTCCAACAGCCGCTTCTACGGAACCTTCAACGATCCTCTCGTTGGGACCTTCAAGGCGGGGTATTTCCGGCCGAGCGCGCCCTACAAGGTGTCGATGCATCCGGCGAACCCTAACGGCTTCGCGGTCGCAGTGTTTCCCGAGCGGATTCCGGCGTTTCTCACGCGGATCGGAGCGGCGGGCACGGACAAGAACCACTCGTTGGTCGTCAATGTCGATTATACGAACCTGGGGCCCACCTATCCGGTTGCGCCGCGGATCGATCCCTGCCAGGATACCGACTATGCGTTGATTCTCCAGGAATGCGGAGATCTCACGGCCTTTTCCAAGGGCTTCTCCCTCGTCACCAACCTGCGGACCTATATCGGGGACGATTTCAACATCACCGAGGATACCACTCCCCCGACCGGTTTCACCCCGGTTGCCGGCGAGAAGTATTATCCGCCGTGTTCGTTGTTCGCTCCGGAAAAACGCTACGGGGTGGAGGTGGATCCTTATGGTGTGAACATGGGCGGGCAGATCGGCTCCCTCAGGAAGGGGGACAAGGTCAATTCCGCCGAATCCGATCCGACCATGGTCCGGCCGCTGGACTCCAAGAACAAGAGCGGCACGGCGATGGGGGCCGACCGCATCCGGGTGAATCTCAAGCCGATCCGTCATCCGGCGGAACTGCCGCCGGTCACGATGATGAACTGGCTGGTGGTGCTCGAGGAGCGGCGCAAGGAGTTTGTGAGTTACTGAGCCGCTTCCCGGCGGCGGCTATTCCTCCAGATAGAGGATGCGCCCACAATCCTCGCAACGGGCGATTTCCCGGCCGGTCTGGACGGCGACCACGGTGGAGGCGATGAGCTTCATGTGGCAGCCGCCGCATTTTCCCTCATGCATGGGGGCCACCGCGAGGCCTGCCTTGGTCTTCATCAGACGTTCGTAGAGCGGCATGAGCGATTCCGGGACACGGGTGGCGAGGGTGGCGCGTTCGGCCGCCACTTCGTTGCGTTCGGCCAGCATGCGTTCGCGGCGTTGGGCGATGGACGCGAGATCCTCGTCCACCAACTTGCGGGTGTTCGTGCGAGCGGCTTCCGCGGATTTGAGGGCGGCTCGCAGGGCGTCCATCTCCTCCATCAACTCCAGTTCGCGGGTCTCAAGATCATCGACTTCCTTGTCGTAGCGGGTGATCTCGTGGCCGAGCGCCTGATACTCCTCGTTCTTGCGGGTTTCGAACTGCTGGATCTTCATGCGAGCGATGCTGGTCTTGCGGGTTCCCACATCGAGTTCGAGGCGTTTGAGCCGCAACTCGCAATCGATCACGGCATCGTGCGCACGGGTGACCGCGGCCTCGTCGGCGGCGAGCTTGGTTTTCGCCCGGGCCTCGTCCAGGGGGAATTTTTCCAGATCCTTGCCAAGCGCCATCAGGCGGCGGTCACGGTCCTGGAGAATGAGCAGCGCGCGAACTTCGTCGGTCATTCCTGTTGGGTAAACGGCCGCCCTGCCGGGAGCAAGCCCCGTGTGGGGATTTGAAACCTCAGATTCCGGATTCCGCGTTTTTGCCCCGTCGCGCGTCTGCGGCGTAGATGATCACCGCCAGCCAGATGCAGGCGAAGGAGAGCAGTCGGGCGGGCGTCACGGGTTCTCCGTAAAGCCTCCACCCGATCAGAAACTGCAGGGTGGGTCCCAGGAACTGGATGATTCCGAGCGTGGTGAGGCGGATGTTGCGCGCGGCATGGCCGAAGAAAACCAAAGGCAGTGTGGTGGCGATGCCCGTCCCGGCGACCAGCGCCGCGTGCGCCCATGTGCCGCCGAACGCCGCGGCCGGGGTGTCGGCATGGATGGACAACCAGACGATGGCCGCAGGTGCGAGCAGGCCGGTTTCCACGGTGAGTCCGAGACGGGATTCCAGCAGGGTCCGCTTTTTCACGACCGCGTAGAGCGAGAACGTCACCGCCAGGGTGAGAGCAAGCCACGGGATGCCGGCTGCGGCGGGAATCTGCAATGCCACACCGCCGATCGCCAGCGCGATGGCAGCCAGTTGGAGGCGGTTGTGTCTCTCACCAAACCACAATGTGCCGAACAGCATGTTGAGGAACGGGTTGAGGTAGTATCCCAGAGCCGCCTCGAGGATTCGTCCGTTCAGGGTGGCCCACACATAGAGCATCCAGTTCACGGCCAACAGGCTTCCGGAGAGCAGGTGCCAGGCGGCCGCACGGGGATTGCGGAGATGGTGCACGAGCCCTCCGCCTTCACGCCGACACGCCAGGACGGCCAACAGGATGACCAGCGACCAGAGCGTGCGCTGCGCGACAATCGATGGTGGCGGCAGGAAATCGATGAGTTTCCAATACATGGGCAGCACACCCCAGAGGAAAAATGCGCCCAAGGCGGCCAGAACACCCGAACGGCTGCGGTCCACGCGCGGAAACTGCCCCGGATGCGCCGCGGAATGAAGTGGAAAATCCCGCGCAGGATTTTTGGGTTTTGAAATCCGCCCGTGCCGCTCAAGCTCGCGGCATGTCGTCCGAACGCCTCTCGATTCCCCGCTATGCCATGGCGCTTGCGCATGTCGCCAGTCTGCGCTCGGAGGATCCGTATCGGAAAGTCGGAGCCGCCGCGCTGGATTTCGACAACCGCGTGATCGGCACCGCCTACAACGGCCTTGCTCCCGGTTTCGATCCGCCCGCCGGTTTCTGGGATGACCGCGAGGCGCGGCAGAAATTCATGCTTCACGCGGAGGTGAACCTCTGCAGCCTCTTCCGCCGCGGCGAGGCCAAGATCGTCGCAACGACCACCATGCCCTGCACCGCATGCATGCAGACGCTCTGCGCCTACGGCATCCGGGAAATTTACTACCGCGACGTCTATCAAGCGTCCGACGCGCCGGAGATCGCCGCGCTCTACGGGGTGCGGCTCGAGCAGATCACCGATTTTCCCGCCGCCTGAGAGAGGCCGGCGGGGTAGGCGGCCCGCCGACCATTTCTCATTCCACGGTCCAGGTGGAGCTGCCATGGAGCAGTTCCTTCCAGCTTCCGGTGCCCTTTTTCGCCTTCGAGTCTTCGATCTGGCCTTGGATGAGCGATTCGTAGGTGGGCCGCTGGATGCTCCGGATCACGCCGATGGGTGTGGGGAAGTCCGGCAGGCCAAGCGTCGCGAGCATCTGTGAATAGAGCGGACTGGGATGATCGGGCTGGTGAGTGAGGATTTCGCCGGGAGAGGCGGACGCGGCGTCGATGACCTCCGGCACGAGGCCGTTGAGGCGAATGCCTTTATCCTTGTCCTTGCCGAAGAGCAGGGGCTTGCCGGCTTCGAGGCTGAGGAGTTGCTTGTCCCGGTTTTCCTTGGAGTAAACCGGATCCCATGCGGCATCGTTGAAGATCACGCAGTTCTGGAGGATTTCCACGAACGAGACTCCCTGGTGCTCATGGGCGGCCTTGAAGGTCTCCACCATGTGCTTCGGGTTGTTGTCGATGGTGCGGGCGATGAAAGTGGCCTCGGCACCGAGCGCGAAGAGCAGGGGATTGAGCGGGTGGTCCACCGAGCCGGCGGGCGTGGTCTTGGTTTTCGTGCCTTCGGGGGAGGTCGGGCTGTATTGGCCCTTGGTGAGGCCGTAAATCCGGTTGTTGAACAGCAGGACGGTGACGTTGAGGTTGCGCCGCAGCAGGTGGAGCAGGTGGTTTCCGCCGATGCTCAGGCCGTCGCCATCGCCGGTGACGATCCAGACGGACAGATCCGGGTTGGCGACCTTCACTCCGGTGGCCACGGTGGGCGCCCGGCCGTGGATGGTGTGGAACCCGTAGGTCTGCATGTAATACGGGAAACGACTGGAACAGCCGATGCCGGAAATGATGACGAACTTCTCGCGCGGCACGCCCAGTTCGGGGAGCGTGCGCTGGAGCGAGTTGAGGATCGCGTAGTCCCCGCAGCCGGGGCACCAGCGGACGTCGTTGGGTGTGACGAAGTCCTTGCGGGTGAGTCCGGGGACCGCAGGCACGTTTTGGATTTCGGTGGCCATGAGATTAGTCGTTGAGAAGTTGAAGGATGCGTTCGCGGATTTCGCTGACCTTGAAGGGGCGGCCCTCGATCTTTGTCATGGGGACGGCATCGACCAGATAGCGTCCCCGGATCAACAAGGCGAGTTGGCCGGAGTTGAGTTCCGGAACCAGCACCTTTTCGAATCCTCCGAGCAGATCACCGAGATCGGGCGGCATCGGATTGAGGTAACGCAGATTGGTGCTGCTGACGTTGAACCCTTCGGCGCGGAGGGATTGCACGGCGGAGGCGATGGCTCCGTGGGTGCCGCCCCAGCCGATGATCAGCAATTTGCCCGTGCGCTCGCCGATGAGGTGGAGCGGTGGCATGCTCTTGGCCACGGCATCCACCTTGGCGGCCCGCAGGCGGGTCATTTCGGCATGGTTCCCGGAATCGTAGCTGATGGTGCCCTTGCCGTCCTTTTCGAGTCCGCCGATGCGGTGCTCCAGTCCAGGCTGGCCGGGGATGGCTTGCGTCCGGGCGAGGGTTTCCGGGTCACGGGCGAAGGTGACATACGGCTTCGCCGGATCGGCGAAGGGCTTGCGGATCTCCCTGAGGGATTCCTCGTTCGGAATCTTCCACGGCTCGGAGCCGTTCGCGAGGTAGCCGTCCGACAAAAGGATGACCGGAGTGGAGAATTCCAAGGCGATGCGGACCGCCTCGTAGGCGGCGCGGAAACAATCGGAAGGCGAGTTGGCCGCGACCACCGGCAGTGGGCTTTCGCCGTGGCGGCCGTAGAGCGCCTGAAGCAGGTCGGATTGCTCGGTCTTGGTCGGCAGGCCGGTGCTGGGACCGCCACGCTGGACGTTCACGATGACGAGCGGCAGCTCGGTGGAGGTCGCAAGGCCGATGAACTCGCTCTTGAGGCACATGCCCGGACCACTGGTGGCCGTGACGCCGATCTGGCCTGCGAAGCTGGCTCCCAGCGCCACGCCGATGGCGGCGATTTCATCTTCCGCCTGCACGGTTTTCACGCCGAAATTCTTGAAGCCCGCGAGCGCCTCCAGGACGGACGAGGCGGGAGTGATCGGATATCCCGAGAACAGAAGATCCCGGCCCGCCTTTTTCGCCGCGGCGATGAGACCGAGCGCGACGGCTTCATTGCCGGAAATCTTCCGGTAGGTGCCGGGCTCCACTTCGGCGCGGGCGACCATGTAGCGGTTGCGGGTGACCTCGGTGGTTTCCCCGAGGAAGTAGCCGGCCTTCAGCACTCGGATGTTCGCGTCCGCGACGTCCGGAGCCTTGGCGGCCCACTTCGAGTTGATGTAGGCGATGGTGGGTTCGAGGGGGCGCCCGTAAACCCAGTAAGTGAAACCGAGGGCGAAGAAATTCTTGGTGCGCAGTTTCTCACGCTGGGTGAGGGGACTGTCCTTGAGGGATTCCACCGCAAGGCCGGTAATGTCGATTGGAAGGACGTCGTATTTTTTCCGCAGTCCGGGGTCGTCCAGGGGATTGGTCTTGAAGCCCGCCATGGCGAGGTTCTCCTCGGTGAACGCGGCGGAGTTCACGATGAGGAGTCCGCCCTCCGCCAGATCGTAAAGATGCACGGCAAGAGCCGCGGGATTCATGGCCACCAGCGCGTCCGGCTCGTCGCCGGGAGTCAGAACCGTCTGGCTGCCGAAGTGCACCTGGAACGCGGAAACACCCGCGATGGTGCCGATCGGTGCGCGGATCTCCGCCGGATAATCGGGGAAGGTGGCGATGGCGTTGGGAACGGTGACGCTGGTGTCGGAGAAACGTTCGCCGACAATCTGCATGCCGTCTCCGGAGTCACCGGCAAAGCGGACGACCGCTGCTTTCATTTCGCGGAATCCGCGGGTGGATGGGGTCATGGATTTTCAGGTGGATTCGGGTGGGGGGAAACCTAAGTGCGCGACTCCGGCCGCGTCAATGTCCTACGGATGAAATTTCGGCGGCGGCTTCATGACCGGAATTCGCGGCAACACGCCCGGGGCCGGGAAGTCGAACGGCGACGTCGAACTCCGGACATGGTTCGGGAAACTTAGAAATTGACTTTGCCCGACATTTCACCCACCAAGTCGAGCGAAGGAACGCCGCAAAAGCCATGACGCCTCTCAACCTCCGCCCGTTTCCCTGTCTCCGGACCGATGAGCCCTCCTCCGCGCCCGGTGATCCGTGCGGTGGCTTTGTGGATGACACGGTGGCCATCGCGTTGGTGGCCGGACCCGTCGGTTTGCGGGGTGTGCCGCATCCCGAGGATCTCGCCTTGGCGGCGGACGATCTGGACTTCGCCGGCTGGCGCCTCTCCAGCAGGCCGTTTTCCGGCATGCAGATGGAGTCTGCCGCACTTGTCCCAGCGGCGGAACGTCGTGCCACGCCACCGCCGATGGAGGAGCCGGGACTGGGCGCTCCTCATTGCGGAAAACACCGCTGGTGGCTGGCGGGTCTGGCAGGTACGATGTCCACGCTTCTGTTTTCCCTGCTGCTGCTCACGCTCACCTCGCGGGAATCCATGAACGCGAAGGATGAGCTTTTTTCCAAACTCCCGCCCCGCATTGCGGGTTCCGCTCCCGATACGGCAGTGACAAGACCATCTTCGGAATCCCGCCTGCCCGATCCTCAATTGACGGCCGCCTCGCCTTGGCACCTGGCGTTGCCGGACTCCGATGACGGCGGTCAATGACGCAGGGCGGTGATTGACGGCAGCCGCCGCGTCCCGCAGGCTGGCCGCCAGCCATGTCTCGCCCGGGATTGATCCTTAAACTCAGTTGCCCCGACCAGCCGGGAATTGTCGCCAAGATCGCCAACTATGTCGCCGGTCATCGCGGCAATCTGGTGGAGTTCAACCAGTTTTCCGACCAGCTCGGTTCCAAGTTTTTCGCCCGCTTGGAAATCGAAACCGGCGACCTTGACGTCGATGCTCAGGATTTCATGGACGGCTTCGGCACCCTTGGGCGTTCGCTTCACGCCGACTGGCATTTCCGCCGACTGCCGTACCGGATGCGCACCGCCGTGCTGGTCACCAAGACCGACCATTGCCTCAACGAGATCCTTTGGCGCACGGAGCTCGGTGAGCTGCCTGTGGAGATCACTTCGATCATCGGCAACCGCCCCAACTGCCGCACCATCGCCGAGCACTCGGGAATCCCTTTTCATGAGATCGAAATGGACGGCGAAAAGCGCGCCGCCGGATTCTCCGAAATCCGCCGTCTCATCGAGGCGCAGAACGTCGAACTCATCGTGCTCGCCCGCTTCATGCAGATCCTGCCGGACGATTTCTGCCGCGACTTTGCGGGCCGCATCATCAATATCCATCACAGTTTCCTGCCCGCGTTCATCGGCGCCAATCCCTACAAGCAGGCCTATGAACGCGGAGTGAAACTCATCGGCGCCACCTGCCACTACGTCACCGCGGAACTCGATGCCGGCCCCATCATCGAGCAGGAAGTCGAGCGCGTGCATCATTTCCACACCCCCACGGATCTCGTCCGCCTCGGTCGCAACTGTGAACGGGTCGCCATCGCCAGAGGCATCCGCTTTCACGTCCACGACCGCACGATCCTCGACGGCCACCGCGCGATCGTTTTCCCGGATTGACCGAAATTGCAGGCTTTACAAAACCATCACCGAGGCTCAATTTCCGCGCCCGCGACGAAGCGTCCCAGGAGAGGTGGTCGAGTGGTCTATGGCACCCGATTCGAAATCGGACGTGGGGTAATACTCACCGTGGGTTCGAATCCCACCCTCTCCGCCATGAGCGCTTCGTGGTGATGGCATCCAAATTCCGAGGGTTCCGGAAATCCTGAAATCGTTCAAGATTCTGCTTGGCAATTTCCGGCGGATCTCTCAACTTCCGCGCCCGCCCGCACTTCCGGGCTTCTGAAACCGAGCTTCATCATGTCCGTATCACTTCGTCTCAACCGCAAGGGCACCAAGGATCGTCCTTACTACAAAATCGTCGCCGTGGACAGCCGCAAGCGCCGCGACGGACGTTACATCGAGCAACTCGGCACCTACGATCCGCTCAAGGAAGGCACGAATTTCACCATTGATCTCGCGCTTGCCGACAAATGGCTCGCCGTCGGTGCCAAGCCCTCCGAGACGGTCAACAGCATGATCCGCAAGGCCCGCACCGCGGCGTCCAAGGACTGAGCGTTTCCCGACCGCTGAAATCATTTCCCGACAACCGCGCTCCGCAAGGGCCGCGGTTGTTTTGTTTCAAGATGCAATCCGCGCCACCCATCCCCTTCGAGGAATTCATGCGGCGGGCGCTGCATGATCCGGAACGCGGCTACTATGCGCGCCACATCGCCGGCGTGGGTCGGCGCGGGGACTTCACCACCGCCCCCACGCTCTCGGAAGCGCCCGCCAAGGCCATCGCCGCATGGGCCGCCCGCGCGCTGCGCGAAACCGGATGCAGGGACCTTGTCGAGATCGGCCCCGGCGAGGGAAAACTCGCGGCCGCCGTCCTCAAGCACCTGCCCTGGCACGTCCGTTGGAAGACCCGGCTCCATCTGGTGGAAAGCTCCCCTCGTCTGAGAGAACTCCAAAAGAAATCGCTGGGCAGTCGGGCCGCCTGGCACGAATCCCCCGCCCCGGCACTCGACACCTGCTCCGGCCGGGCGGTGATTTTTTCCAACGAACTCGTCGATGCATTCCCCGTCCGGCGTTTCCAGAAAACCGCCGATGGCTGGCGCGAGATCGCGGTCAGCTTCGATTCCCGCGGCAACGCCACCGAATCCCTCATGCCCGCCGCAGAACTGCCGGAGTCCTCCGCGTTTTCCGGAAACCTCCCGCCCGGCCAACGGATCGAGGTGCACGATTCCTACCGCCGCTGGCTCGCCGGTTGGCTACCTCACTGGAAGGCCGGACGCATGCTCACCATCGACTACGGATCCACCGCGGACTCGCTCTACCTCCGCCGTCCCCAAGGAACCGTCCGCGCCTATCTGCTGCAACAGCGCCTCGAAGGTCCGGAAATCTATCAGAACATCGGCCGCCAGGACCTCACCGCGGACGTCAATTTCACCGACCTGACGGACTGGGCACGCCCGTGGGCCGCGGAACAAAAGCTGCGAACCCTCGCGGATTTCCTGAGGCGTTTCACCACGCCATCCGACGCCCCGCTGATCGACCCTCATGGCGCGGGCGGTGCCTTCCTTGTGCTCGATCAGAAGCGCCGCGGTTGACAAGGCCGGGGCTCCCGAGGGAACCCACGGCCTTGCCGGTTTCGACTCATGACAAATTTCAATCGCGTCCGCGGCCGCGCCATCCTCCGCCACCGAAACCACGGCCTTCGATGATGCGCTGCTTGGCATCCTCGGGAATGGACGCGGACTGCTCCACGTAGGCCTTCGCCGCGGCGGGATCTTCGCGCATCCAGCGCATCGCGGCGACGCCCACGGTCCGGTTCCGGTCGCCTTCGTCGGCGATGGTTTCCGCCACCTTGATCAGGTCGGCGGGAGCGGCGCTGTTGTTGCTCCAGACGTAGGACTGGAGGGCGCTGTCGCGCACGTTGCCGGCGGGCAGGGAGTTCGCGTAGCCAAGCGCCGCGGAAGAATCCTGCGCCACCCAAGTGGGCATGAGCTGCCGCATGCTGTCGCGTTGCGCCCGCTCGCTGTCCTGTTGTTTGAGAAAGTCGCCCGCCGCCGTGGGATCGATGCGCGCCAGATCCCTCACAACATCTGAAATCACGCGATCTTTCGCATCGCCTGCCGCCATCAGGGCCGCCTGCTTCGCCGCGGCCTGCGGATCGCTCTTCGACAGCCCGCGGATGGCGGCGGCAAGTGCTCCTGCCTGTTCATCGGCGGGCAGGCTGCGGACCCACGCCTGAGCCTCGCTGAAATTCGACGCTCCGTATGATTCCGCCACCGCACGGTAGGCACCTCCTTTGTCGCCATCCATGCCAGCCACCATTTCAGCGGCCTTTTTCGGATCGGTTTTCGCCACCTCGCCGATGACGGCGGTCATCGCCTGAGACCTGTCGGTGGTGAGAGAACCCGCCCAAGCCAAGGCGGCGGCCGGATCCTGACGGGCCCACTCGCTGGCGATAATGGAAGCCGGTCCCTGCCCGCCCATCGGCCCGCGGCCACCGCCCATCATGCCCATCATCGCGAACTCGCGCGGATTCTCGGCATAATATTTCGCGGCGTTCGCAGGATCCACACTCGCCCAGCTCTGAAGAATGGTGGGACGGACGAAACCACCCGCAAACCCCATGGTGCCGGAGAACGCCATCGCAGCCGTGGGATCCACCTCCGCCCAGCGCCCGAACAAAAGGAACGAAGCCATGATGCGCTCGTTCATCGGCAGGTTCTCGAGCTTGCGGGCCTCATCCTCGAACTGGGATGGACCGAGCCCCGAGTAAAACTCCATGAGCGCCTGAATGCGGTTGGAACTACCCGGCAGACGGCTGATTTCCGTGGGTTCCATGCGGCGGGTTCCGCGTTTGCCGGCATCGCCCGCGACGGACTCGCCGCGGTTGGACGAGCGTGTCCTCATGGTGGCGCTCTCCGCTTTCTCGGGTTCTCCTGCCGATCCGGCGTTCTTGCCGGAAATAAAACCGCCGACAGCCCCCACCAAGAGGGTCACGGCCGGGAAGATCCATGGATTTTTCATGATTGCTCGGGAAATGAACGATTTAAACCCTGGAAAGCCCGTCCGGTTGCCGGAAATTTTCCGCGACGCCCGGATTTCCGCCGCTGAAGAATGACAGGCAGGCTCCGGCAGTTCTAGCCTCGCCCGTCCATCCGAGACCCGACATCGCCGAGAGCACCGATCCGGGCCCGGGAATCCACATGCCCTCCCGGACCATCTGCCGCCCATCCCTTGGAAAGCCGGCACTTGGAAGAACCCGTTCCGCCAAGTGAAAACAAAGCCAGGCCCGCCATGCGCGAATTTCCGCCCGCGGCCCGCTCATGCGGCTCGCGAGATGCTGGAAATGCCTCACCGGATTCCCAAGATACCCGCAGTCCCCCGACGCGGCCCGCACGAGAATCCAGACCAACGCCCGATAGGGTGCCGGATGCCTCTCCAACACCGGATGGCCCGGCGGTAGATCCGCCATCCACGCCTTGTCGAGTTGCAGGACCGCCTGCGCCGGCTTCCCGGAAATCCACTGGGACTGGGCATAGCGCAGCGCGTCCAGATAGAACTCCGCCCCCCTCACCGCGCCATGCCGCCGCGTCACCGAGTGGTCATGGATTTCCTCCACTTCGGGCAGCCACGGGCACGGCGCGTTCACGGGCCCGACTTTCCCGGAGCTTCACACACCGAACCAGCAAAAACCGTGCGCACCTTTTCAGCGGATCGACGCAGGATCGGGGCTTGCATCAAGGCGGTGATTGTCGATCCTTCGCGGCGCATGAGCAGACTGGAAGGAAAAGTACTCGTCGCACAAGGTGGTGGCCCCACCCATGTGATCAATCAAAGCGTTGTGGGCGTCGCACTCGAAGCCCGCAAGTTCACCCAGGTCACCGCCGTTTACGGTGCCGTTCACGGCGTCCGCGGCATCATCGATGAAAACTTCGTCGATCTGACCCGCGAAACCACCCACAACCTCGAACAGGTGGCGGACACGCCCTCGTCCGGCCTCCTCTCCACCCGCGACAAGCCCGACGAGGAATACTGCGCCCGCATGTTCAAAGTCATGCAGGCCCATGACATCCGCTACTTTTTCTACGTCGGCGGAAACGACTCTTCGGACACGGTCCGCATCGTCAACGAACAGGCCAAGGCCGCCGATTACGAACTGCGCGCCATCCACATCCCCAAGACCATCGACAACGACCTGATGGAAAACGACCACTGCCCGGGATTCGGCTCCGCCGCCCGCTACGTGGCCCAGGCTTTCATGGGCGTGAATCTGGACAACCGCGCCCTCAAGGGCGTTTACATCGGCGTCATCATGGGCCGCCACGCCGGTTTCCTCACCGCCGCCTCCTCGATTGCCCGCAAATACGCCGATGACGGCCCGCACCTCGTCTATGTGCCGGAGCGCGCCTTCGATACCGAGAAGTTCCTCGCCGATGTGGACCGCGTCTATTCGAAGTACGGCATGTGCACCATCGCGGTCTCCGAAGGCATCTCCGACAAGGACGGCACTCCGATGATCACCAAGCTCATGGGTGTCGAGGAACGCGACGCCCACGGCAACGTGCAGCTTTCCGGCACCGGTGCCTTGGGCGACCTGCTCTCCGAGACGGTCAAGAAAGGCCTCAATCTCAAGCGCGTGCGCTCGGACACCTACGGCTATCTCCAGCGCGCCTTCATCGGCTGCCGCTCGGACCGCGATGCCCGCGAGGCCCGCGAGGTCGGGGAAAAGGCCGTCCAGTTCGCCATGTGGGACAACGTCGATGGCACGGTGGTCATCCGCCGTCCGGTCCTCGACTACAGCGTGGACTATGAACTGGTGGACTTGAAGAAAGTCGCAGGCAAAACCCGCCACATGCCGGACGAATTCATCAACGCGGAAGGCAACGGCGTCACCCAGGCGTTCCACGCCTATTGCCGCCCGCTGCTCGGTTCGGGTCTCCCTGAGGCCCACCGCTTGCGCGCCCCTTCAGTCGCGAAGATTCTTCACAAGTAAGGTCCTACCGCCGGATTTCAAACGAACCCAAGCCGGAGAGCCCTGTGCTCCTCCGGCTTTTCTCTTTCCACCGCGACCGCATGCCGGAACAGAAGAATCTCGCGGGTGCCGAGCGTTTGTGTCTGCGGCCCGCCGGTTCGCGGCGTTTGTGCTCGCCATCAAATCCTCGGTCACGGAATACCAAGGATTTATTGAAAAGACTGGGACTTGTGAAGCGGTGAGGAACGGAAGTTTGTTCAGATGGCTTGACATTTAGGGCGTTCGGGGGATTTCTGGTTCAGGGAATGGCGAGGAAACGGATGGAAGCCGCGAAGCTGACGCGCTTGGAGGCCCGCACGCGGGTGATCCAGGGGGCGGGGCGGATCATGTTGATCGTTTGTTGTGTCGCGCTGGGATTCGTGGTGGTGGCAACGGCGTTTCCGCAACGCAGGACCCTTGAGAAACTGGAGGCCAAGCTGGCGCTGGCCAAGCAGCGCGAGCGGGAGGTTCTTGCCGAACGGGACCACCGGAACATCGAGTTGCGGGCCTTGCGCGAAGACCCCGCGTTTCTGGAGATCCATGCGCGGGACAGGCTGGATTACTGCCGTGAAGGCGAGCGCGTGCTGAGATTCCGGCGAGACCGTTGAACGGCAGGCGCTTGGCGCTTGGCCCGCGGGCCGACAGGCTTTACCAAGCCGCATGCGAGACGACATCGAGCGGGTTCTGATCGGCGGGGAGGAGATCGGCGTGCGATTGGACGCGATGGCGCGCGAGATCGAGCGGGATTTTCCCGAGGGTCCGCTGGTGGTGGTGATCCTGCTCAAGGGCGCGCTGGTCTTCGCCGCGGACCTGTTGCGGCGGGTGCCCCGCGCGTTGGAGATCGAGTGTCTGAACGTCTCAAGCTATCATGGCGGCGTGGAGAGTTCGGGGTGGGTGGATTTTCCCGACCGCCATTTTCCGGAGGTGAGGGGTCGGCACGTCCTGCTGCTGGACGACATTCTGGATACCGGCCGCACCCTGCACGCGGTGGCCCGGCGAATGATCGAGGAGGGGGCGATCGCGGTGCGCAGCGCCGTGCTTCTGGCCAAGGACAAGGAGCGCTCCGAAGCGGTGCGCGCGGACTATGTCGGCTTTGAAATCGGCGACGAGTTCGTGGTGGGCTACGGTCTCGACTATCAGGGGAAATTCCGGAACCTGCCTCATGTCGCGGTATTGAAACCGTCGGTGACCGGGGACGGAGGTAAACTTCCTTGTCCCGGGGAGAGCCGCGGTTAGCATCGCGCCCAACGCTCCGTTCCGTGAATCCCCCATTGAAATTCCGCTAATGAAAACACTTTCGCTGGTTTGCATTGCAGCCTTGGCCGTGAGCCTCCCGATCCAGGCTGATCCCGCGGCCGACGCCTTGCTTGCGGCCGCCTCGGCATCGGATGCCGAAAAGCTCGTGCTCGCACTTGCCGAAGCGCCGCCGGACACGCGCGACGGCCGCGGCCTCACCGCCCTGATGCTCGCGGCACAGGCGGGCTCCTTCGAGTGCGCGAAGCGTCTGGTCTGGGCCGGAGCCGATGCCCGCCTGAAGGATCCTTCGGGGAAAATGGCGCTGGATTTCGTGGATCCCTCTTCTCCAGCATACGGCCCGCTCACCTTGCTGCTCCGCTGCCACGCCTTTTGCCGCGAGCACGGCCGCCGTGGTGGCAAGGCCAGGATTCCCCACCTCGCGCTGGTCAACGACATGTTCGTCGATTTCACCCACCCGGCGCTCACCGGTTCCTACGCCGTCAACCCGGCCGAACGGAAAGGAAAAAAGGGTGCGGACGACGACCGCAACGGATTCGTCGACGATGTGTATGGCTGGAATCTCAACAACGACGAGCCGGTCTCCGCACCGATGCTCTCGATTGACGATTCGGACGACTCCAAGACCTTCCTCGCCGGGTTGATCAGCGATTACCTCAAGGCGAACAACGGCGGCGACGAGGCCCTGCTCAAGCGGATGAAGAACCGTTATGAGAACCCGCTGGTTCGCCAGATCGGCCTTCAGAACCTGTTGCAGGCGGATATCGATGTGAACGATTTCAAATACAGCGAGATGTTTTTCTCTGCCTCCCACGGCACCCACGTGGCGGGCATCATCCGCCGCTACAGTGACGAAAAGGCGAAGCTGACCTGCGCCACGATCGGTGCCTCGGTCACCCCGAGAACCTCCATCGTCTCGAATCAGAAGGCCTTGGTGGAGCTTGCGGGAAAATCCGCCGACTACGGCGAGTTCGTGAACGCCGTCATCGATCGCTATCGGGCGGAATCAATCGCGAAGGGGCTGCGCGCCTCCGACTACCTCCGCGCCTGTGGTGCCGGGGTGGCGAACATGAGTTGGTGCCGGAGGCGGCCTTGGTTCGCGCAGGTGGCGAATGAATTGAAGGCGGTTTACAAGGAGTCCGGTGCGGACCCGTCGAGCGTGAACCGCGAATATGGCGGAGTGATCGGCCAGCGTATCGCCGAGTTTCCGCTCGAACTCACCATCGCCGACGCCTCGGCCTTCGCGCTGGCGTTTTACGAGAACCCGGACGTTTTCGTCGCCATTGCCGCCGGAAACGATCACGCAGACAACGATACCGGCCTGCCCTCGCCGCAGTATCTCTCCCGGTTTTTTCCGAACGTCATCACCATCGCATCCACCAACGGGGAAGGGGTGCCGTCGAAGTTCACCAACTTCGGCGTGCGTTCCGTCCAGCTCGCCGCTCCGGGAGAACAAATCCGTTCCTCCATCCTCGGAGGGCTGGAGGCTCCGATGAGCGGCACGTCCATGGCGGCTCCGCTGGTGGCCGGCGTCGCGGCGGGGATCCGCGCGGACCATCCGAAAATCTCCGCTGCGGACCTCCGGCGCATCCTCGAATACTCGGCCAAGCGTGATCCGAAGCTTGCCGCCGTCGTTTCCACCTCCGGATGGATCGATGCGGAGGCCGCTCGGAAGCTGGCGTCCACCTGGTCCGGCCCCACCGGCTCGATGCTGCTCGCCGAAGTGGCCCGCGACCGCCGCCCTGGCCAGGACGGCCCGAAGATCACCGCGCCGCGCGCCTCCGCCCCGCCGAAGCTCAAGGTTCCCCTGCTCAACAAGGGCTGGCGGATCACCTCCACCGGAGGATTCACCGGCTCGTGGAAAGTGGTGATGTCCAAGCCCTCGCCCTACTCGGAGCAGTGCCACTTCGGCGTCGGCGAGTGGCCCGCCAAGGAGATCAACGAGGCCTGGGAAAAGGGATTCCGTGTCACGTCGATCGCCGGCGACACCGATGGCTGGAACGTCGTGATGAGCAAGGGCGTGCCGGGCGGCCAGCGCTTGTTAGGCATGGCCTTCGATCAAACCCAGCTCTCCAAGCTCATGGAGGAAGGCTGGCGCATCACCACCGCCGGTGGCTGGAACCAGCAGTGGGTCTTCGCGCTCGGCAACCAGACCGGCTATGGCAAGCAGCGCTACACCCTGCCCACGCCAATGACCGACAGCCGCCGCGAATGGATCAAGAAGCGGTGGGACGAGGGCTACCGGATCACCACGGTGGCCGGAGATGACTCGCCGCAGAAGGAGGAGGACGGCTGGTTATTTGTCGCGAGCCTGGATTCCGGCCTTGGGGACCAGGCCCTCGAAGGTCCCGGACCATGGCCGGCCGAGTGGATCGCCGCGCGCCAGAAAGAAGGCTACCGCATTACCTCCATCGCCGGTACGCCGGAGCGCTCCATCGTCGTCATGTCCAAGGGCTCCGGCCTTGGACAGCAAACCGTCTCGGAAGGCAAGGACTTCCCCGGTGCGTGGATCAAGGACCGGTGGTGAAACCGGAGGCGGGGGAATCGGGCCGTCAGTCAGCCGGTGGTCGGATGGGTTCTTTTGTAAATCATTGGTGGTGAAGGGTTTGGATTTTCTGAATTTTGGGCTGCCTTTCAGGGCCCCGCTCATGACTTACTATCCGCTCCACGCCGACAAGATGCGCCGGTTTCCGGTGCCCTCCTACGTTTGATTCCCGCCCACATCGCCCCAGCCATGAAATTTTCAGAACTCTCCCTCGGACAGACTGCCAGCCAGACGATTCACATCACCCCGGAGATGGTCTCCGGCTTCGCGGAGGTCACCGGGGATCACAATCCGCTGCACGTCGATCCGGCCTATGCCGAGCCGCGCTTCGGCGGCGTCATCGTCCATGGTGTGCTGCTGGTGGGATTCTTCTCGGCGTTGCTCGCAACCCATCTGCCCGGACCGGGCTCGGTGGCGCGCTCATTGAATGTTCGCTTCAAAGCCCCGGCGCGCCCGGGGGATGACGTCCGCATCGAGGTAACGATCGTCGAACTGGTGCCGCGAATCCGCAAGGTGGTGCTGGATGGCCGGGCGTTCGTGGGTGACCGGGTGCTGCTTCAAATCTCGGCGGAGACTCTGTTGGAGGAATAGGCACCGCTGAGTGCGCCTGGCCGGGAGAGCCGGTGCCGACGAGATGTACATGGCGGCGCAAGGCCGCGAAGGCTGTTGGCGGATGGGCTTGCCGCGGGGCTCGCTTTGACGAAAGAAACTCCAGCGGGGAATCCGCCAAAACAACATGCTCATGATGCGACGGGAGTGGGACGCATGAGGATTTTTGCCCGTTTGTCCCCACTTTCGTTCCCGCTTCGGCCTTTTGGTATGCCCAAAAACCGGCGCTAGTTGTTCATTTTGCGGAAGTACGAGGACTGGGACTCGAACCCAGGACCAATTGGTTAAAAGCCAACTGCTCTACCAACTGAGCTATCCTCGCGTTGAAGCTCCGGCAGGCGGGGCGGGACGATTAGTTTGCCGGGCTGGAGGATGCAAGCGGATAATTGGAGATTTCTCAATTCAAGGGTCCGGGGAGCCTGAGCGGCGGGGCTGGGCAAAAGACAGGCGCGGCGATGGACCCGCCGCGCCTGCGCACCGTGAAGCGGAACACGCGTTGAAATCAGGCCTGGGCCAGACCGGCTCCGAGGGGCTTCGGGAGTGGCTTCTCCTTCTTGCGGAGGGCGCGCCGCATTTTGGTGAGCGCCGAATTCTGGAGCTGGCGGATCCGCTCCCGGGTGACGCCGAATTCACGCCCCACTTCCTCCAGCGTGAGTGCTTTGCGGCCGCCCAGGCCGAAGCGTTCGTCGATGATGCGACGCTCGCGTTCGTCCAGCACGGAGAGAAGTCCGTCGAGTTCGCCGTGAAGGTTCTTGTCGGAGAGCATGTCCAGCGGATTGACCGCGCGCTCGTCGCTGATGACTTCGCCGTATTCCGTGGCCTCCCCTTCGTTAATGGGGGCATCGAGCGATGTCGGGCGATGTGAAGCCTGGCGCAGCATGGCCAGTTTGCGGCGGGGCACGCCGATTTCATCGGCCAGTTCCTCGTCGGTGGGTTCTCGGCCCATGACTTCGGTGAGCATCGCGGCGATGCGCCTCATTTTGGCGATTTTGTCCACCATGTGGACCGGCAGGCGGATGGTCTTGGATTGGTTCGCCAAGGCGCGTTTGATGGATTGCTTGATCCACCATGCGGCGTAGGTGGAGAGCTTGCCACCCTTGTCCGGATCGAAGCGTTCGACCGCCTTCATCAGGCCGATGTTGCCCTCGGAAATGAGGTCCATCACGGGCATTCCGTAATTGGCGTAGTCTTGGGCGATTTTCACGACCAGACGGAGGTTGGCGCGGATCATGTGGGCGCGCGCTTCCTGGTCGCCCTTTTTGATCCGCTCCGAGAGTGAGATTTCCTCTTCAGGGGTGAGAAGAGGAGTCTTCGAAATCTCTCGCAGGTAGAGCTTCAAACTGCCTTCTGATTCGTATGCCATGGTCGTGTCGGGTTACTGGTTAAACGCCACCGAGGGGTAATTATTCCTTTTTTTTCTCAAAATAACTTCAATGTATTTCAATTGTAAACACGAAAGTCTGCCGTTCGGTGGGTCTCTCGATATCGGGTTTCTCCAAGCAGGCATCATGCCCGGCTGGGTTGATTCACAACTATTTCATCCTCAATGCTTACTGGGCTCGGGTGCCGTGACAGGATCGGCGCGGCTGCCATCTTGCCCTCATGGGTTGAGACAAATTGGCGCACGAAAGCGTTGAATCGCGCGTTCCGCATTTGATGGGGAATCGGAATTCCGCAAACCCATATTCGACAAAAAGCGCCTGCTGCCTCAGTTTCGGGCCGTGTTCGATGCGCTTTATCCCTTGTTTCGTGCCGGCCTGTTTCGTTTGGACCCCGAGACCGCCCATCACCTGAGCATGACCGCCTTGAGGACTGCGGAGCAATGTGGTGTCCTCGGCCTGATTTCTCCGCCCGAGGAATTCGTTTCCCCTGTCGAAGTGATGGGACTGAAATTCCCGAATCGCGTCGGTCTGGCGGCCGGGTTGGACAAGGACGGCGACGCGATTGATGCGCTTGGCAGGCTGGGCTTCGGATGCGTGGAGATCGGCACCATCACGCCGCGTCCGCAGCCCGGGAATCCGAAGCCGCGGGTGTTCCGGCTGATTCCGCACGAGGCGATCATCAACCGCATGGGCTTCAATAATCCCGGGATCGACGTCGGGGTGGAGAATGTCCGCAAGTCGAAGACCTTTGGCGGTGTGATCGGCTTCAACATCGGCAAGAACAAGGACACTCCCAACGAGCGGGCGGCGGACGATTATCTGGCCTGCCTGCGCAAGGCCTACCCGGTGGCGGACTACGTTGCGGTGAACCTGTCCTCGCCGAATACGCCCGGCTTGCGCGATCTGCAGGGCGCGGAGGCGAGCGCGCGACTGCTGGAAGTCCTGAAAATCGAGCAGGGGAAGCTGGCCGCGGAGCACGGCAAACACGTTCCCTTGCTTTTCAAGGTGGCACCGGATCTCGATGAAGATCACATCCGCGATCTGGCAGGCGTGTTCCTTG
>Ga0114938_1000582_pt1 | contig 26765 bp, 23 predicted proteins | sample AshMeaBigSpring_FD_88675 | JGI IMG/M metagenome (GOLD analysis project Ga0114938, IMG submission 88675) | Groundwater microbial communities from Big Spring, Nevada to study Microbial Dark Matter (Phase II) - Ash Meadows Big Spring | ecosystem: Environmental > Aquatic > Deep subsurface >... | reverse complement strand
GCCTCGTCGGCGAGGTCGGCGTCGCCTATGCGACGGTCATCATGACGATCCTGATCGTAATATTCGCTGCCGTGCTGCCGAAGACCTACGCGATCGCCTATGCGGATCGCGCCGCGCTGTTCGTTGCCCCCGTGATGCGCTGGATCATCGCCGGGCTGGCGCCGCTGACCAAGCTGATCGAGATCATAGTGCGCCAGATCCTGCGACTGACGCCATCCACGCGCGACGACGCGGCCAACATTCTCGCCGCACACGAGGAGATCCGCGGCACCATCGAGCTCTCACACAAGGAGGGCGCGGTCGGCCGCGGCGACGCCAACATGCTCGGCGGCGTGCTCGACCTCAAGGAGCTGCAGGTGCTCGACATCATGATGCACCGGACCAAGATGGAGACGATCAATGCCGACGACCCGCCGGAGCGCATCGTCGACGCGATGCTGAAGAGCCAGTACAGCCGCGTGCCGCTGTGGAAGGACAGCCCCGAGAACATCGTCGGCGTGCTGCACGTCAAGGACCTGCTCGCGGCCATCGGCCGCGCCGGCTGGGACATCGCCAGGCTCGAGGTCGCGAGCCTGGCCAAGCCCGCCTGGTTCGTGCCCGACACGACCAGCGTCAAGCACCAGCTCAACCAGTTCCTCAAGCTGAAGGCCCAGCTCGCCCTGGTCGTCGACGAGTACGGCGAGGTGCAGGGCCTGATTACGCTCGAGGACATCCTCGAGGAGATCGTCGGCCAGATCACCGACGAGCACGACACCGGCGACGCCGCGATCCGCCCGCAGGCCGACGGCACCGTCAACGCCGACGGCACCGTCGCAGTGCGCGATCTCAACCGGCAGATGGACTGGGACCTCCCCGACGCGGAGGCGACGACCATCGCCGGCCTCGTCATCCACGAGGCGCAGACGATCCCGGAGCCGGGCCAGGCGTTCACCTTCCATGGCTACCGGTTCGAGATCCTGCGGAAGAGCCGCAACAAGATCACCGCCGTGCGCATCAAGCCGATCGGCCCGCGCCCCGAGCGCGGCGATGCGGCCGCGGCACGCCCGGCTCGCCCGCGCACCTCTGGCGAGGCCGACCCGATGGCGAGCGGGTAGCGCCCGCGCCGGTCCAGCCGACCACGGAACGAGGCGCCGGCCGTCGGGTTTCGGGGTCAGACCCCCCGGCCCCTTCGCTCGGAGCTCGTCGACAGTCATTGCCCGGGGGTCTGACCCCGAAACAAGCAACCGCGGGTCTGACCGCGGAGCGCATGCTGCACTGTCGGGCAGGCAGATGCCGCCGGGTTTCCACCGGCGAGAGGCGCAACCGTGGGCAGCTCCCACCCCTTGCAATGCCGCCTGCCATCGGCCATAAGCCCCCCGTCACCCGCTCCGGTTGGAGGCTGAACGGGGGGCCGCGCAAGCGGTGGATCGAAGAGATCCGGCCCCGGTGTCTCCGCTCTTTGGGTCGTCTTGCTGGGCCTTTCCGTCATCGGACGCGACGGCCCGACAGGGGCTATGCGCCGGCGCGACAACACGAGACGAAAGGCACCCGCATGCCGCTCTACGAGCATGTCTACCTGGCGCGCCAGGATATCTCCAATCAGCAGGTCGAGGCGCTCACCAAGGAGTTCACCTCGGCGATCGAGGAAGGCGGCGGCAAGGTCGCCAAGTCCGAGTACTGGGGCCTCAAGGGGCTCGCCTTCAAGATCAAGAAGAGCCGCAAGGCGCACTACACGCTGATGAACATCGATGCCCCGTCGGCGGCGATCGTCGAGATGGAGCGGCGCATGGGCATCAACACCGACGTCCTGCGGTTCCTCACGATCCGCGTCGATGCGCACGAGACCGAGCCGTCGGTGCAGATGCGCAAGGCCGACCGCGACGAGCGCGGCGAGCGGGGAGAGCGTGGCGGCTTCCGCGGCGGCGACCGTGGCGGGTTCCGCGGCGGCGATCGCGGTGGCTTCCGCGGCGGTGACCGTGGCGGCTTCCGTGGTGGCGACCGCGATGGCGGTGGCGGCGGCTCGACGTTCCGCGCCCGCCCGCCGGGCGGCGGCTTCCGCGGCGGCGATCGCGACGGCGGTGGCGACGGCCCCCCGCGCGGACCGCGCCCGCCACGCGGCGGCGACACCGGTACCGGTCAGGAGGGCTGAGCCATGGTAGAGACAAGCGCATCCTCCGGCGGCGCCCGCCGACCCTTCCATCGCCGGCGCAAGACCTGCCCGTTCTCGGGCGAGAGCGCGCCGAAGATCGACTACAAGGACGTCCGCCTGCTCGGGCGCTACATCTCCGAGCGCGGCAAGATCGTGCCGAGCCGCATCACGGCCGTCTCGGCGAAGAAGCAGCGCGAGCTCGCCAGGGCGATCAAGCGCGCCCGCTTCATGGGGCTCCTGCCCTACGTGCTGAAGTAATCGCCACTCGAACGCTGGGCGGGCGCGTGCTCGATAGCGCGCTTCCCGCTCTAACTGCCCAGGAAGCAGGACAGCATTCGCCATGTACGGCTCGCTGCTCATCGGCCTCGTCGCCGGCGTCGTGTCGGCCCTGCTGTTCGCCTCGGCGGCGACAGGAACGCTTCTCGGCGTGCTGGTGCTGCTGCTGCTCTCGCCCCTCCCCGTCGCCATTGCCGGCCTCGGCTGGGGCTGGCCGGCGGCAGCCGTCGCCGCGCTCTCGGGCGCCGGCGTCGTGGCCGGCGCGACGACCGGGCGCGGGGCGATCTTCCATCTGATGGCACTCGGGTTGCCGGCGGCGGGACTTTCCTACTTTGCCCTGCTGAGCCGCACCGCGACTGACCGCGAGACCGGGGTACAGAGCGTCGAGTGGTACCCGCTCGGACGGCTCCTCGCCTTCGCGGCCGGATGGGCCGGCGTCCTCGCCGCGCTGTCGCTGCTCTCCGCTGCGAGTGATCTCGACGGGCTGCGAACACTGCTGCGCGAGACGATCGAGCGCGCATTTCTGCGGCCCGCTGCTCAGCGGCCCGCCGGCGCACCGCAGCTGACGGCCGACCAGATCAAGGCGATGACCGAGCTCATGGTGCTGAGCTTCGCCGGCGTCACGGCCACGTGCTGGTTCCTAATCGGCGTGCTCAACCTCTGGCTCGGCGGCCTGGTCGCCGCGAAGTCGGGCCGGCTCGTGCGGCCGTGGCCGGCGCTGTCGACCCTAGCGCTGCCGCGCTCTGCGCCGGTCGCGTTCGCGGCGGCCATCGCGGCGACGTTCCTGCCCGGCTACGGCGGGCTCATCGGATCCGGCTTCGCGAGCGCGCTGTTTGCAGCCTACCTGCTCGTCGGCCTCGCCATCATCCATCACGTGACGCGTGGCAACGCCGCGCGGCCGATGATCCTGGCTGCGACCTACACCGCACTAATGCTCTTCGGACCATTTGGCTCGATGATCGTCTCGATGATCGGCATCGCCGAGCCGATCTCGCCGCTGCGGCGCCGACCGACGCCTGTGCCCGGCTCGCCGTTCACATGAGTTGCCTCGCGAACACCCGTCGAACCCGATCGAAACGACGCAAAGGAGAAACCCCATGCAAGTCATTCTGTTGGAGCGCATCGGCCGCCTCGGCCAGATGGGCGACGTCGTCAAGGTGAAGGACGGCTTCGCCCGCAATTACCTTTTGCCGCAGGGCAAGGCGCTCCGCGCGACCGAGGAGAACAAGGCCGATTTCGCGCAGCGCCGGGTGCAACTCGAAGCCACCAACCTCGAGCGCAAGAAGGACGCCGAGGCGGTCGCCGGCAAGCTCACCGGCAAGCAGTTCAGGGCGATCCGCACCGCCGGCGATACCGGCCAGCTCTATGGCTCGGTCTCGCCCCGCGACATTGCGGAGGTCATTGCGGCCGGAGGCTTCAGCATCGACCGGCGCCAGGTGATCCTCGACAAGCCCATCAAGTCGCTCGGGGTCCATGACGTGAAGGTGTCTCTCCACCCGGAGGTCGAGGTGGGCGTCACGGTCAACGTCGCCCGATCACAGGACGAGGCCGAGCGCCAGGCGCGCGGCGAGGACGTGACGGTTGTCAGGGGCGAGAAGGTCGAGATCGAGACCTTCAATCCCGATGCCGTGTTCGAGGAAGGCGCCGGACCACGCGAGGAGCAGGCGGCAGACGCCAAGGGCTGATCTGCCATCGAAGTATCCGATCGCGGAGTGCGGCGGGGGCCAGCTCCGGCGCTCTCATGCGGACCTGAGTTGCATCTGCTAATTTGCCTTGGGTCAAACATCACCCTTGAAAATGGGCAAGAGAGGGCTGAAATTCGGTCAGCGGGGCATTGCCGACGTGCAACGTGCGGAGCGTACGCATGTTCAAACCGCTTCGAAAGCTCCTTCAGCAGGTCGTCACGCGCGGCGACCTCACATTCCTCGATGCACGCGGGCGGCCGCATCGGTTTGGCGACGGCACGGGAGCCCCCGTCGTCGCCCGCCTGAAGGACCGGCGAACCGAGTGGGCGCTGGCGACCGACCCCCACCTCGCGCTCGGCGCCGCCTATGTCGAGGGCCGGCTCGAACTCGTCGAGGGCGGCGCCTACGACCTGCTCGCGCTGCTGATGTGCAACCTCGGCCTGGCCGCGCTACCCGCGTGGGCGGCCCGCGTCGACAGCGGACGACGCCTGGCGCGCCGCCTCCTGCAGCACAATCCGGCCTGGCGCTCATTGCGCAACGTGCGTCACCACTACGACATCGACCCGCGCATCTACGATCTGATGCTCGACGCCGACCGCCAGTACTCCTGCGCCTATTTCACGCCAGGGGCCGACCTCGAGGCGGCACAGCTCGCCAAGAAGCGCCATATTGCGGCGAAGCTCGCGCTCGCACCCGGTCAGCGCATTCTCGACATCGGCTCGGGCTGGGGCGGGCTCGGGCTCTACCTCGCCGGTGTCGGCGGCGGCGAAGTGACGGGCGTGACACTGAGCCGGGAGCAGCTGCGCATCGCGCGCGAGCGATCGTGGCGGGCGGGGCTCGCCGGCCGCGTCACGTTCGAGCTCGAGGACTACCGCGCCGTCAAGGGGCCGTTCGACCGCATCGTCTCGGTCGGCATGTTCGAGCACGTCGGCGTCAATCACTATCGGGCATTCTTCGAGAAAGTCAGCGACCTCCTCGCCGACGACGGCGTCGCGCTCATCCACTCGATCGGACGCTCTGACGGGCCCGGCTTCACCAACCCTTTCATCTCCCGTTACATCTTCCCCGGTGGATACTTCCCGGCGCTGTCGGAGGTGCTGCCGGCGATCGAGCGGTCCGGCCTCATCGTCGGCGACGTCGAGGTGCTCCGGCTGCACTATGCCGAGACGCTCAAGGCCTGGCGCGAGAGCTTCCTCGCCGAGCGCGAGCGCGCCGTCGCCATCGCCGGCGAGCCGTTCGCGCGCATGTGGGAGCTCTACCTCGCCGGCTCGGAGGCCTCGTTCCGCTACCTCGGCCTCATGGTGTTCCAGATCCAACTCGCCAAGCGGATCGACACGCTGCCGCTGACGCGCGACTACATGTATGAGACCGAGCGCCGCCTCAAGCGCACCGAGGATTCGCCGATCGAGCCGCCGCGGATGTCGGGCACGTAGGGGGTGAGCCCTCGATTCGCCCACACCCAAGCGAAAAATTCGCCGGGGTGTGCATAGCGTGGACCGGCCCTGGGGACGACGGGCAGCGCCCGCTTGCCGGCATGGGAATCACCTAAGTGTCGGGGCATGACCGAACCCGCCACGACCCTCTCCGACCAGCTCAAGGCCCAGGCCGCCGCGAGCGTGCCGCTGAGCTTCCGCCAACCGCCCCACAACATCGAGGCCGAGCAGGCTTTGCTCGGCGCGATCCTCGTCAACAACGAGGCCCTCGACCGCGTCTCGAGCTTCCTCAAGACCGAGCACTTCTACGAGCCGATCCACGCGCAGGTCTTCGAGGTCGCCGCCAAGCTCATCCACGCCGGCAAGCAAGCGACGCCGATCACGCTGCGCACGTTCTTCGAGAACCTGCCGCCGATCGAGCCGAGCCTCACCGTGCCGCAGTACCTCGGCCGCCTCGCAGTCAATGCGACGACCATCATCAACGCCCGCGACTACGGCCAGACCGTCTACGACCTCGCGATCCGCCGGCAGCTGATCACGATCGGCGAGGAGATGGTCAACACCGCCTACGACTCACCGGTAGACTTCCCGCCCGAGAACCAGATCGAGGACAGCGAGAACCGTCTCTATCAACTCGCCGAGAGCGGCAAGTACGGCCAGGGGTTTCTGAGCTTCTCGACCGCGTTGAAACAGGCGATCGACCTCGCCAATGCGGCCTACGAGCGCGAGGGGCACCTCTCCGGGATCTCGACCGGCCTCACCGACCTCGACAACCGCATGGGCGGGTTGCAGGCCTCCGACCTCATTATCATCGCGGGCCGCCCCTCGATGGGCAAGACAGCGCTCGCGACCAACATCGCCTACAACATCGCGCGGGCCTACCAGGAGGAGAAGCAGGCGGACGGCACGATCAAGGTGACCGGCGGCGGCAAGGTCGGCTTCTTCAGCCTCGAGATGTCGGCCGAGCAGCTCGCGACGCGCATTCTCTCCGAGCAGGCGGCGATCGCGTCCGAGAAGATCCGCCGCGGCATGATCACCGAGGACGATTTCCGCCGCCTGGTGAAGGTCAGCCAAGAAATGTCGAAGAGCCCTCTGTTCATCGACCAGACCGGCGGCATCACCATTGCGCAGCTCTGCGCGCGGGCCCGCAAGCTCAAGCGCCAGCACGGGCTCAACCTGATCGTCGTCGACTACCTGCAGCTCCTGTCCGGCACGGGACGGGACACCGACAACCGCGTGCAGGAGATCACCGAGATCACCACCGGCCTCAAGGCGCTGGCGAAGGAGCTCGCCGTGCCGATCATCGCGCTCTCGCAGCTCTCCCGCCAGGTCGAGCAGCGCGAGGACAAGCGGCCGCTGCTCTCGGACCTGCGCGAATCCGGCTCGATCGAGCAGGACGCCGACGTCGTCATGTTCGTGTTCCGCGAGGAGTACTACGTGGAGCGCACCAAGCCCGGCGAGGGGACGGCGGAGTTCTTCGACTGGCAGAGCCGCATGATGGCGGTCTCCGGCAAGGCCGAGGTGATCATCGGCAAGCAGCGCCACGGGCCGGTCGGCACGGTCCAGCTCGCGTTCGAGGCGCAGTTGACCCGCTTCAGCAACCTCGCGCGGGAGTTCCATAGCCCGGCCAGGCTGGAGTAGAAATCGAGGCGGTGGACATCACCGGCCAGGGCAGTTCGAGCGCTCGGCTGCGACGCTCAAACCACGGAGATGAACGTGACGACCCCGAACATGGCGATCTCGTTGACCGAGGAGCCATGAAGACCGGCGTCCACGGCAACCTGGTGTCGCCGGCCGGCATCCCCCCGGATGCGCGTGCGGTGCTGCGGATCGACCTCGCGGCGCTGCGCGCCAACTGGGCAGCGCTGAACAAGCTTTCCGGCAAGTCGGAATGCGCGGGCGTGATCAAGGCCGACGCCTATGGCATAGGCCTCGAGCAGATCGCGCACGCGCTGACGCGGGAAGGCTGTCGCACGTTCTTCGTCGCAACCCTCGATGAAGGCCGGCGCGCCCGCGCCGTCCAACCGGGCGCCACGATCTACGTGCTCGACGGCCTCCTACCCGGCGCCGAGGAGCACTACGCGGGCTTCAGCCTGCGCCCGATCCTCGGCAGCCTCGCCGAGGTGCGCGAGTGGAGCGCCTTCAACCGCGGCAAGGGCCGACGGCTTCCTGCCGCGATCCACATCGACACCGGCATCAACCGGCTCGGCATGCCGCCCGCCGAGGTCGAGGCCGTCGCCGCCTCGCCGGAGCTGCTGAAGGCTTTCCAGGTTGCGCTCGTCATGTCGCACCTCGCCTGCGCCGACGAGCAGACGAACCCCATGAACGCAGCGCAACGCGCGCTGTTCGACACGCTGCGCGCCCGCCTGCCGCCGGCGCCCGCGAGCCTCGCGAACTCCGGCGGGACGTTCCTCGGCCCCGATTACCACTACGACCTCGTGCGCCCCGGCATCGCGCTCTACGGCGGCCGCGCCTTCGAGGATGGGCCCAACCCGATGCGGACCGTCGTCCGCCTCGCCGCCCGCATCCTGCAGGTGCGCGACGTGCCGGCCGGCAATGTGATCGGCTACGGCGCGACCTTCCGCACGGCGCGGGACTCGCGCATCGCGACCATCGCCTGCGGCTACGCGGACGGGTTCCTGCGAGCGCTCACGGGATCGGAGGGCAAGCCCGGACCCGCAGGCTACATCGGTGAGCACCCGGTGCCGGTGGTCGGGCGCGTCTCCATGGACCTCATCACCCTCGACGTTTCCGACGTGCCCGCCGACCTCGTCCAGCGCGGCGGCTGGGTCGAGGTGATGGGCGACCGCGTCACCGTCGACGATCTGACCGACCGCGCCGGCACGATCGGCTATGAGCTGCTGACCCGCCTCGGCCGCCGCGTGCACCGCATCTACGAGGGCTGAGGGAGCTGCTCCGATGGCCAAGGCTGCCCGCTCGACGTTCGTCTGCCAGAACTGCGGCTCGGTCGCGAACCGCTGGGCCGGCAAGTGTGCGGCCTGCGGGGAGTGGAACACGATGGTCGAGGAGACCGACGCTGGTCCCCCGCCCGGCTCCGGCATCACCAAGTCGTCGCGCGGCCGCGTGGTCGCGCTGGAAAGTCTCGCCGGCGCGTCGGCCGAGGCGCCGCGGCTGACGACTGGCAACGCCGAGCTCGACCGGGTGACCGGCGGCGGCATCGTGCCGGGCTCGGCGCTGTTGATCGGCGGGGAGCCAGGCATCGGCAAGTCGACGCTGCTGCTCCAGCTCGCCGCATCGTTCGCCGGTGCCGGCCGCCGCGCGCTCTATTTCTCGGGCGAGGAGGCCTCGGCGCAAGTGCGGCTGCGCGCCGAACGGCTCGGCCTCGCCAAGGCCAATGTCGCCCTCGCCGCCGAGACCAACCTCGCCAACATCCTGGCGACACTCGCCGATGGTGTGCGACCCGATCTCGTCGTCATCGACTCGATCCAGACGCTCTGGGCCGACGCCCTCGATGCCGCCCCCGGCACCGTCAGCCAGGTCCGGGCCGCGACGCAATCGCTGATCCGCTTCGCCAAGCAGGCCGGCAGCGCGCTGTTGCTCGTCGGCCACGTGACCAAGGACGGCCAGATCGCGGGCCCCAAGGTCGTCGAGCACATGGTCGACACGGTGCTCTACTTCGAGGGCGACCAGGGTCACCCGTTCAGGATCCTGCGCGCCGTCAAGAACCGGTTCGGCCCGACCGACGAGATCGGCGTGTTCGAGATGGGCGAGCGGGGCCTCGTGGAGGTCGACAACCCTTCCGAGCTGTTCCTCGGCGACCGCGATGCCAAGAGCCCCGGCGCCGCGGTATTCGCCGGCGTCGAGGGGACGCGGCCGCTGCTGGTCGAGATCCAGGCGCTGGTCGCCCCGTCCGCGCTCGGGACGCCTCGGCGCGCGGTGGTCGGCTGGGATGCGAACCGGCTATCCATGCTGCTCGCCGTGCTCGATGCGCGCTGCGGTGTCAGCTTCGCTCAGCATGATGTGTACCTGAATGTCGCAGGCGGCCTGAAAATCGCGGAGCCAGCGGCCGATCTCGCCGCTGCTGCCGCCCTGCTGTCGTCATTTTCCGGTGCTCCGTTGCCGATTGATCACGTCTACTTCGGGGAGATCAGCCTCTCCGGCGCGGTCAGGGCTTCGGCCCACATGGCGACCCGACTGAAGGAAGCACACAAGCTCGGTTTCAAGCGTGCGGTGCTCCCTTCGGCCGGCGACATCGACGAAAAGCCGGGGCGCATCACGTTGCAGCGGATTTCCTACCTCAGGGAGCTTGCGGAGGGCCTGGGCGCGTGCCAGTGAACGGCGGCGCACGCCCGTAACGTCGCTATCGGACAATCTCGGACGCTCAAGGACAACAGTCCCATGCTCGGGCCACTCACCTATGTCGACGTCGCGCTGCTCGCGATCTGCTTCATCTCCGGCATCCTGGCGATGTATCGCGGCCTCACTCGCGAGATGCTGTCGATCGTGTCGTGGGTCGTCGCGGGACTCGCCGGCCTCTACGTCTTCGCCTACCAGAAGAAGCTGGCCGAGGAGGTGTCGCAGCAGCTCGGGATCGGGCAACCGCTGGTTGCTCAGGTCGGCCTGGCCATCGGCGTGTTCATTCTCACGCTCATCGTGGTGCATCTGGTCACCAGCCGGATCTCCGATACGATCCTCGACAGCCGGATCGGGATGATCGATCGGACCCTTGGATTCGGCTTCGGCGTAGGACGCGGCTTCCTGCTCGTGCTGATCCCGTTCATGTTCTACCAGCACTTCGTGCCCGAGAAGGCCAAGCAAGTCCCCTTCGTCGCCCAGTCGAAGTCCTATGACGTGCTCACCCGCTCCGGTAACGCGATCCGCCCGACGCTCGAGCAGTTCGGCAACCGCCTCCAGACCAAGGGCGGCGATACCCAGGGCTAGCCGCGTCATCACGGGCCGGCGTTCACTGCCGGTTTACGCCGACGCTGCCGTCGCCCTGGTCAACCTCGCGGAGCGTTGTATAAGAGGCGCAGTCTGCGTCCTGTCCGCAGCTTTCGGGCCAGAGCCCGACGCCGCACAGCGCCGACTCGGCATATGATTTCGACCAGAATTGGCTCTGAGATCGGCGGGGACGCGACCATGGCTCATTCGGCGAGATCCACGGTGGATGGCGACGGACTCGGCTCGCTGCGCTATGGCGACGACCGCCTGCACGAGGAGTGCGGCGTCTTCGGCGTCTTCGGCCACGACGACGCAGCCGCGCTGACCGCACTCGGGCTGCACGCGCTCCAGCACCGGGGCCAGGAGGCCGCCGGCATCGTCACCTACGACGGCGCCAAGTTCAATTCCGAGCGCCGCCTGGGGCTGGTCGGCGACAACTTCACCAAGGAGCGCGTGATCCGCCGACTCAAGGGGCACATCGCGGTCGGCCACACCCGCTACTCGACGACCGGCGACTCGATCCTGCGCAACGTGCAGCCGCTGTTCGCCGATCTCGATTCCGGCGGCTTCGCCATCGGCCACAACGGCAACCTCACCAACGCGCTGACGTTGCGGAAAGAACTCGTCTCCTCCGGTGCCATCTGCCAGTCGACGTCGGATACCGAGGTCCTGCTGCATCTCATCGCCCGCTCCAAGAAGCGGCGCATCGTCGAGCGGCTGGTCGAGGGCCTGCGTCAGATCGAAGGCGCCTACGCCTTCGTCTGCCTGCACAACGACATGCTGATCGGCGTCCGTGACCCGATCGGCATCCGTCCGCTGGTGATCGGCAAGCTCGGCGCGGCATTCGTGCTCGCCTCCGAGACGTGCGCGCTCGACATCGTCGGCGCCAAGTTCCTGCGCGAGGTGGAGAACGGCGAGGTCGTCGTCATCACCGCAGAGGGCCTCGAGAGCCATCGCCCGTTCCCGAAGCGCCCGCCGCGGCCATGCATCTTCGAGTACATCTATTTCTCGCGACCCGACTCCGTGATGGCCGGGCGCAACGTCTACGAGGTGCGCAAGGCGGTCGGCCGCGAGCTCGCGCGTGAGGCCCCTGCCGACGTCGACGTCGTCGTGCCGATCCCGGACTCGGGCGTTCCCGCCGCACTCGGCTTCGCCGAGGCCTCCGGCCGGCCTTACGAGCTCGGCATCATCCGCAACCACTACGTCGGACGCACGTTCATCGAGCCCGAGCAGCAGATCCGCGCGCTCGGCGTCAAGCTCAAGCACTCGGCCAACGAGGCGGTCGTGCGCGGCAGGCGTATCGTCCTCATCGACGACAGCGTGGTGCGCGGCACCACCTCGAAGAAGATCGTCTCGATGATGTACGAGGCGGGCGCGGCCGAGGTGCACATGCGCATCGCCTGCCCCGAGATCAGGTTCGGCGACTACTACGGCATCGACACGCCGCGGCGCGACGATCTTCTCGCCGCCAAGTACGACCTCGAAGGCATGCGCAACTACATCGGTGCCATGTCTCTTTCGTTCCTGTCGGTTGATGGCCTCTACCGCTCGCTCGGCTTCGAGCGCCGCGACAGCGCCAATCCGCAGTTCACCGACCACTGTTTCACCGGCGACTACCCGACCCCGCTGACCGATCTCGACGGCGGCACGACCGCGCGCCAGCTTTCGCTGCTCGCCGAGGTCAGCTGAGGCCGGCCTTCGCCTCGGCGCGGGCGGTTTCCCGACGCCTCGCCCCATGCTAAGCAACGCCGGTTCGTTGCGGAGGTCAGTCATGGGCCAACTTTTCAGCATTCTTTCGATCCTGGTATTCCTCGGCGTCGCAGCCCTGATGGTGCTCGGCGTTCTGTTCGGGTGGCCGTGGACCTTCGTCGGCGTGCCCGTGCCGGAATGGGTGAGCGCGATCATCGCCGTCACTGCGCTCGTGCTGGCGCTCGGCCTATGGTTCGAGATACGCCGGGCCCGGCGGCCGGTCGCCGACGACCAACGCACGCGCAACCAGCCGACGCGCGGCGCAACCCGCGAGGCGACGCCGGAGCCGCAACCTCGCCCCGAGGTGGTCTGGCACGATCCGACGACCGGCATGCGGCTGCCGGCCAACTACTTCATGTTCGCCTCCGCCGGCGTCTCGCCCAAGAAGATCCGCGAGGCTGCGGACAGGTACGGCCGCATCATGGTCGGTTTCGACAGCGGCAACGTCCCGGATGCGTCAATGAGAGCGGCGCGGCAGGCCAGCGCCGAGCTCGAGGTCTACGTCGAGGGGCCCGGTGGCCCGACCGGCAACGCGTGGCTCCCCGACGAGGCTGCGCGGATCAAGATCGCGGCGGCATCCGTCGGGGTCGACACCTCGAAATCGCAGTCGGCTTGGATGAAGGAATGGAACGACTGGGGCTGGAAGGAGTTCACGTTCAAGCAGCTCGAGAGCTATCTCCATAAGGGCTACAGCTCCGGCGAGATCGACAACCTCTATCGCTCTCTCGGCGACGAGCCGGAGGCCTACGTCGGTTTCTATGCCGAGTACGCGCAGCGTCAGGTCGCCGGCAGGCTGCCGCGCCTCGTGCTCAAGAACCAGTCGGAGGCGCAGCTCGAGGCCATCGTGAAGGCCGTCAATGCCGGGGAGCTGCCACGCTCGATGTTCTCCGATTTCCACATCTCCGAGAAGGGCACCGGCGATCGCAAGAAGCAGAACCAGCTGAGCTCGCGCATCGGCATCCGCACCGTCCCGAGCAATGACACCTACAATTACGACGCCTATGGCGAGTTCGGTCTCGATACGCAGTATGCCGCACTGATGACGCCGAAGCCGCCGGTCCAGGTCGCGACCGCCACGGAACCGCCGTTGGCTCCGATGCCCGCGCCGACCGTCGTCGCCAGCGCGGAAGCGGCGCCGGGCTCCGACACCACCATCCGCGGCGGCCGCGCCTAGTACCCGCTACTCGCAGATATTGCGCAAGCTCCGCGCCGCCATGTCGACGTGGAAGTGGTTGCGATGGAAAGCGTCGGCCTCCGGGCCGAGCGCGGTACCGAAAATGCGGCATGCCGACGCGTGGATCTCGCGCAGGAACAGCGAGCGGGCGTGAGCGGTCGGTGCACCGACGACCGTTGCCGTGGGCTTGGGCCCGCCGAGCCGGCTCGGGACAGCCAGACCGTACCCGGAATTCGCCTCGCCCTGGCGCGGACCCGGCAGGCGCAGCCCCGGCACGCCCTCGATGAGGGTCCCGAGCGACGAAGCGCCCGTGGCGACGCTCGTGGTCTTCTCGGGCTCGGCCGTCGGTGACGTCGCAAGGGCCACGGCTCCGGCAGGCGGCGTTACCGGCTTTGCCGAAGCGACGGACTTGGCGGCGGCCTCGCGCTCGGCAGCCGCCTTGGCCATCGCGACCTGATGGCGGATCTCGCGGGCCGTCGGCCCCCAGTCGGCGAGCAGCGCGCTCTCGGCGGCATTGGCGGCGATGAAGCTGCGGATGTCGAGCGCATTGGCGCGGGCGTGCTCGGAGAGCCGGTTGTGAGCGCGGCCATAGGCACCGCGGCAGGAATAAGCACTCATCACATCGATGCGGATGACTGGCGCTCCCAGGTGATTGCGCGCAGCGACCTGGACACCCTCCTTCAGCCACTGCCCCAGCGCTGCGACCATGTCGCAGGTCAGCACGGGTGGCGGCGACAGTGAAACCTGCGGGCTCTTGCCGATGCTGACGAGCTGCACCGCGGCCGGCGCGCCGCATCCACCCTGCTTGAAAGGCTCCACGGGGATGACGACAGCATCGAGGCCCTTGAGCTTGAGGTTGCATTGCGCCTTGGCGACCGCGATCTCCTCGGGCGACCATTGGTCGGACCGAACTGCCGCGGGTCTCATCGAGGGGGTGGCTGCGGTCGCGGGAGGGGTCGCAGGTGTCTCGCCCGCGCTCGGGGCCAATAGAGTTGAGACGTGCGGCGCGGGTGCCGCCGCAGAGGCGACCGGCTGTGTCGGCGGTCCCGATGCCGCCGGGCCGGAAGCGAACCCCGGAGCCGAGAATGTACGGCCGGTCGGCAAAACCTGTTGTGCGGCGGCGGCGGACGCCGCAATTGCGAGCACGCACGTGCCCCACGCCGTCCGCGGCGCCCACAACTTGCTCATCGGAGAACCCGTTTGGAGTGCGCGACCTCTCCGACGCGGGACAAGGAGGCAGACACGCGAATCAGTCGTGTACAGTTTCACTGTGAACGAGCCTGCTGTATAGCCGAAACTCGTGACCGAATGTTGGTCGGCGCGATTTGCAAATGCCGAATGTTGGCAACTTGTTGATGGAGCGACGATGACCATCGCGACCGCTGCCGCGATCCCCGTGCGCCCGGGCGCGACCGGCGGCATTGAGGTCACACGTGCCGGCGCGTTGCTGCGCATCACGCTCGACCGGCCGGCAGCACTCAATGCCATTGACTCCGCGATGCGCACGCGACTCGCAGCCGCAGTCCGCGACGTGGCTCGCGACGTGAATGTCTACGCCGTGGTGCTCGACTCGCGCTCGGAGCGTGCCTTCAGCGTCGGCGGCGACGTCCGCGAGCTTATCACGCAACTCGCGGCGGACCCGACCACCGCCGACGCCGCGCTTGCGGACGAATACGCGCTCAACTGGCAGCTCGAGTGCTTCTCCAAGCCGTCGGTGGCGCTGGTCGACGGCCTTGTCATGGGCACCGGCGTCGGCCTTTCGCTCTACGCCACTCACCGCGTCGCCGGTCCCGGCTACGCTTTCGCGATGCCTGAAACGGCGATCGGCTTCTTTCCTGACGACGGCGTCGCCCACGCGCTCGGGCGGCTGCCAGGCTGGTTCGGCATTTACCTTGGCCTCACCGGCCGGCGGATCGGCCGCGCCGACGCGCTCCGCCACGGCCTCGTCACGCATTGCATCGCGGCAGACCATTTCGATGCGATCCGCACCGGCCTCACCGCCGCCGAGCCTGTCGACCCGCTGCTCGATGGTCTGCACCGGGAGCCCGGGCCTGGCATACTCGCAGGGCACGAGGAGGTGATCGAGCACGCCTTCTCGGCCCCGTCGATGCCGGAAATCGTTGCGCGCCTCGAGGCCGAGCGCGATGGCGGCGGCGCTCATGCCGACTGGTGTCGCGACGTGCTCGCCGAGTTGCAGCAACGTTCGCCGCTGGCCCTCGCGGTCACCTTGCGCCACATCCGCGATGCCCGCGCGCTCGACCTCCGCCAGACGCTGATGATCGACCACCGCCTCGCATGCCGGCTGATCCGGCGTCCCGATTTCGCGGAAGGCGTGCGCGCCGCGCTGATCGACAAGGACGGCAGGCCGCACTGGAGCCCGGACCGGATCGGCGACGTGACCGAGGCCATGGTCGAGGCCTGCTTCGCGCCTCTCCCGGGGGCGCTGATTCTGCCGACGCGCCAGGAGATGCAGGTGGCGCGGGTGTGAGCGCGATCAGCTCTTTTGTGCGCGTGCGAGCACCGGGAGCAGCTTGTGCACATCGCCGCCGAGCCAGCGGTGCGAGTTTTTCATGTCGGGTGCGGCGCCCGCGGCCCGCTCGGGGAACCGGCGGGCGTAGGCGACCCACCAGCCGGCCCCCGCCCCGGGATTGGGCTGCTGCGGCGTGCCCGCGAGCGCGGCAAACACAGCCGGATCGGCGAGCCCGCGCCGCGTCACGGCGACGAGGCGGTGCACAGCGCCGTCGTTGAGCTCATACCAATCCTCCCCGCGAGCCGCGCCGAGCTCGGCCAGCATCACCACCGGCATCGTCGAGAACGCGTGGTAGTGGATGGCGCGGCCGCCGCGTGCGAGCTCGAGGGCGAGCGTGCCGTCGGCGGCGATGTCGCGGGCGGCATCCTGCATGATCGCGCGCGCCTCAACCCAATGCCGTGGGCTGTCGGCGGCGAGGCCGACGGCGGCCATGCCGAGCCCGAGCCAGTACCAATGGTTGTTGCGCTTGTGCCGCGGATCGTCGAAGAATGCGCGAGCCGCATCGGCATACGAGACGAGCCACGGCTCGATCGCCGCCCGCTGCTCGCCTCTCGCGAACGGCCGCACCTTGAGATAGGCGAGCGCGATGCCGGCGAGGTCCCACTTGCGCTGATACTCGGCCTGCGGCTGCGCCATGCGGCCGAGAAAGGCCCGGCCGCGCGCCCAGGCCTCGACCCAGCCGAGCGCACACGCGGCGGCCTCGCGGGCACGATTCTCCGTCGGCGCCGTCAGGGCCCGGTCGGCGTTGGCCGCGACCTCCTGGACAAACAGCTTGAGCAGGTTGACCGCTGCATCGTGCAGGGCCAATTGCTTCGGATCGATCACCGAACCCTGGGCGTCGCCATAGAAGCGCGGGATGTCGAGGTCGACCACTGGTTCGGGCGGCGGCGCGCAGGCTGCGGCGGCCGTGCCCGGGCCGATCCACAGACTGGCGGCGACAATCATTCCGGCCAGATGGTGTCGGGCGAGCAGCCGCATTCAGCCCTCCGGGTCGAACATCGCCAGGATATCGCAACTTCGCGTTAACGGACCGCCAACGCCACAGCCTGCCACGAACAGCCGCTTGTGCCGCGAGCCGCTCCGTGGGAGGGAGACGCCATGCCCGATCAAACCGACCCGCCGCCTGAGCGGCCCAGGATCTCGCTCCCGGGCGGCAAGCCCGCCGGCAAATCCGGAAAGTACAAGAAGCGCCGCGGCCCGCCCCCGCTCGTCATCCGAAAGGAGCGTGCGCCGCGCGACGAAGCCTCATCCGGCGGGGGCTCCTCGGACGCCAGCAACCGCCGCGACGGATCCGGCGGCGCGCGCGCGTTTGGCGGCAAGCCGCATGGCCCCGGCGGCGAGCGTCGAGGCGGCTCCAAGGGCTGGCAATCGCGCCCGCCGCGCACGGATCGCCCACGCGACGACAGACCGCGCGAAGGCCGCTTCGATCGTGACAAGCCACGCGGGTTCCGCGACGACCGAGCCCCGCGCCCGCAGGGCTGGAAATCGCGCAGCGATCGCGATGACAAGGGTGGTGATCGCAGGCGCACCGACAAGCCCTGGGGCGGCGACAAGCGACGCGAAGGCCGCTCCGACCGCGACAAGCCGCGGGGTCCCAGACCAGACGACTGGAAGCCGCGCAATGACGGCTGGCAGCCGCGACCGCCACGCGAATCGGACCGCAAAGCCGCAGGTGCCGCACATGCCGGCGCGGAGGCCGCATCCGGCATGCCACCGAGCAGCCGCCCGCCCGGTGTCGACAAGCTTCAGCGGATCTGCGGCCTCAATGCGGTGCAAAGCCTCCACGCCGCCACGCCCGAGCGGATCGTGCGACTGTTCTACACCGACGAGCAGCGCCATCTTGTCGGGGCGATCGCGAAGTCGCTGGCGACAGCGCACAAGCCTTATCGTCAGGTCGAAGCCGAAGAGCTCGCCAGGATCGCCGGCACGGTCCTGCACGGCGGCGTCGTCGCGCTCGCCGAGCCGAAGCCGGTCCCGCCGCTCGACCTCGCGGTCGCGCGCGACTGGGCAGTGGCGGGTGAGCCGCTGCTGATCCTCGACGGCGTCGGCAACCCGCACAACGTCGGCGCGATCGCGCGGACCGCCGCCTACTTCGGCGTCCGGCGCATCGTCCTTTCCGCCCACCCGACGCAGGCGGGGCTATCGGATGCGGCCTATCGCGTCGCGCAGGGTGGCCTCGACAACATCGAGACCTATCGCACCGGCGACCTCGCCGCCGCGCTGGCCGAGTTGAAGGGCGCCTATCATGTCGTCGGCACGGCGCTTGCCGGCGCGACCCCGCTTGCAGAGCTTGCGCGCGACGCGCGCCCGCTCGCGCTGGTGCTCGGCAACGAGGAGGAGGGCGTGCCGGCCACGACGCTCGCAGCCTGCGAGAGCATTGTGCGGATCCCCGGCGCGGGCCGCGTGCAGTCGCTCAACGTCGCCGCCACCGCCGCGATCCTGGTGCATGCGCTGCTGGCGCGCGCGGAGTGAGAACCCTCAATCCGCGAAGGGGTCTTTCATCAGGATCGTGTCGTCGCGCTCGGGCGAGGTCGAGAGCAGGTCGACGCGGCACTCGATCAGCTCCTCGATGGCGCGCACGTACTTCACCGCCTGCCCGGGGAGCTTGGTCCAGCTGCGCGCGCCCCGCGTCGACTTCGACCAGCCCTTGAATGTCTTGTAGATGGGCTTGACGCGCCCCTGCGCATTGTAGCCGGCGGGGAGACGGTTGATCCGCTCGCCATCCAGGGTATAGCCGGTCGCCATCTTGATCTCCTCGAAACCGTCGAGCACGTCGAGCTTGGTCAGCGCTATGCCGGTGATACCGGCGACCTTGATCGTCTGGCGCACGAGGCAGGCGTCGAACCAGCCGCAGCGGCGCTTGCGCCCGGTCACCACACCGAACTCGTGGCCCTTCTTGCCGATCAGCTCGCCGATCTCGTCGTTGAGCTCGGTCGGGAACGGCCCCGCGCCGACCCGCGTCGTGTAGGCTTTGGCGATGCCGAGCACCTGCTGGATCGCGGTCGGGCCGATGCCGGCGCCGGTCGCCGCCTGCGCCGCGACGGTGTTGGAGGACGTGACGAACGGATAGGTGCCGTGGTCGACGTCGAGCAGCGCGCCCTGCGCGCCCTCGAACAGGATGCGCTTGCCCGCCTTCCTCGCATTGTCGAGGTACTCCCAGGTGCAGTCCATGAAGGGGAGGATCCGGGGCGCGATGCTGGTCAGGTCCGCGACGAGCCTTGCGCGGTCGATCTGCGGCTGGCCGAGGCCCTTCCTCAGCGCGTTGTGGTGGACGAGCAGCCGGTCGAGCTTGGGCCCCAGCGTATCGAGGTTCTTCAGATCCTGCACGCGGATCGCGCGGCGGCCGACCTTGTCCTCGTAGGCGGGGCCGATACCGCGCCCGGTCGTGCCGATCTTGCCGTCGCCGGCACCCGCCTCGCGGAGCTGGTCGAGCTCGCGATGGAGCGGCAGGATCAGCGTCGCGTTCTCGGCGATGCGCAGCACCTCGCGGGTGACCGCGAGGCCCTGCTTCTTCACCTTCTCGATCTCGTCGACCAGCGCCCAGGGATCGACGACGACCCCGTTGCCGATGATGCCGAGCTTCTGGCGGACAACACCAGAAGGCAACAGCGACAACTTGTAGGTCTCGTTGCCGACAACAAGGGTGTGGCCGGCGTTGTGGCCACCCTGGAAGCGCACGACCACGTCGGCCCGCTCCGACAGCCAGTCGACGATCTTGCCCTTGCCCTCATCGCCCCACTGGGCGCCGACCACCACGACGTTGGCCATGGCTCATTCCTTCCCGAGACCGCGTTGGCGAGCACGCGCGAAATAGCCCCGGCGCAGCGGCCGGGGCCATTTGCGGCCAGACTATATCGCCGCTGAACGATTCTGTCGCCCCGCCAGCGAGTGCCGGGATGGGCAAAAGTGTCGCCGTTTCAGGCCTGGAGGCCGTCTACGGCACGCGCGAGGTCGGCAGCGGCACGCATCTCGCCGACCTCCATGCCCCGCCAATTGGTGATCGCGCGCGTGCCGCCGCCTGCCGCCGTCGCGCCGGGAACCAGCCGGTCGACGACCTCGAGCAGCGCGGCTTCGGCAGCCCGCCGCGCGCCATCGTCGATCTTGAGCGCGATGCCGAGGCCGAGCTCGGGCAGCGCGCCGCAGTAGACGCCCTCCGCGCCGGTCTTGATGAAGATGCGGCGCGGGAATTTGCGCATGACGAGCGTGTCGAGGCGACCGGGCCCGGCGACCATTTCGGGCTCCGCCCAGCAGGCGGCCAAGATGCGCTCGATCGCCGCACGGCGCGCCTTGCCGGGTCCTTCGATGGCGCCGAACGCAGCGAACGCGCGCGCGAGGCTGGCGAGCGACTGAGCGAAATTGGGCGCCGAGCAGCCGTCGAAGCCGATCGCATCGCGGCCGATCGGCTGTCCGGTGAACGCCTCCATCACGGCGATGATGCGGCCCTGCACGGGATGGCCGGCATCGAGATAGCCCTCGACGCTCTCGCCGTTGTGACAGGCGGTGCAGACCATTCCGGCGTGCTTGCCGGAGCAATTGTTGTGGAGCGCGGTAGCTTGCTCGCCCCTGCCGAGGAATGCACGGAGCGCCGCCTCGCCGAGCGGCTCGTGCGCCCCGCAGCCGAGGTCCGATACCTTGCGTCCCGCACGCCGTAGCATGGTCCCGGCAACGGCGACATGCCGGTCGGTGCCGCTGTGGGAGGCACAGGCGAGCGCGATCTCCGCGGGGCCGAGCTCGAAGCGATCGGCGGCGCCGGTCTCGATCAGCGGCAGGCACTGCAAGGCCTTGATCGCGGAGCGCGGATAGACAGGGCGGTCCACGTCTCCGAGGCTGACCACGAGCTCTCCTCCCGGCCGCGCGACTGCAATCGCGCCACGATGCACGCTTTCGACGAGCTTGCCGCGCGTCAGCTCGATCAGGACGGGATTGCTCATGGCGATCATTGCTCCGCTTGCGGCATGGCAGCCAGACGCCCGATGCGGGCCGGTGCCCCGTTGGTCCATTTGCGCGGAAGATGCCGCATCGCTAGGCTCAGGTCCACAGCGGCGCTCGCACGTCGCTGGAATCAGGAGGAGCCCTCATGTCCCGACTTTCAGAGCTGCTCATCGACCGGCGCGGATTTCTGACCGCCGTCGGCGCCACGGCCGGCGCCGCAGCGCTCGGCGGGCTCGGCGCGCCAGAGGCCGCAGCCCGCGCCGCGATGCGTTACACTCAGGCGCCCTTTTTCCACCGCTTCCGGCTCGGCGCGTTCGAGGCGACGGTCGTGTCCGACGGCCCGCTGCCGCTCGGCGAGCCATCCGGCACGTTCCTCGGCATCTCGAAGGAGGAGGTCGGCAAGCTGCTCTCCGACAACTTCCTGCCCCCCAACAACGTCGTGCTCGAGCAGAACGCACTCGTCGTGAACACCGGCAAGGAGTTGGTGCTGTTCGACACCGGCATGGGCGTCTCGAAGATGTTCGGCAAGACGACCGGCCGATTGACGCAGAGCCTCCGCGAAAGCGGCATCAACCCGGCCAGCATCGACGCGGTCGTGTGCACGCACGGCCACATCGATCACATCGGTGGCCTCGCGACGGCCAAGGGCAAGCGCGTGTTCCCCAACGCCAAGATCTACATGTCCAAGTTGGACTACGATTTCTGGACGGACGAGAAGAAGCTCGCCGATCAGAAGGTGAAAGCCTTCATCGAGCACGCACGGCTCAACCTGTTGCCTTACAAGGACCGCATGGTGTTCGTGGAGGACGGCAAGGAATTCCTGCCCGGCATCCAGGCCATGGTCGCACCCGGCCACACCGTCGGCCACACGGTGTTCATGATCTCCTCGGAAGGCAAGTCGATCTGCAACATCGGTGACACGACGCACCACCAGATCCTGTTGACCGAGCGGCCACGCGTCGAGTTCGCCTACGACACGGACCCGAAGAAGGCGGTTGAAAGCCGCGTCAAGCTGCTGACGATGCTCGCCGAGAAGAAGATCCCGTTGCTCGCCTACCACTTCCCCTACCCGGGCATCGGCCACGTGGCGAAACAGGGTGACGGCTTCCGCTACTTCGCGACGCCGATGAACATGATCATCGAGAAGCCGGCACCTGCTGCACCCGCGAAGAAGACCTGAGGTAGCGCTGAGAGGCAGCGCGCACTACGCTCCAGCGAGTGCGCGCTGAACGCGCGCAGCCATCGCTTGCGGGCTCGTGCGGTGGTTGGCGTGGCAAATGGCGATCGCCAGCGCATCCGCCTCGTCCGCGCTCTCGAAGCGGGCCTTCGGCAGCAGCATCGCGACCATCATCTGGATCTGCTTCTTCTCGGCGTGGCCGGTGCCGACCACCGCCTTCTTGATCGCATTCGGCGCGTACTCGGCGACCGGCAGACCCTTCAGTGCCGGCGCGAGGAGCGCCATGCCCCGCGCCTGCCCGAGCTTGAGCGTCGCCCGTGCATTGTCATTGACGAACGTCTCCTCGACCGCCGCCTCGGCGGGCTTGAAGCCGGCGATGACGGAAACGAGTCCCTCGAACAGCTCGCGCAACCTGAAAGCCAGATCGGCCTCCGCATCGGACGTGATGAGCCCGGAGGCGATATGGCCGAGCCGCACCCCGTCCGACTCGACGATGCCCCAGCCCGTGCGGCGGAGACCCGGGTCGATACCGATGATGCGAATCGTTCGTGCCGACATGCCGCTTGATATCACGCCGCCTCTGACGATGCTCAGGCCTCAGCGCGCGGCGGGCTGCGCGCTCCAGGCGGAGCCGGCTCATCTGCCCATATGACCGCAGCCGCGGGCACGGCCGCCGCAGGTACGGCCGGGGCTTTCGGCTGAGCGTCGGCGACCATGTCGACCGGCGTCCGCGCCTCCGCGTGCTTTGCCTGGGCCTGGCGGATGTAGTCCTTCTGGCGCCCGCGCACGATGTCGGTCCAGAACACGTTGCGGAACGTCGCGTAGGTGCGCATCGCACGCGGCAGCCGGTTGCGGACCCGTTCGACAAACGGATCGAAATTGTCGAGCTGGGACATGTTGATCCCATGCACGCGCACGGCCGCGACGTGCTGAAACTTGTCCGGTTGCCGCATCGACCGAACCCCCGCTACGCTGTACCCCCCCCACCGCCTGATTGTTGCAGTTGCATCAAGGCGGGTCGACTTGTCAATTCGCCGACCGCTGACGGGTTCCGGCGAACCGTGATCAGAAAGCCGAGCCGATGCCCACGATCCACCGCCCCATTCTGCTGATCGCCGGCCTTGCCGCGATGGTCATCGGTTTCTTGCTGCGGCGCTGGTCGTCGCGGCACGACTTGACCGGCGCGGTGACGGGCGCGGCCTGGGATGCCGTGAAGAAGCGCGACATCTCTGCCGTCACCACCGAGGTCAAGGGCAAGATCGATACGATCGCCGGCGCCGGCTCGCGCTACGATCAGGCGAAAGCGGCCGGTGGCATGGTCGCGCGGCATGCCATGGCGAAGGTCGCGGGCGCGGCCGGCCTGATCGCGATGCTCGGCGGGCTGGTGCTCGCCGCGCTCGGGGTGTGGTGGAGGTGAAGCCTATCGACGCTTCGCCTTCCGCCAGGCGGCGAAGTCGGCCTTGGTCTTCTCCTCGGTCGCCGGATAGAGGCCGAGGATCGAGCGACCGGCCTTCACCTGCTCGGTCACGAAGTCCTCGAACGCAGTCATCTCGAGGGCCTCGTCCGCGATCTCGTCGGCAAGGTGCGCTGGGATGACGACGCAGCCGTCGTCGTCGCCGACGATGACGTCGCCAGGAAATACCGGTGCGTCGCCACACCCGATCGGCACGTTGATGTCGATTGCTTCATGCAGCGTGAGGTTGGTCGGAGCCGACGGGCGGACGTGGAAGGAGTGAATGTCGAGCGCGGCGATTTCGGCCGCGTCGCGCAAGCCGCCATCGGTGACGATGCCGGCGACGCCGCGTACCTGCAGCCGCGTGACCAGAATCGAGCCGGCGGAGGCCGCTCGCGCATCCTTGCGGCTGTCGATGACAAATACCGCGCCGGGAGGGCACTCCTCCACCGCCTTGCGCTGAGGATGAGCGCGGTTCTGGAACACGGTGATCGCATTGCGATCCTCGCGCGCCGGCATGTAGCGCAGCGTGAACGCCTCCCCGACCATCGTCGGCTTGCCTTTGCGGAGTGCCTCGGCGCCCTGGATCATCTGATTGCGAAAGCCGCGCTTGAAGAGCGCGGTGCAGATCGTGGCCGACGAGACGGTCTTGAGCCTGTCGCGGGTGGCGGGCTTCAGCGGCATGCGAGTGGTCCTTGGATCTGTGGTACGCAGTCAATTGATCGCCGGCTCGTCGACCGGCCGGCCGAAGCTCGTCTCGAGGAAATCGAAGTCGCAGCCCTCGTTCGCCTGCTTGATGTGGCGCGAGAACATCCAGCCATAGCCGCGCTCGTAGCGCACCTCGGGCTTGGCAAGCGCCTTGCGGCGCTTGGCGAGCTCGGCGTCCGAAACCTCGAGGCGGATCGAGCGGGCTGGCACGTCGACGCTGATCATGTCACCGGTCTCGACCAGGCCGAGCGGTCCCCCGACATAGCTCTCGGGCGCGACGTGCAGGATGCAGGCGCCGTAGCTCGTGCCCGACATGCGCGCATCCGAGATGCGGATCATGTCGCGCACGCCCTTCTTCACGAGCTTCGTCGGGATCGGCAGCATGCCCCACTCCGGCATGCCGGGTCCGCCCTGGGGCCCCGCATTGCGCAGCACCAGCACGTGGTCCTCGGTGACGTCGAGGTCGTCGCGGTTCACGTTTTTCTTCAGCTCGTCGTAGGTGTCGAAGACGAGCGCCGGGCCGGTGTGCGCGAGGAACTTGGACGCGCAGGCGGACGGCTTGATCACGCAGCCGTCGGGCGCGAGGTTGCCCTTGAGCACCGCGAGCGCACCCTCCCGGTAGATCGCATTGGCGAGCGGGCGGATCACGTCGTCGTTGTAGACCCTGGCGCCCTCGAGGCTCTTCGTCCAGCTTTCGCCCGCGACATTGAACTGCTCGAGATCGAGATGCTGGGTGAGCCGGCTCAGCAGGCCGAGCAGGCCGCCCGCGTAGTAGAAGTCCTCCATCAGGTAGGCGTCGCCGGACGGGCGGATATTTGCGATGACCGGCACCTTGCGGCTCGCCTTGTCGAAGTCGTCGAGCCCGATTGTGTGGCCCGCCCGCCGCGCCATGGCGATGAGGTGGATGACGGCATTGGTCGAGCAGCCCATCGCCATGGCGGCGACGATGCCGTTGCGGAAGGCGCCCGCGGTGAGAATGCGGGCGGGCGTCAGATCCTCCCAAACCATGTCGACGATGCGCCGTCCGGCGGCGCTGCACATGCGCACGTGATTGCTGTCGGCGGCGGGAATCGATGAGGTGCCGGGCAGGCAGAGCCCGATCACGTCGGCGAGCGCGGTCATCGTCGACGCGGTGCCCATCGTCATGCAAACGCCGTAGGAGCGGGCGATGCCGACCTGCATCTCGCCCCAGTCCTTGCTCGAGATATTGCCGGCGCGCCGCTCGTCCCAGTATTTGAAGGCGTCGGAGCCCGAGCCCAGCACCTTGCCGTGCCAGTTGCCGCGCAGCATCGGCCCGGCCGGCACGAAGATCGCCGGAACGCCCGCGCTGGTTGCGCCGAGGACGAGGCCTGGCGTGGTCTTGTCGCAACCGCCCATCAGCACGACCCCGTCGACGGGCTGCGACCGGATCAGCTCCTCGGTCTCCATGGCGAGGAAGTTGCGATAGAGCATAGTCGTCGGCTTGACTGTGCTCTCCGAGAGCGAGATCGCCGGCAGCTCGACCGGGAACCCGCCGGCCTGCAGCACGCCGCGCTTCACGTCGTCGACGCGCGTCTTGAAGTGGGCATGGCACTGGGCGAAGTCGGACCAGGTGTTGACGATCCCGATCACGGGTTTGCCGGCGAATTCCTCGACCGCATAGCCGATCTGATTCATGCGCGAGCGGTGGCCGAACGAGCGGAAATCGTCAGGCGCGAACCAGCGCGCGCTGCGCAGGTTGTCAGCGCTCTTGCGGGGCTTGGGCATGGCATGTCCTGGCAGGTGACGTGGAGTGGACCGGTCCGCCATGCCTTGCAGACATCGGCTGGGCGCGCAAGACCAGCCGGCGGACCCCGACCCACTCCGGCCGCCGACGCAACCTCCCGACGAGCCGCTCCCGGCTACTTCCAGCCGGAGGCGAGCAGCCGCGCCTCGTCGGCCGCCATGAGCGCGTCGCCATCCATCAGGGCGCCGACCACAGCCTCGAGCGCCGGCGCTGCATCACGGCTCGCCGGGCGGTACTTGCCCGGGACGTTTTCAGTGCGGCCGCCACCCGCCACCGCCGTCTGCATCTGCACGACCCACACGCCGCCGGTCGAGCGACACGCGAGCCCGGCGAGCGAGGCCCCACCGCCCGTGCCGATCTCGTATTGACGGCAGTACCGGCGATTCCTGCTGCGGAAGCTCAGCACAGGCGTCACCTGGAGCGCCGCGCCGTCCGCGACCGTCGTGCCGCCGCTCGGCGATGTCTCGAGAGCACGCGCGAGCGCACCCTCAGCGACCATGCCGTCCGGCGCGATCGCGACGACGCTCGGCGCGGCCCCACCGCCATGCCGCAATCCGGTCGCGCTCCAGAAGAGCCCGACGCCGAGCCCGAGCGCGAGAACGGCCGCATACCCGAGCCCCACCCGAACCGGCGCCGCGCCATCAAGACCAAGAAAGGAGCGCACCCGCTCGGCGAGGCTCCCGCATCGAGGCGCGCGCACTGTGCCGTTCGGCGCCGCCGGCATCGGCGACTTGTAGACCGCGTCGAGCAGCCGGTCCGGGATCGGCGCAGCCATCACCGGCGCATAGGCCCGATGCAGCGTCTCGCGCGTCGCACGGAACATGGCGAGGCGAGCGCCGAGCCCGGGATCGGC
>Ga0114938_1000581_pt1 | contig 26789 bp, 23 predicted proteins | sample AshMeaBigSpring_FD_88675 | JGI IMG/M metagenome (GOLD analysis project Ga0114938, IMG submission 88675) | Groundwater microbial communities from Big Spring, Nevada to study Microbial Dark Matter (Phase II) - Ash Meadows Big Spring | ecosystem: Environmental > Aquatic > Deep subsurface >... | reverse complement strand
GCATCAGCACCTGGTCGCCGACCGCGATGGCCAGCGCGCCGCCGGAGCCGCCCTCGCCGATGATGGTGGCGACGATCGGCACCTTCAGGTGCGACATCTCGGCGAGGTTGCGGCCGATCGCCTCCGACTGGCTGCGCTCCTCGGAACCGACGCCGGGATAGGCTCCGGGCGTATCGATGAGCGTCACGAGCGGCAGGCCGAAGCGCTCGGCCGTCTTCATCAGGCGCCGCGCCTTGCGATAGCCCTCCGGCTTCGGCATGCCGTAGTTGCGCCGCACGCGCTCCTTGGTGTCGCGGCCCTTCTGCTGGCCGATCACCATGACCGGCGTGCCGGCGAGCCGCGCCACGCCGCCGACGATGGCCTGGTCGTCCGCGTACATGCGGTCGCCGTGCAGCTCCTGGAATTCCGTGAACACCTGCGGCAGGTAGTCGAGCGTGTACGGCCGCTGCGGGTGGCGCGCCAGCTGCGTGATCTGCCAGGAGGTCAGGTTGGCGAAGATGCTGCCCGTGAGCGTGCGGCTCTTTGCGCGCAGCTTCTCGATCTCCTCGGCGATGTTCAGCTCGGAATCGTTCCCGAGGAACCGCAGTTCCTCGATCTTGGCCTCGAGTTCCGCGATCGGCTGTTCGAAGTCCAGGAATTGGAGCGCCATGCGGGCAGTATAGTGGCAGGCCGCGCGTCAGTCGGCCCGCTGGCCGTACAGGACCCGCACGCCGTCGCGGCCGACCAGCACGCAGAGTTCCTCGAGCAGCGCCCGCGTCGGCCTGACCGACCACTCCTCCGGCAGCGCGAGCGTGGCCCGCGCCTCGTCGCCGATGTAATGGACCGCGATGCCGCAGCTGCCCCCGCGGCAGGCACGCAGCGTCTCCTCGAGCCGTTCGAGAAGCCTTGCGCCGGCGGCCGCGGGCGGCAGCCGGATCAGCAGGCGCTTCGCCTCGCGCTCGCGCAGCTCGTCGATCGGCGTGAGCTTCCTGGCGTTGATGCGCCAGTCCTCGATGAACTCGTCGAAGCGGAGCGTGCCCTCCACCACGAGGATCGCATCGCGCGCAACCACCCGCCGGTGCTGCTGCCAGACGTCGTCGAACAGGCTCACCTCGATGCGGCCGCTCCGGTCGTCGAGCAGGAGCGTCACGCGCGGCCCGCGGCGGCGGATCTCGAGCACGAGCCCCGCGATCGTGACGTTGCGGCCGCCGCCGTACCCGCGCGGCTCGGGGGACGGCCTCGGCCCGCCGAGGTCCGCGATGCGCGCCGGCACCAGTTGGCGGAGTTCCTGCTCGACCTCGGCGATCGGGTGGCCGGTGAGGAAGAGACCGAGCGTCTCGCGCTCGCCGGCGAGCCGCACGGAATCGCTCCAGTCCGGCACGACGGCGAGGCCGACGGCGGTCGGCGCTGCTTCCTCCGCGGGGGCGGTGAGCCCGCCGAACAGGTCGTCCTGGCCGGCGGCGACTGCGCGCGTGCGCTGCTCGCCGAGCTGCATCGCCGCGGGCAGCGCGTTCATGAGCGTCGCCCGGTTCTGGCCGAAGCCGTCCAGGCACCCGGCCTTGATCATCGCCTCGAGCGTGCGCCGGCCGGCGAGCTTCAGGTCCACCCGCCGGCAGAGATCCGCGAGCCCGCGGAAGACGCCGTCGCGTGCGCGCTCGGCGACGATCGCGTCCACGGCCGCGCGGCCGACGCCTTTCACCGCGCCGAGGCCGTAGCGGATCGTGCCGGGCCCCGCGACCGTGAAGGCATATTCCGAGTGGTTCACGTCCGGCGGCAGCACCTCGAGCCCGATGCCGGCGCAATCGTCGATGAAGGCGACGACCTTGTCCGTGTGCTCCATGTCGGAGGACAGCACGGCGGCCATGAATGCCTCCGGGTGGTGCGCCTTGAGCCAGGCCGTCTGGTAGGCGAGCAGCGCATAGGCGACGGAGTGCGACTTGTTGAAGCCGTAGCCGGCGAATTTCTCGATCAGGTCGAAGATCTGCCCGGCGCGCGCCTCCGCCACGCCGCGCGCGACGGCCCCCTCGACGAACACCGAGCGTTGCGTCGCCATCTCCTCGGGCTTCTTCTTTCCCATCGCGCGCCGCAGCAGGTCGGCGCCGCCCAGCGTGTAGCCGGCGAGCGCCTGCGCGATCTGCATCACCTGCTCCTGGTACAGGATCACGCCGTAGGTCGGTTTCAGGATCCCGGCCAGGCTCGGGTGCAGGTAGTCGATCGGCCCGCTGACGCGGCCATGCTTGCGCGCGATGAAGTCGTCCACCATGCCCGACTGCAGCGGGCCCGGCCGGAACAGCGCGACCAGCGCGACGATGTCGTCGAAACAGTCGGGCTGCAGCTTGCGCACCAGGTCTCGCATGCCGCGCGACTCGAGCTGGAACACCGCCGTCGTGCGGCAGGACTTCAGGAGCCGGTAGGTGTCCGCGTCGTCGAGCGGCAGCGCCGCGATGTCGAGCGGCGCCTCGCCCGACCGCTCCCTCGCGGCATTGATGGTGCGCACGGTCCAGTCGATGATCGTGAGCGTGCGCAGGCCGAGGAAGTCGAACTTGACCAGCCCGACCTGCTCGACGTCGTCCTTGTCGAACTGCGTGACGACGCTGGCGCCAGCCGATTCCGCGTATAGCGCGGTGAAGTCGGTGAGCGGGGACGGCGCGATCACGACGCCGCCCGCGTGCGTGCCCGCGTTGCGCGCGAGGCCCTCGAGCTTCCGCGCGAGCTCGATGAGGTCGCGCACCTCCTCCTCTTCGCGGTAACGCCGCGCGAGTTCCGGCTCCTTGGCGAGCGCGTCCCCGAGCGTGATGCCGAGCTCGAACGGGATGAGCTTCGCGACGCCGTCCACGAACCCGTACGGCAGGCCCTGTACGCGGCCGACATCGCGCACGACCGCGCGCGCGGCGAGCGTCCCGAAAGTGATGATCTGCGACACGCGGTCCCGCCCGTAGCGCCGGGCCACGTACTCGATGACCTCGTCGCGCCGCTCCATGCAGAAGTCGATGTCGAAATCCGGCATGGATACGCGATCGGGATTGAGGAAGCGCTCGAACAGCAGGTCGTGGCGCAGCGGATCGACGTCGGTGATGCCGAGCGACCACGCGACCAGCGACCCGGCGCCGGAGCCGCGGCCGGGCCCGACCGGGATCTCCTGCCCGCGGGCCCAGCGGATGAAGTCCGCCACCACGAGGAAATAGCCCTCGAAGCCCATCTCGCAGATGACGCCGAGCTCGCGCTGGAGACGCTCACGATAGGGCGCGGCGTCCGCGCCGTCGCCGACCTGCGCCAGCCGGGCCGCAAGGCCCGCGGCCGCCAGGCTCGCCAGGTGCTCCGCGGCCGTGCCGCCTGCCGGCACCTCGTAGGCAGGCAGGAAGACCCGTCCGAGCGAGAGCGGCAGCGAGCAGCGCCGCGCGATCTCGACCGTGTTGTCGATGGCCTCCGGAAGGTCAGCGAACAGGCGCCGCATCTCCGCCGGGCCCTTGAGATACTGGTCCGGCGAGTAGCGCCGCGGCCGGCCGGGGTCGTCGAGCCGCCAGCCGCCGTGGATGCAGACGCGCGCCTCGTGCGCCTCGAATTCGTCAGCGTGCAGGAAGCGCACGTCGTTGGTCGCCACCACCGGGGCCGGATGCGAGGACAACAGTTCGAGGACCGCCGCGACGTGTTCCTCGTCGCCGGCGCGGCCGGTGCGCTGCACCTCGACGTAGTAGCGGTCGCCGAAGACCGCCTGCCAGTGCGCCAGCCGGCTGCTGGCGTCATCGCTGCGTCCCGCGAGCAGTGCGCGCCCGAGGTCGCCCTCGGCCGCGCCCGACAGTGCGATCAGGCCCGCCGTCCCGCCGGCGTCCAGCCACTCGCGCTCCAGCAGCGGCCTGCCCGCGCGCTGCCCCTCCAGGTAGCTGCGCGAGATCAGCCGCGTCAGGTTGCGGTAACCCTCCGGCAGCTGCGCCAGCAACGTCAGGCGTGACGGCTCGGCCCGGTCGCCGTCCTCGCGCAGCCAGAGATCCGCGCCGATGAGCGGTTTGATGCCCGCCCGCTCCGCCTCGCGGTGGAACTTCACCATCGCGAACAGGTTGGCCTGGTCGGTCAGCGCGACCGCGGGCATGCCGGCGTCGGCGATTGCGCGCATGAGCTGCGGCACGCGGACGATGCCGTCCACGAGCGAGTACTCGGTATGCACGCGCAAGTGGACGAACAGGACGTCCGCGCGCCCTTTCTCAGCCCGACCCATGGGCCGATCTTACCGGCGCAAAGCTGCGCCGGTGCAGCGGGCAGGGTCCCTGCCGGGCAAGCCCGGCCAGGTGTTCCGCCGTCGGATAGCCCTTGTGGCGATCGAACCCGTATCCGGGGTACACCGGCGCCGCGTCCAGCATCCAGGCGTCGCGGGCCACCTTCGCGAGGATGGAGGCGGCGCTGATCTCGCCGATGCGCAGGTCGCCCTGCACAACGGCCTCCACCTCGCAGTCAAAGCCCAGCATGGCGGTCGACGGCCGGTCCCTGCCGTCGACCAGGACCCGCGCGGGTGCGACCGCGAGCCCGTGCAGGGCGCGGCGCATCGCGAGCAGCGTCGCCTGGAGGATGTCCAGCACGTCGATTTCATGGGCATCCGCCCAGCCAAGCGCCCAGGCGAGCGACCGCGCCCTGATGTCGCCCGCCAGCCGCTCGCGCTGCCCGGCGTGCAGCAGCTTGGAATCGCGCAGGCCCGGCACGGGCCGCGCCGGGTCGAGGATCACCGCAGCGGCCACCACCGGCCCGGCCAGCGGGCCTCGCCCGGCCTCGTCGACCCCCGCAACGAGGCTGCCGGGCCGGCCCGCCCGCCGCGGGGTCCGGGCGCTCATGACGGAGCGTCCTCCACCAGGGCCAGGATGGCCGCGGCGGCCCGCTCGCTGGCTCCCAGGCGCAGCTGGCGATGGATGGTCGTGAACCGGGCCACGAGCTCCGCGACGGTCTCCGGAGCATCGAGCCATCTCTCGAGCTCGCGGCCCAGCCGCTCCGGCGTGACCTCGCCCTGCGTGAGCTCCGGCACGATGCGCCGGCCCGCCAGCAGGTTCGGCTGCGCGAAATGCTCCACCTTCAGGAGCCCGAGCGCGCGCAAGGCGAACGCGCTCGCCCAGCCCAGGCGATAAGCGACGACCATCGGCCGCTTGCACAGGAGCGTTTCGAGCGTCGCCGTGCCGGACGCGACCAGCACCGCCGTCGCCGCCGCGAGTACCTCGCGCGAGCGCCCCACATAGCTCTGCACGGCAAGACCGGGTGCGCGAGCCGCGAGCGCTGCCTCGAAGGTCCCGCGGGTGGCCGCATCCGCGAAGGCGGCCGCGAATGCGAGCCCCGGCCGGCGCGCGACGAGCCAGGCGGCTGCACCGGCGAAGTCCGGTGCGAGCCGCGACACCTCGCCGGAGCGGCTGCCCGGCAACAGCGCGATGACCGGGGCCTCTGCATCGATACCGAGGGCGCGCCGCGCCGCGGCCCGGTCCGGCTCGAGCGGCAGCTGGTCCGCGAGCGGATGCCCGGTGAAGACGGCGGCGAGACCGACCCCGTCGTAGACCTCGCGTTCGAACGGCAGCAGGCACAGGACGAGGTCCAGGAACCCCGCCATGCGCCGCGCGCGTCCACGCCGCCACGCCCAGACCTGTGGGCTCACGTACTGCACGGTGCGGATCCCGGCGGCATGCAGCGCCGGCGCGAGGTTGAGGTTGAACTCCGGCGCATCGATGCCGACGAACACGTCGGGGCGCAGCGCCAGCATGTCCCGCCGCAGGCGGGCGCGCAGCCGCAGCAGCCGGGGCAGGTGATGCAGGACCTCGAACAGTCCCATGACCGCGAGCTCGGACGAGCCGGCGAGCGCCTCGCAGCCCGCGGCCTGCATCGCAGGACCCGCAATGCCCACGAATCGTGCCCGCGGCTCACGCCTGCGGATCGCGTGGATCAGTGCGGCGCCCAGGTTGTCGCCGGACGATTCGCCGGCGACCACGCCGATCGTGAGCGCGCGGGAAGCCGCCATCAGCGGATGATGCTGCGTTCGCTGGCGCCCAGGAATTCCACGAACGGCCGGAGCTCGGGCTGCGTGCCGGCGAGTTCACGCAGCCGCTCCTCTGCCTCCGCGAGCTTGAGCCCCGAACGGTAGAACAGGCGGTAGGCGGCCTTGATGTTCGCGATCTGCGTGGCGTCGAAGCCCCGCCGCTTCAGCCCCTCGCTGTTGACGCCTTTCGGCTCGGCCGGCGAGCCCGCGACCAGCAGGTACGGCGGCACGTCGCGTGTCACCGCGGCATTGTTCGCGAGGAAGGCGTGGGCGCCGATCTTGCAGAACTGGTGTACACCGGCGTAGCCCGAGAGGATCACCCAGTCCCCGAGTTCGACATGCCCCGCGAGCGCCGTGCAGTTCGACATGACGACGTGGTCGCCGACGGTGCAATCGTGCGCCACATGGGAATAGGCCATGAACAGGCAGTCGTTGCCGATGCGCGTGACCGCACGCCCGGTGGCCGTGCCGCGGTTGATGGAGCAGAACTCCCGGAACACGTTGCGGTCGCCGGCCTCGAGCCGCGTCGGCTCGCCCTGGTACTTCCTGTCCTGCGGCGCGTCGCCCACCGAGGCGAACTGGAACACCTTGTTGTCGCGGCCGAGTGTCGTCGGCCCGTTGATGACCGCGTGCGGCCCGACCCAGGTCCCCGCGCCGACGCGCACCCCTGCGCCGATCACCGAGAAGGCGCCGATCTCGACGCCCTCCGCGATCTCGGCGTCGGGGGCCACGATCGCCCTCGGATCGATCAAGGCTTGACCTCCGGGGCCACCATCATCGTCGCGGAGGCAACCTCCTCGCCTTCGACCTCGGCGACGGTCGTGAACTTCCAGATGCCGCGCATCGCGCGGTCGAAGGTCGCCTTGAGCGCGAGCTGGTCTCCCGGCACCACCGGCCGACGGAAGCGCACGCCGTCGATGCCGACGAAGTAGAACCGCGAGTTCTCATCCGGCACCACGCCGGCGGTCTTGAACGCGAGGATCCCGGCGGCCTGCGCGAGCGCCTCCAGGATCATGACCCCCGGCATCGTCGGGCGCCCGGGGAAATGGCCGGGGAAGAACGGCTCGTTGACCGTCACGTTCTTGAGCGCGTGGATGCGCTCTCCCGGCACGCATTCGACGACGCGGTCCACGAGCAGGAACGGGTAGCGGTGCGGCAGCTGCGTGAGCACCGCCTGGATGTCCATCGGGAAGCCGTCGGTCATCCGCCCTTCTCCCTGCCTTTCTTCCTGCGTTCCGCGTCCAGCCGGTGCAGCCGCGCGACCGCGCGCCGCCAGTCGGCGGCCACGATGGCCGGCATCCCGGACGAGTACGTCCCGGGCCCGGGCAGCGAGTGCGACACCAGCGAGTAGCCGGTGACGACGACGTCGTCGCCGATCGCGAGGTGCCCGGCGATGCCGACCGCGCCGCCGATCATGCAGCGGCGCCCGATCGTGGAACTGCCGGAGATGCCCACGCATCCCGCGATCACCGTGTGCGCGCCGATGCGGCAGTTATGGCCGACCTGCACCTGGTTGTCCAGCTTCACGCCCGTCTCGATGACCGTGTCTCCGATCGTCCCCCGGTCCACCGTCGTGTTGGCCCCGAGTTCCACGTCGTCCCCGATCACGAGCGACCCGAGGTGCGGCACCTTGACGTAGCCGTCGGCGTCCGGCGCGAAGCCGAAGCCGTCGCTGCCGGCGACCGCCCCCGGCTTGAACGTGCAGCGCGCGCCGATCGTGACGCCGTGGCACACGGTCACTCGCGCCTGCAGGCGGCAGTCGTCGCCGAGCCGCGCGCCTTCCTCGATCACGCAATGTGGACCGATCGAGCAGCGCTCGCCGATCACGGCGCGCTCCCCCACCACGACCCAGGGCCCGACGCCGGCGCTCGCGGCGACCCGCGCCGACGGCGCGACCTGCGCGGTCGGGTGCACACCGACGGACACCTCGCCGGCGGGATGCAGCCAGGCGGCGATTCGCGCATAGCTCGCGTAGGGGCGCGCGCTCACGAGCGCCGCGACCGGGCACTCGGCGACCATCTCGCGCGGCAGCACCACGGCGGCCGCCCTCGTCGCCGCGAGGTCGCGGCGATGCTTCGGGCCGGTGCAGAAGGTCAGCATGCCGGGCGCGGCCGTGGCGAGCGCCGCCACGCCGTGCACCGCCTGCGCGGGATCGCCGGCGAGTTCGAGCCCGAATCGGACCGCAATCTCACCGAGCGTGGTGGCCATGCCGGCTCTGGCGCGCCCCGGCTCAGGTCCTGGGCGGCGTGGCGGGTGCGGGCGGGGCCTTGGCCTTGAGCTGCGCCACCACCTGCGGCGTGATGTCGACGGCCTCCGCCGCGAACAGCACGCCTTCGCTGACCACCAGCTGGTAGCCGTTGGCGCGCGCGTAGGCCTGGACTTCCTGCAGCAGCGCCCGCTGCATGCGGCCGATTTCCTCGTTGCGCCGCAGGTTCAGGTCCTCCTGCAGCTCGTTGAACCGGCGCTGCACGCTGAGCTCGAGGTCGCGCACCTCGCGCTCGGCCCGCACGCGGTCGGTCTCGGACATGACCGCGGCTTCGCGTTTCAGCTTGTCGCGCTTCTCCTCGAGCGACTTCTGCTGGGCCGCGACGTCGCGCTGGCGCGGCAGGAACTCTCCCTCCAGCGCCTGCTGCGCGGCCCTGGCCTGCGGCGACTCCTCGAGCAGGCGCCCGAAGTTGACGTAGCCGATCTTCATCTCGGCGGCGCCCGCGACACCCGGCGCCGCGAGTGCGGCGGCGAGCACGAGCGCGCCCGTCATCGAAATCCTGGTCTTGATGCTCATCTTGCCTCGGATGTCAGAATGCGGAACCGATGGAGAACTGGAATCGCTCGACTTCGTCCGCATAGCGGATGCCGTCGCCCTTGAACTCGTTCAGCGGGATGCCGTAGCTGAAGCGGAAGATGCCCAGCGGGGCCATCCACTGCACGGCGATGCCGGCCGACTGCTTGAGCTCATTGTAATCGAACTCGTAATCCACCGGCGTGATGCCGTCCTGGCCCACGAAGCTGACGCCGGCGCCCTGCGAGAAGACATTGCCGATGTCGAAGAATGCGCTGATGCGCGTGCTCGCGCGCCATTTCTCCGGGACCGGGAACAGCAGCTCCGCGCGCCCGATGACCTTCAGGTTGCCGCCGTAGGGGTTGCCGAAACCGTCCTTGGGGCCGAGCCGGCTCTCGGTGAAGCCGCGCACGGAGTCGGGTCCGCCCGCGAAGAACTGGCGATAGGGCGGCAGCGCCGTGGTGCCGTCGGGAATCGCGTCCCCGTAGCCGATCTCCGCCGAGAGCGCGACCGTCCATCGCTTCCACAGCGGCAGCAGCTGCAGGTAGTCGTAGTTGACCACGAAGTACTCGACTTCGCTGCCCGGCGCCGTCGCCGCCACCGACAGCGAATGGCGCATGCCGCGGTCGGCGAAGATGGCGCGGTTGCGGGAATCGTAGTACCAGCCCGCCACCAGCTCGTACGAGTTGAACCTCGTGCCGTAGAGCGTCGTCGTGATGATGTCGGGATCCGTGTCCGGATCGCTGCCGTCGGGGAACTCCCTCTCGATCACGCGCGTGTAGGGATTGCCGTTGTTGCGCACCCATTCCACGGCCTCCGGCGCGCTGCCATTCGGGTTGACGATGAGGTCCGACTGCTGCGCGACGACGCCGAACCGCAGGCCCTGGAACTCGGTGATGGGATAGCCGAACTCGAGGGTGCCGGACATCGTCGTGGTCGAGAAATCGGAGGCCGCCGATACGAACTGCGTGATGTCGCGGAACTGCAGCCCGATCGTGCGCGACAGGCCGTCCACGTTCGTGTAGGGATCGGTGTGCGAGACGCTGTACGACTGCGAGAACCGGCCCGAGAGCATCTCGACCGCGAGCCGCTCTCCCGAGCCCATGAAGTTGGAGTGGATGAAGCTGCCGTTCAGGATGAAGGACTGCGACTCCGAGTAGCCGATGCCGCCGCTGAACTGCCCCGGCAACCCCTCCTTCACGTCGAAGTCCACGTCGACGAGGTCCGGCGTGCCCGGCACGGGCTTGGTCTCGAACTCGACCTTCTCGATGTACGGCAGGCGCTGCAGGCGTTCCTTGGAGCGCTCGAGCAGGGTATTCGACAGGTAGGAGCCCTCCATCTGGCGCATCTCGCGTCGCAGCACCTCGTCGTCGATCGCGCTCGTGTTGATGAAGTTGATGCGGCGCACGTAGGCGCGGTTGCCCGGGTCGATGAAGAACGTGAGGTCGACGGTCTTCGTCTCCTCGTTCGCCTGCGGCACCGGGTCGATCTTGGCGAAGGCGTAGCCCTCGATGCCCAGGCGGAACGACAGCAGCTCCTGGGTCTGCGTGATCAGCTTGCGCGAATAGGTCTGGCCGGGCGCCACCAGCAGCAGCCGCCGGAGCTCGGCCTCCGGCACCTTCATCGTGCCCGCGACCTTGACCTCGCCGACCTTGTAGACGTCGCCCTCGCGCACGTTGATCGTGATGAAGATGTCGTCCTTCTCCGGGGCGATCGCGACCTGCGCGGACTCCACGTCGAAGTTGGCATAGCCGCGGTCCTGGTACCAGGACTGCAGCTTCTCGATGTCGCCCTGCAGCGACTCGCGGGAATAGCGGTCGTCCTGCTTGTACCAGGACAGCCAGCCCGGCGTGCGCAGCTCGAAACCCTCGAGCAGCTCCTCGTCGTCATAGGCCGTGTTGCCGACCACGTTGATCTGGCGGATGCGCGCGCGCTTGCCCTCGACCACCTCGATGCGGATCCGGACCTTGTTGCCCGGCACTTCCTCGACCTTCGGGTCGATGCGCACCGCGTACTTGCCGCGGCTGAAGTACTGGTCCGTCAGGTAGCTCCGGACCTCCTCGAGCACCGAGCGGTCGAAGGTCTTGCCGGTCGCGAGCCCGACCGAGCGCAGAGACTTCTGCAGGTCCTCGGTCTTGATGTCCTTGTTGCCGGTGATCTCGAAGCTCTCGATCGACGGCCGCTCCAGCACGACCACCACGAGCGTGCCGCCATCCCGCCGCAATTCGATGTCGCTGAAGAAGCCCGTGCCGAACAGCGCGCGGATCGCCTCCTGGATGCGCCGTGCATCGAGCCGGTCGCCGATGTTCACGGGCAGGTAGTTGTAGACGGTGCCCTCGGAGATGCGCTGCAGGCCTTCCACGCGGATGTCGCCGACGACGAAGCCGTCGTCCTGCGCGAACGCGCCCGCCGCGTGCGCGAGGAGGATGCCGCCGATCAGTCGCCGAAGCATGTTCCGCCGGTCCCCCGCGCCCTCAGCCGAAGAGCCGCGTGATGTCGTTGTAGAACGCGAATCCCATGAGCGCCACCAGCATCGCGATGCCGACCTTCTGCCCGATCACCTGCGTCTGCATGGAGAGCGGCGCGCCCTTCGCCATCTCCGCCAGCTGGAACGCGATCTGGCCGCCGTCCAGCACCGGCACGGGCAGCAGGTTCAGCACCGCGAGCGAGATGGATACGAGCGCCAGGAAGCCGAGATAGTAGACGAATCCCTCGGTCGCCGTGATGCCGGCGTACTGGGCAATGTTGATCGGCCCGGAGATGTTCTTGGTGGACACGTCCCCCGTCACCATGCGCCACAGGAACCTGAGCGTGAGCGCGGTCTTGTGCCAGGTCTCGCGCACGGCGGGAGCGAGCGCGGCGACGGGCCCGTAGCGCTCGACCGTCTGCATGCGCGTAGGGAAGCCCGCGCCCGCGTCGCGCGCCGCGCCGAGCCCGATGCGGCCGATGGTCTGCCCGTCCTCCACCGCCGCGCGCGGCACCAGGTCGAAGGCGATCCTCGCGCCGTCGCGCAGCACCACGATGCGGGTGTCCAGTCCCGGTCTCGCGCGGATCAGCGCGACGAAAGCGGCGTAGTCCTCGACCGCGATGCCGTCCACCTCGACGATGCGGTCGCCCACGCGGATGCCGGAGGACTCGGCGGGCCCGCCTGCGGTGAGTTCCGCGACGACGACGGGTTGCGGCGGATACCAGAAGGAGAACCCGAGGCCTTGCATCAGGGTGCCGGGCTCGGTGAGGGCGCGGCGCTCGGACTCGGGCACCGCGAGCTCGAGTCGCCGGATGCGCCCGTCCTCGCTTTGGACTTCGAGCGCCACGCGCCCCTCGTCCACGACCTGCTCGAGTATCGCGAGCAATGCCGCCTGGCGGGTCGGCGCCGATTCGCCCGCGACGCGCAGGATCTCGTCCTGCGGTGCGAGGCCCGCGGCGGCCGCGAACGTCCCGGGCGCCACCTCGCCGACGACCGGCCGGAGCCCCGGCACACCCTGGATGAACAGCAGCCAGTAGGCGAGGATCGCGAACAGGAAGTTGGCCGCGGGCCCGGCGAGCAGCACCGTGATGCGCGCGGCCGGCGGGCGCCGGTTGAAGGCGCGGTGCTCCTCGCCGGGAGGCAGCGGCCCTTCGCGCTCGTCCAGCAGCCGGACGTAACCGCCGAGCGGAATGGCCGCGAGCACGTACTCGATGCGGTCCGGATCCGGGCCGTGGCGCATCCACAGCGGCTTGCCAAAGCCGATCGAGTACCGCAGCACCTTGAAGCCGAGCCGGCGCGCGACCCAGTAGTGGCCGAACTCGTGCACCGAGACCAGCACGCCGATCGCGACGATGAACGCCGCGAGGGAGACGAGGATGGCGAGGCTCATGCGCCGGCCGCCCGGGGTGTCGCGAGCGCCGCCCCGGCGCAATCGCGCGCCCAGGCGTCCGCGGCCAGTGCGTCCGCAAGCGTGGTCACCGGCCTCGTCTCGTGCTGCTGCAACACGCTCTCAATGACTCCGGCGATGCCGGCAAAGTTCAGCCGGCGGCCCAGGAACGCCGCGACCGCGACTTCGTTGGCGGCGTTCAGGACCGCCCCAGCCGTGCCGCCGGCACGGGCCGCCTGCACCGCCAGCGCGAGGCAAGGAAACCGTTCCAGATCAGGTGCTTCGAACGATAACCTGCCAACCTGTACGAGGTCCAGCCAGGGGGCTCCCGAGGCGATCCGGTCCGGCCATCCGAGCGCATGCGCGATCGGCACGCGCATGTCGGGATGCGACAGTTGCGCGAGCAGCGAGCCGTCCTCGAACTCCACCAGCGAGTGCACGATGCTCTGCGGGTGGATCACGACCGCCACGCGCTCGGGCGGCACCGCGAACAGGTGACAGGCCTCGATCAGCTCCAGGCCCTTGTTCATGAGCGTGGCGGAATCCACCGAGATCTTCGGGCCCATGCGCCAGTTCGGGTGCGCGATGGCCTGCTCCGGGGTTGCGACCGCGAGTTCCTCGCGCCGGGCGCGCAGGAACGGACCGCCCGACGCCGTCAGCACGACCCGCGTGACGCCGGCGGGCGCCCCGCCCGCCAGCCAGCCGCCCGGCAGGCACTGGAAGACCGCGTTGTGCTCGCTGTCGATCGGCAGGATGCGCGCTCCCGAGCGGCGTGCCGCATCGATCAGGAGCGGCCCGGCGAGCACCAGGGCTTCCTTGTTCGCGAGCAGAATCTGCTTGCCGGCGACGGCGGCGGCGAGCGTCGGCGCGAGCCCGGCGGCGCCCACGATGGCTGCCATCACGAGCTCCGCCGCGGGCAGCGTCGCCACCGCCGTCAGGGCATCCGCGCCGGCCAGCACCCGCGTCGGCAGGCCCGCCGCGCGCACGCGTGCCGCGAGCCGCGCGCCGGCCGCGGCATCGAGCAGGGCCGCGACCTCCGGGCGATGCCGCTCGCACTGGCCGAACAGGGCGTCGTCGTTGGCGCGAGCCGCGAGCGCGACGACGCGGAAGCGCTCCGGGTGTGCCGCCGCGACCGCCAGCGTCTTCTCGCCGATGGTCCCGGTCGAGCCGAGCACGACGAGGCCCCTCATGCGATCACCCCCAGCCAGGCGAGCCCCAGCGCGAGCAGCGGCACCGAGGAGGTCAGGCTGTCGATGCGGTCGAGGATGCCGCCGTGCCCCGGCAGCAGCTGACCGCTGTCCTTGAGCCCGCGCTGGCGCTTGAACATGCTCTCCAGGAGGTCGCCCACGACCGAGACGAGCACGGCCGCCGCGCACAGCGACAGGAACGCGAGCGCCGGGAGCCCGAACCAGGCGCGCGCCGCGAGCGCCACCGCGAGCCCCGCAACCAGGCCGCCGAGCACGCCTTCCCAGGTCTTGTTGGGGCTGACCATTGGCGCGAGCCGCAGTCGCCCGAAACGCCGGCCGGCGAAAAATGCGCCGATGTCCGCCGCCCAGGCGAGCAGCAGCACGAACACGACCAGCTCGTACCCGTCCTCCTGCCGGTACAGGCGCGCGAACGCGACGAAGGTCGGCGCCAGCGCCCAGAGACCGGCGATGCACGCAAGCCAGGTCCCGCCGTGGCGCGGCGCGAGCGCGATCCACCCGAACAGCCCGATCCAGCCGATCATGGTCACGAGCATCGCCCGCTCGAATCCAGCCGCATCCGGCGTCGCGATCCACAGCGCCGCCATCGCGGCGCCGCAGGCGAGGACATAGGCGACGCGCGATGCGGGCCGCGCGAACCCGGCGAGCGCAGACCATTCCCAGGCGCCGGCCAGGATGATCGCCGCGAGCGCGGCGACCGCGAGCGGCGGCGGCAACGCGAACAGCACGAGCGCGAGCACCGCCACCAGGCCGATCGCCGTCAGCACGCGCCGCCCCAGCATCAGAGCGCCCTCACCTGCGCCCCGGTGCGGCCGAACCGGCGCTGCCGGCCGGCGAAGTCCGCGAGCGCGGCCTCGAAGCCGGCTTCGTCGAAGTCAGGCCACAGGGTGTCCGTGAACCACAACTCGGTATAGGCGAGGTCCCACAGCAGGAAATTGCTGATCCGGCGCTCGCCGCCGGTGCGGATGAAGAGGTCCGGCGCCGGGCGTCCGGCCGTGGACAGGCGTGCGGCGAGCGCATCCTCGTCGATCGCGGCGGCGTTGATGCGCCCGGTGGCGGCCTCGGTCGCCAGGCGGCGGGCGGCCTGCGCGAGGTCCCAGCGGCCGCCGTAGGCGACGGCCACCGCGAGGTCGAGGCGGTCGCGGCCCGCCGTGCGCGCCTCGGCGGCTGTCATGCGCTCGACGAGCGCCGGCGCCAGCCGGGAGCGGTCACCGATGAAGCGCAGGCGCACGCCGTTGGCGTCGAGTTCCGCCACCTCGCGGTCGAGCGATTCCAGGAAGAGCTGCATCAGCACGCCGATCTCGTCGGCGGGCCGGCGCCAGTTCTCGCTCGAGAACGCGAACAGCGTGAGCGCCGCGACGCCGCGGCGCGCCGCCTGTTCGATCGTCGAGCGCACCGCGCGCGCACCCGCCCGGTGGCCCGCGGCCCGCGGCAGCGCGCGCTGCTCGGCCCAGCGCCCATTGCCGTCCATGATGACGGCGACGTGGCGCGGCACCTCCCCGGTGCCGGACTCCAGGGTGGCGGAAGCCTGCATCTCAGACCTGCAGCAGCTCTTTCTCTTTCTCGGCCAGCACGGCATCGATGTCGTGCACGTGGCGGTCGGTGAGCTTCTGGACCTCGTCCTGCGCCCGGCGGTGGTCGTCCTCGGAGATCAGGCGTTCCTTGAGCAGCTCCTTGAGCTCGTTCATCACGTCGTGACGCACCGCGCGCACGGCGACGCGCGCATTCTCGGCCTCGTGGCGCGCGACCTTGCCGAGTTCACGGCGCCGCTCCTCCGTCATCGGCGGCAGTGGCAGGCGGATCACCTGCCCGGCCGTGTTGGGCGTCAGCCCCAGGTCAGACTTGAGGATCGCCTTCTCGACCGCGCTGACCGCCGACTTGTCCCAGGGCGAGACCACGAGCGTCCGCGAGTCCTCGACGTTGATGCTGGCCACCTGGTTGAGCGGCACCTCGTTGCCGTAGTACTCCACCTTGATGCCGTCGAGGAGCCCGGTATTCGCGCGGCCCGTCCGCATCTTGCGGTAGTGGTCCTTCAGCATCGCGACGCATTTGCCCATGCGCTGGGTGGCGTCCTTCGTCATCGTGTCCTGCATGACCCTGCTCCCGTTCGCGGCCCGCTACAGCCCGTTGGCGACCAGCGTGCCGACGTCCTCGCCGCCCACGATGCGCAGCAGGTCGCCCGCATTCATCAGGTTGAAGACGCGCAGCGGCAACCCGTTGTCGCGGCACATCACGACCGCGGTGGCATCCATCACGCCGAGGCGGTCGTCCAGCACCTTGTCGAAGGACAGCGTGCGGTAGCGCTGCGCCTTCGGGTTGCGCGCCGGGTCGTCGTCATAGATGCCGTTGACCTTGGTGGCTTTCAGCAGCAGGTCGGCGCCGATCTCGATCGCCCGCAACGAGGCCGCCGTGTCGGTCGTGAAGAACGGGTTGCCGGTGCCGGCCGCGAAGATGACGCAGCGGCCCTTCTCGAGATGGCGCACGGCGCGGCGGCGGATGTAGTCCTCGCACACCTCCTGCACGCGCACCGCGGACATCACGCGCGCGTGCACGCCGAGGGACTCGAGCGCATCCTGCAGCGCGAGCGCGTTCATCACGGTCGCGAGCATGCCCATGTGGTCCGCGGTCACGCGGTCCATGCCGGCGCGGGCGAGCCCTGCACCGCGGAAGATGTTGCCGCCGCCGATGACGACCGCGACCTGGACGCCGCGGCCCATGACGTCCTGGAGCTCGCCGGCGACGCGCCGCAGGACCGCCGGGTCGATGCCGTAGTCGGCGGAGCCGAGGAGCGCCTCCCCGCTGATCTTCAGCAGGATCCGCGCGAGCGGCTTCCGGGCCTGCGCATCCGCCATCCAGGTCCCCCTTGACGTTCCCGGGCAATTATAAGGAACCCCGCCGGGGCGGGGACCGCGCCGGGCTCAGGCGCGGCCTTTCGCCGCTTCCACCTGCGCCATCACTTCCGCCGCGAAATCCGACTGCTTCTTCTCGATGCCCTCGCCGACCTCGAAGCGCAGGAAGCCGGTCACGGCGGCGCCGGCCTGCTGCAGCAGCTTGCCGACCGCCACGTCCGGGTCCTTGACGAAGGGCTGCCCGGTCAGGCAGATCTCCGCGAGGTACTTGCGCAGCCGCCCCTCCACCATCTTCTCGACGATGTTGGCGGGCTTGCCCTCGGCCGCCGCCTGCGCCATCAGGATCTCGCGCTCCTTGGCGACCGCCGCCGCCGGAACGTGCTCCGGCGTCAGGTATTGCGGGTTGGCCGCGGCCACGTGCATTGCCAGGTCCCTGGCGAGCGCGGCATCGCCGCCCTGTACGCCGACCAGCGTGCCGATGCGGATGCCGTGCACGTAGCTGCCGATCGTCGTCGGCGCCAACAGGCGCCCGATGCGGCGCACGGTGATGTTCTCGCCGATGCGGGCGATCAGCTCGCGGCGTGTGGCCTCGACCGACTGGCCACCCGCGAGCGCGAGCGTCCCCGCCGATTCCGCATCGTCCACGGCGGAACCGAGTACCGCCTCCGCGACCGCCGCGGCAAAGGCCTGGAACTCGGGCTGCCGCGCGACGAAGTCGGTCTCGCAGTTGACCTCGACGAGCACCGCCCGCCTGCCATCGGCACTGCGCGCGGCCACGAGCACGCCCTCGGCGGCGATGCGGGCCGCCTTCTTGTCGGCCTTGGCGAGGCCCGCCTTGCGCATGAGTTCGGCGGCGGCGTCGAGGTCGCCCCCGGTTTCGATGAGCGCCTTCTTGCACTCCATCATGCCGGCACCCGTGCGCTCGCGGAGCGTCTTGACGGTTTCAGCCGTAATGGACATGGTCAGTCCCCGCTCTTGTCCGGCTTGCGCGCCGCCGGGCGGCGGCGCACGGCCGGCTTGGCGCGCGCCGAGTCCGCTGTCGCCGCCACGTCGTCCAGCTCCGCTTCGTCCTCGGGCGCCGCATCGGCGGGCGGCGGGATGTCCGACGTCCCGGCCGCCGGCATCGTCGCGGCGGAGGCGGTCTCGGCGCTCACGCGGCCGCGCGCAGGCGGCTTGCGCCGCACGCCCGCGGTCTTGCGCGGCCCGCGGCCGGCCGACTTGCGCCGCGGCTGCCCGGCCTCGTCGAGCTCGACGAACTCGTCCTCGCCCGCGGGCACGGCCGGCACCGCGGCCTTGCCGTCCAGCACCGCATCGGCGATGCCGGCGGCATAGAGCTGGATCGCCTTCATCGCGTCGTCGTTGCCCGGGACCACGTAGTCGATGCCGTCCGGGCAGCAATTGCTGTCCACGATGGCGACCACGGGGATGCCGAGCTTCTGCGCCTCGTGCACCGCGATCTCCTCGTGGCCCACGTCCACGACGAAGAGCGCATCCGGCAGCGCATTCATGTCCTTGATGCCACCGAGGCTGCGCAGGAGCTTGTCCATCTCGCGGCGGAGCGTCTGCGCCTCCTTCTTGCTGCGGCGCTCGAGCGCGCCGGTGTCGCGCATCTCCTCGAGCTCCTGCAGCCGCTTGATCGACTGGCGGATGGTCTTGAAGTTGGTGAGCATGCCGCCGAGCCACCGCTGGTTGACGTAGGGCATGCCGCAGCGCGTCGCTTCCGCCTGGATGGCGTCGCGGGCGCTCCTCTTGGTGCCGACGAACAGCACGCGGCCGCCGTCGGCCACGACGCCGCGCACGAAGGCGGAGGCCTCGTTGTAGAGCGGCAGCGTCCGCTCCAGGTTGATGATGTGGATCCTGTTGCGCTCGCCGAAGATGAACGGCGCCATCTTCGGGTTCCAGAAGCGGGTCTGGTGTCCGAAGTGGACCCCCGCCTCCAGCATCTGCCTCATGGACAAGCTGGCCATGCACGCTCCTTTCGGGTTAGTCCTCCGCGTATCCGCATGCGGCAACCGGGCATATGGCCCGGCACCCAGCCGCACGTGACGATGCGCGTGTGGATTTGGTTGAGAAAAAACGCCGCGCTTTATACCATCTTTGTCCCGTGGAAACAACGGGATAGCCCACCCGGAACCCCATGCTGATGCAAAGCCAGACCCGCGTATCGATCAAGTCGCCCGCCGAGCAGCAGGCGATGCGCGTCGCCGGCCGCCTGGCGGCGGACGTGCTCGACATGGTCGGCCCGCAGGTGGTCCCCGGGGTCACGACCGCCGAGCTCGACCGCATCTGCCACGACTACATCGTGGACGTCCAGAAGGCGATCCCCGCCCCCTTGAATTACAAGGGATTTCCGAAGTCGATCTGCACCTCGGTCAACCACGTGGTGTGCCACGGCATTCCGGGCGAGCGGGTGCTCAAGAACGGCGACATCGTCAACCTGGACGTGACGGTCATCAAGGATGGCTTCCACGGCGATACCAGCCGCATGTTCCTGGTGGGCGACTGCTCGGTGCAGGCGCGCCGCCTCGGTGCCGTCGCCTTCGAGGGGATGTGGCGCGGCATCCGGACGGTGGCGCCCGGGCGGCGCCTGGGCGACCTCGGCCATACGATCCAGCGATATGTCGAGTCGCAGGGTTACTCGATCGTGCGGGAGTACTGCGGTCATGGCATCGGCCGGGTCTTCCACGAGGATCCGCAGGTCCTGCACTACGGCGAACCCGGGACGGGCCTCGCGCTGGAGCCTGGGATGACCTTCACGGTCGAGCCCATGGTCAATGCGGGCCGCCGGCACGTGAAACTGCTGGGCGACGGCTGGACGGTCGTCACCAAGGACCACTCGCTGTCCGCGCAGTGGGAACACACGGTGCTCGTGACGGCGGACGGCTTCGAGGTCCTGACCCTCGGCGCGTCCGACCGCGCCCCGGGTTGACCGTGCCCGAGAACCTCCGTGGGGCGCCGTACGGGCCCACCGCCCGCGCCCCCGCCGCTGCCCGCTGGAGCTTCCTCGACGCGTTGAAGGCCCGCCTCGCGGCCGCGCGGGACCCGGTGCGCGACTTCCGTGCGCTGCTCGCCGATGGCGACCGCGAGCTTGCACGCCGTTTCCAGGCCCAGGAACCGGTCGAGCGCCTGGTGCGCGACCGGGCCCGGCTGGTGGACACGCTGGTCATCGAGGCCTGGGAACTGCACGCGGGCGCGATCGCCGAGCCGCTCGCGCTGGTCGCGGTCGGTGGCTACGGCCGCGGCGAGCTCCTGCCCTGCTCCGACGTGGACGTGATGGTGCTCGTGCCCGCGGGGGAGCATCCGGCGGTGGTCGCCGCGCTCGAGCGCTTCCTGACGTTCCTGTGGGACATCGGCCTCGAGACCGGCCACAGCGTGCGTACGATCGACGACTGCCAGCGCGAGGCGCTGGCGGACATCGGCGTCGCGACCGCGCTCATCGAAGCGCGCCTGCTCGCCGGGCAGGCGTCGCTGTTCGCCGCCATGCGCCGCGCGCTGGCACCCGACCGGCTGTGGTCCTCGCGCGATTTCTTCGACTCCAAGGTGGCCGAGCAGGCGGAGCGCCACCACCGCTTCCACGACACCGCCTACAACCTCGAGCCGAACGTGAAGCAGAGCCCGGGCGGGCTGCGGGACCTGCAGACCATCGCCTGGGTCGCGAAGCGCCATTTCGAGGCGGAAACGCTGCAGGAGCTCGCCGGCCACGGGTTCCTCACGCCGCGGGAGCTCGCGCAGCTCGAGGCGGCGCAGGCGTGGCTGTGGCGCATCCGCTTCGCGCTGCACCTCCTGACCGGCCGGCGCGAGGACCGGTTGCTGTTCGACCACCAGCTGCGCCTCGCGCGCATGTTCGGCTACGAGGACGCGACCTACACGCTCGCGGTCGAGCAGTTCATGCAGCGCTACTACCGCACCGCCATGTTCGTGAGCTGGCTCAACGAGCTCCTGCTGCAGCACTTCCGCGAGGAGATCCTCGCCGACCGGGACGCACCGGCGGTGCCGATCTCGCACCAGTTCCAGGAGCGGGACGACTACCTCGAAGCCACCTCCCCGGACGCGTTCGCGCGCAGCCCTTCCGCGCTCCTCGAGCTGTTCCTGGTGCTGCAGCAGCATCCGCGCCTCAAGGGCGTCCGGGCGAGCACGATGCGCCTCGTCACCGAGAGCCTGTGGCTCATCGACGAGGAATTCCGCCAGAACCCGCGCAACCACCGACTGTTCCTCGAGATCCTGCGCGCGCCCGCGGGAGTCACGCACGAGCTCAGGCGCATGAACCTCTACGGCGTGCTCGGCCGCTACATCCCCGCGTTCGGGCGCATCGTCGGGCGCATGCAGTACGACCTGTTCCACGCCTGGACCGTGGACGCGCACACGCTCTTCGTGGTCAGCAACCTGCGCCGCTTCGCGCTCGAACGCTACGACCACGAGTTCCCGAAGCTCGCGCAGATCTTCCGCGCCCTGCCGAAGCCGGAACTCGCCTACCTCGCCGCGATCTTCCACGACATCGCCAAGGGCCGCGGCGGCGACCATTCCGAGCTCGGCGCCGTGGATGCCGAGGCCTTCTGCCTGGAACAGGGGCTGTCGCGCTACGACGCGCGCCTGGTCGCGTGGCTCGTGCGCCATCACCTGTCGCTCTCGGTGACGGCCCAGAAGCAGGACATCGCCGACCCGCAGGTCGTGAACGCCTTCGCGCGCCAGGTGGGCGACCAGGCGCGGCTCGACTACCTGTACGCGCTCACGGTCGCCGACGTGCGCGGCACCAACCCGAAGCTGTGGAACTCGTGGAAGGCGACGCTCTTCGACGAGCTCTACGAGCGTGTCAAGCAGGCGCTGCGGCGCGGACTCGAGCGCCCCATCGACCGCGAGCAGCTGATCGCCGAGACCCAGGCGCAGGCGCGCGAGCTTCTCCTTGCGGCGCGCGTGCCGGAGGACGCCCTGCGCCGCATCTGGGGCTCGTTGACCGACACGTATTTCCTGCGCCACTCCGCCCCCGAGATCGCCTGGCACACGGAGCGGCTCGCGGCCCGCAGCGTGGAGGATGCCGACACCTTCGTCGCCGTCGCCGGCCAGCCCGGCCGGGGCGGCGCGACCGTCGCGCTCGTCTACACGCGTGGCCGCTCGCACGCCTTTGCGCGGGCGACCGCGGCGCTCGACCAGATGGGGCTCAGCATCCAGGACGCGCGCATCACGCCGACCGCGGACGGGGGCAGCCTCGACAACTACCTCGTGCTGGAGGACACCGGCCTGCCGATCACGGACCGCCAGCGCATGGCGGGCATCGAGCGCCGGCTGCGCCAGGCGCTCGCCGACGAGAGCGCCGCCGCGCCGGCGGTGACCCGGCGCATGCCGCGGCAGGCGCGCATGTTCACGACGCCGACTCAGGTCAACTTCAGCGACGACGCCGAGAATGGCCGCACGATCCTCGAGGTGGTCGCCGGCGACCGGCCCGGGCTTCTGTCCGAGATCGGCAAGGTCCTCTGGGACCAGCGGGTGGACCTGCATGGCGCCAAGATCATGACGGTGGGCGAACGCGCGGAGGACGTCTTCTACGTCACGGACGAGGCCGGGCGGCCGCTCGACGAGCGGCGCCGCACCGCGCTCGCGGGCGCGCTGCAGCAGACGCTCGGCCCGCGCGGGGACCTCGCATGAGCGGCGTCGGGGTCCTGCGGAGTCTCGTCGAGCGCAGCTTCGAGAGCCGCGCTTCGCTTTCGCCCGCGAATGCCCCGAACGAACTGCTGGCGGCGCTCGACGAGTGCCTGGCACTGCTCGGGAGCGGCGCGCTGCGCGTGGCCGAGCCCGTGGCGGACGGATGGCGGGTCAACGACTGGCTGAAGAAGGCGGTGCTGCTCCATTTCCGCACGCACGGCAACGTGGTGCAGGAGGCCGGGGTACACCGCTACTTCGACAAGCTGCCGCTCAGGTACACCGGCTATGACGCGACGCGCTTCCGCGCCGAGGGCGCCCGCATCGTGCCGGGTGCCATCGTCCGGGCCGGCGCGCACGTCGCGGCGGATGCCGTGCTGATGCCCTGCTTCGTCAACGTCGGCGCGTACGTCGGCGCGGGCACCATGGTCGATACCTGGGCCACCGTCGGCTCCTGCGCGCAGGTCGGGCGGAATGTCCACCTCTCGGGCGGCGTCGGCATCGGCGGCGTGCTCGAGCCCCTGCAGGCGAGCCCCACGATCATCGAGGACGACTGCTTCATCGGCGCCCGTTCGGAGGTGGTCGAGGGTGTCGTGGTCGGCCAGGGCGCCGTGCTCTCGATGGGCGTGTTCCTCGGCGCGAGCACGCGGATCTACGACCGCGAGACGCGGCAGGTGAGTTACGGGCGGATTCCGCCGGGCGCGGTGGTCGTGCCAGGCAGCCTGCCCGCCGCGGACGGCACGCACTCGCTCTACTGCGCAGTCATCGCCAAGAAGGTGGACGCACAGACCCGCGCGAAGACCTCGATCAACGAGCTGCTGCGTGAGTAAACTTCGCGCGTGAGCGGATCATCCCCGACGGTGGAATTGACGCGCGCGCTCGTCGCGCGACGCTCGATCACGCCGGAAGATGCCGGCTGCCAGGAGCTCCTGATCGCGCGCCTCCGGCCGCTCGGCTTCGCGGTCGAACGCCTGCGCTTCGGCGAAGTGGACAATTTCTGGGCGCTGCGCCGCGGTGGACCCGGCCCCGTCCTGTGCCTCGCCGGCCACACCGACGTGGTACCCACGGGCCCCGTCGAGCAGTGGTCGTCGCCGCCGTTCGAGTCGTGCGTCCGCGATGGACAGGTCTACGGGCGCGGCGTGGCGGACATGAAGAGCGGCCTGGCAGCCATGGTCACGGCAACCGAGGCGTTCGTCCACCGCCGGCCGGCGCACCAGGGGGCGATCGCGTTCCTCGTGACGAGCGACGAGGAAGGCAAGTCCGTGGACGGCACGCGACGCGTCGTGGAATGGCTGCAGGCGCGTGGCCAGGGCATTGACTACTGCCTGCTCGCGGAGCCGTCGAGCCTCGAGCAGTTCGGCGACAACATCCGCGTCGGCCGCCGCGGATCGCTATCGGCCCGCCTCACGGTCCACGGCGTCCAGGGGCACGTGGCCTACCCGGAGCGGGCCGACAACCCGATCCACCGGCTGGCGCCGGCGCTCGCAGAACTCGTCGCGCGCGAGTGGGACCGGGGCAGCGCCCACTTCAAGCCGACCACCTTCCAGGTCAGCAACCTGAACGCCGGCACCGGTGCGCCCAACGTGATACCGGGCGAGCTGGTCGCGCGCTTCAACCTGCGCTGGTCGCCGGCGCAGACGCTCGAGGGCCTCAAGGCAACCGTCACCGGCATCCTCGACCGCCACGGCCTGCGCTACTCGATCGACTGGTACGAGGCCGGCATGCCGTTCCATACGCCGCCCGGACGGCTGGCGGCGGCGGTCTCGGATGCCGTGCAGGCCGTCGCGGGCCGGCGCCCCCAGGCGACGACCGGGGGCGGTACTTCCGACGGCCGCTTCATCGCGCCGCTCGGCGCCGAGATCGTCGAGCTCGGCGTTTCGAACCAGACGATTCACCAGATCGACGAGCGCTGCCTGGTCACGGAAATCGACGCCCTGCACGGCGCGCTGCTCGGCACGCTCGAGCGCCTGCTGCCCGCGGCCTGACGCCGGCGCGCTTCAGGCGCGTCGCAGGTTGTTCCAGACTCCGGCCGCGGTCGCCACCACCGCGAATACGAGGACCCAGGCCGGCATGGAGAGCCCCAGGAAGGTCCAGTCCACCTTCGCGCATTCCCCGCCGGCCTTGAACACCTTCAGTATGACCTCGGTCAGCGGGAAGAGGTTGAGCATGAAGTCGAGGTCGGCGCCGCATGCGGGCACCGACCCGGCTGGCTGCAGCTGGATCCAGACGTGCCGGCCGGCTGTCGCCATCGTCGCGAGCCCCGCCACGCCGATCAGGACCGCCGAGAACAGGCCGCGCCAGCCCGGCGCCGACGCGAGCGCCGCCAGCACGAATGCGCCGGCGAGCGCGGACATCGTGAAGCGCTGGAAGATGCAGAGATGGCAGGGCAGGAAGCCCTGCCCGTACTGGGCGTAGAGCGCGTAGGCCACGAGCGCCGCGCTGGCCCCGGCGCCGAGCCAGTTGAGCGCACGCCGGCCGGGCATCAGCCGCCCCTGCGGCCGCGCGCGACGTCGCGGATCTGCCGCTCGGCGTCCTCGAGCGAGAGGTGCCGGATGTCCTTGCCGTGCACCATGTACACCGTGTACTCGCAGATGTTCTTGGCGTGGTCGCCGATGCGTTCCAGAGCCCGCACGACCCACATGACCTCGAGCGCCCGGCGGATCGAGCGCGGGTCTTCCATCATGAAGGTGATGTTCTGGCGCTGGATCGCCTCGTATTCGTCGTCCACCTTGCGGTCGCGGCGCGCGACCTCGAAGGCCTCGTCCGCCTCGAGCCGCGCGAACGCGTGCAGGGCGTCGTGCACCATCTCGGTCACCAGGCGCCCGAGGTGGCGGATCTCGCGGTAGTTGTCCGACGGCTTCTCCATGGTCGCCAGGCGCGCCGCGATGTAGCCGACCTTCTCCACCTCGTCGCCGATGCGCTCAAGGTCGGTGATCGTCTTGATGATCGCGACCATGACGCGCAGGTCTGAAGCCGTCGGTTGCCGGGTGGCGATGATGCGCCCGCACTCCTCGTCGATCTCCACCTCCATCTGGTTCACGCGGTAATCGTCGCGCGCAACCGCCTCGCCGAGCGCGCTGTCGCCCTCGATCAGGGCCGTGACCGCGCGCTGCAGCTGCTGCTCCACGAAGCCGCCCATCTCCATGACGCGCGTGCGCACGCGCTCCATGTCCTCGTTGAAGCGGCGTGACGTGTGCTGGACCAGGTCAGCGGATTCCATGCCCAGGCTCCTGCCGGCGGTGCCGGCGTCTGGCCGCCATCATAACCTCAGTGCCGCCGGTCCGCGGCCGCCGGATCGCGGTCCGCTCGTCCGGCATGGCGCACGTCGGCGCCGCTCGCCAGAAACACGGCGTGCTCGGCGACATTCTTCGCGTGATCGCCGATGCGCTCCAGGCTCTTGAGCGCGAATACCGTGTCGAACACGGGCCCCAGCAGCCGGCCGCGCTCCATGGCGACGGTCATGAGCTGACGCAACGCCGCCTCGAACTCCAGGTCGATCTCGCGGTCGAGGCGCGCCACCTCGTGCGCGACGTCCGGGTCGCCGCGGTCGAGCGCATCCACGGCGACCCGCATCGACTCCGAGGCGAACTCCGCCATGCGCCGCAGCGGACGGTGCATGACGCGGGACGGCCCGCCGTCCGGCCGGTCCGCGCTCGAAAGCGCGAAACGCGCGATCTTCTTGGCCTCGTCACCACTGCGCTCGAGGTCCGTCACCGCTCGCGAAATGGCCAGCACCCGGCGCAGGTCGCTCGCGACCGGCGCGCTGCGCGCCAGCAGCGCGAAGATGCGGGCCTCGATCTCGGTTTGCTGGGCGTTGATCTCCCGCTCCCGCGCAAGCACGTGCCGGGCCGCCTCGCCGTCGGCCGTGAGCAGCGCGCGCACAGCGGTCTCGACCTGCTGCGCCGCCAGCGTGCCCATCTGGTGGGCCCGGGAGCGCAGGTCCGCAAGCGCCTCGTCGTGCGGCCGGAAAGTGTGCCCCTCGCCGGGGCCGTGAGCGCCCTGCTGCGACACGGTCAGCCGTACCGCCCCGTGATGTAGTCTTCGGTCGCCTTCTGGGCGGGGTTGGTGAAGAGCTTGCTCGTGCTGTCGAACTCGATCAGCTCGCCCAGGTACATGAAGGCCGTGTAATCCGACACGCGGGCCGCCTGCTGCATGTTGTGCGTGACGATGATCACGGTGACCTGGTCGCGAAGCTCGGCGATCAGCTCCTCGATGCGTGCGGTCGCGATCGGGTCGAGCGCCGAGGTCGGTTCGTCGAACAGCAGGATCTCGGGATTGGTCGCGAGCGCGCGCGCGATGCACAGCCGCTGCTGCTGTCCGCCCGACAGCGACAGGCCGGAACTCTGCAGGCGGTCCTTGACCTCGTCCCACAGGGCGGCCCGGCGCAGGGCCTGCTCCACCTCCTCCTCGAGCCGCACCGTGGAGCGCACGCCGCGCACACGCAGCCCATAGGCGACGTTCTCGAAGATCGTCTTCGGGAAGGGGTTG
>Ga0114938_1000580_pt1 | contig 26809 bp, 21 predicted proteins | sample AshMeaBigSpring_FD_88675 | JGI IMG/M metagenome (GOLD analysis project Ga0114938, IMG submission 88675) | Groundwater microbial communities from Big Spring, Nevada to study Microbial Dark Matter (Phase II) - Ash Meadows Big Spring | ecosystem: Environmental > Aquatic > Deep subsurface >... | reverse complement strand
GGCCCTCCCGCAGCGCGTCCGCGAAGCGCACGTGGCCGGGCAGCGAGTACGGCGGCACCATGTGGCGGATGCGCCGGACCGCGAAATTGACGACAGCGGCCTTGGGGAAGCCCAGCAGGTCGCCGATCGAAGTCACCACGACGTGCTCGACCTTCGTTCGCGCGATCACCTGCTGCAGAGTTGCAGCAAAGTGATCGAGAATGACGATCGCCTGGGCCCCGGAATCCGCGAGCTGGTGCTCGAGTTCGCGGGGAGTGTAGAGCGGGTTCGCGTTCACGACGACGTAGCCCGCGCGCAGGGCGCCCGCGAGGGCCACTGGGTACTGCAGGATGTTCGGCATCATGATGGCGACCCGTGCGCCGCGCGGCAGTCCCCGCGCCTGAAGCCACGCTCCGAACGCTGCCGACAGCCGGTCGAGCTCGGCGTAGGTGAGCGCGTGGTCCATGAAGATGAAGGCGTTACGGGTGGAGTATCTGTCGAAGGACTCCTCCATCAGCTCCGGCAGGGAGCGGTATTGCGACGTGTCCACCTCCGAGGGCACGCCCGGCGGATAGTTTTTCAGCCAGATCCTTTCCATGTTTCCCCCTTCGATCCGAACCTTGGACGACCGCACGCCAGTGGCCCGGCGGGGTCACCGGTGCACTGCAACGAAATTGCGCCATGTGGCGCTGTGCTTCAATTGGGGATTGGTGCAGTCGGCCTTCGCGAATGAACGCGACGCGCTGCCGGGTCGTCCGGCCGGGACAGGCCGGTGCAGGCGTGTCGACGAGGCCTAGAGCGGCACGAAATAGAGCATCAGAGCGATCATGAGGTACACGGCGATGAGCTGCACGCCCTTGTACCAGTTGCCCTGGCCACGCGAGGCGACGATGGATCCGATCAGCACCGCAAGGAGGAGCAAGGCGACGGCGGACGGCTTGAACAACAGGTGGAAGGGGCGCGGTCCGACGAGGTAGCTCGCGAAGACCAGAACGGGTGCTACGAACAGGGCGAGCTGGATGCAGCTGCCGAGCGAGATGCTCAAGGTGATGTCCATGCGATTCTGGCGCGCCATGGCAACCGCCGAGATCCCTTCGGCCGCGCCGCCGACGCTGGCGAGCAGCACGATGCCGATGAAGGGCGCCGACAGGCCCAGCGCCTCGCCGGTCCCTTCGACGGCTCCGACGAGGATCTCGCTCATGACGGCTGCGACGATCGAGGCGGCGACCAGGGTGCCGACACACCGGGCGAGGCTCCAGTGTGTTTCGTGTGTGCCACCGGCTGATTCCTCGGCGGCCGCGAACACTTTCGGATGAGTCCGGACCATGAACAGCAGGTAGAGCGCGTAGAGGGCGAGCAACATGATGGCGAGCGCGACGTTGAGGCTCTCCTGTTCCGCCAGAGGACTCGCCTCGGCGAACATGCCGGCGTAGAGGCTCGGCAGTGCGAGGCTCATGACCGCGATGAACATCATCGAGCTGTACACGCTGGCGGCGGTGTCGTTGAAGCGCTGCGTGTGGAAGCGCAGTCCGCCCAGCAGGAACGAGAAGCCGAGCGCGAGCAGCAGGTTGAAGAGGATTGCGCCGACCAGCGAGGCGGCGACCATCTGGTACAGGCCCGCCTTCAGGGCCACGAGCGCAATGATGAGTTCCGGAAGATTGCCGAAGGTCGCATTGAGGAGCCCACCGACGGCGTCACCCGTGTAACCCGACAGGTGCTCCGTGCTCTGGCTGATCAGGTGCGCGACGGGCACGATCGCGAGCGCGGCCGAGAAGAACACCACCGGGGGGCGTGCCGTTCCCATGTGATCGATGGTGATCGCGACCGGGATGAAGAACAGGAGCCAGTGGCTGGACGGCCTGAGTAAGGCTGATAGGTTCATGTTTTATTTCAGTAGCTTACTGCCGGAACTTATTAGAAGTTGTCAGATACACCGATGGTCGAGCGTGGGCGCCCCGGTGTCAACTACGGCCCTCGGGTGGAAGCCGGTTCGCGAGGCACCGACTTCTGCTAGGCTCCGTGGGTCAGACGCGTTTCATTTCTGAAGAAACACAATAGAACACAAGGGGATACGCAATGAACTGGATCATCACTTTGATCATCGGCGGCGTCGTGGGCTGGCTGGCCAGCATTCTCATGAAGACCAACGCGCAGATGGGGCTCATCGCCAACGTCCTGGTCGGCGTGGTCGGTTCCTTCATCGGTTTCTACGTTGCCGGACTCCTCGGCATCGCGCCCGAGGGCGGCATCCTGCGCTTCGTCGTCGCGCTGGTCGGCGCGGCGGCGTTGATCTTCGTCCTCAGGGCGCTGGGGGTCTTCGGCAAGAAGGCCTGAACGCGGCCCGGCTCGTCCATGCGAACGGCGATCACCGGCTTCCCGGCCGGTGATCGTGCGTTCGCTCTGCCCGCGGACCGGCGCCCCGGTCAGTCGAGCAGATCCTTCGGAATATTGCCGCCGTTCTCGGCGATCCTGCGCAGCACCGTCTTGTGCAGCCACATGTTCATCTGCGCCGAGTCGCCCATGAGGTCGGCCGGACAGCCGAGCTCGACGGCCAGCTCCTTGCGGGCACCGTAGCTGCTGTCCAGGTCGAGCAGCTTGAGCAGGTCGACGATCGAGGTCTTCCAGTTGAGCTTCTGCGGATTCGCCGCCGCCCATTTCTCCAGCTGTGCCACTACATCGACCATCGCCATGGGTTGTGGCGGCGGAGGTGGCGGTGGCGCCTGGACCTGCGCCGGAGCGGGTTTCGCGGCTGGCGGGGGCGGGGGCGGTGGAGCCGCCTTGGCCGTCTTGAAGCCCAGCTTTTCGAGAATCTTGCCGAAGAAGCTCATGATCGAATCCTTGTGGTCATTGGCGACGGGAAAACGCGGATCATAGATATCACGGCGGCCAGCGAACGGCTATCGTGGGAATCGGTGCCGGCGGAGGGCCGGCGTTGGGAAGGGCAATGAAAGCTGAGGCCGGCAGTTTCGATTACGACTGGCTCATCGTCGGATCGGGATTCGGGGGCAGCGTCTCGGCCCTGCGCCTCGCCGAGAAGGGCTATACCGTGGGCGTGCTGGAGGCCGGCCGTCGCTTCCGCGACGAGGACTACGCGAAGACGACGTGGAACCTGCGGCGGTTCCTGTGGCTGCCGGCCCTGGGGCTCCGCGGCATCCTGCGTCTCACGCCGTTCCGCGACGTGTTCATCGCGAGCGGCGCGGGTGTGGGCGGCGGCAGCACCGTCTACGCGAACACGCTCTATCGCGCGACCCCTGCCTTCTTCGACAATCCGCAGTGGCGCGATCTCGGCGACTGGGCGCAGGCGCTCGCGCCGCACTACGAAACGGCGGAGAGGATGCTCGGCGTGGAGACCGTGCCGCGCGAGAGCGACGGACAGAAGCTGCTGCGCGAACTCGGGCGGCAGTTCGGTGTCGAGCACACCTTCAAGCGCGCACCGGTCGGCGTCTATTTCGGCAAGCCCGGCACCCCGACGCCGGATCCGTACTTCGGCGGCGACGGGCCGGAGCGCACGGGCTGCACGTTCTGCGGCGCCTGCATGGTGGGCTGCCGCGAGGGTGCGAAGAACACGCTCCTCAAGAATTACCTCTGGTTCGCCGAGAAGCGAGGGGCCGTGATTCACCCGGACCGCGAGGTGGTGGACATTCGCCCGCTGGGGGCGGAGGACGGGAGCGAGGGCTACGAGGTCACGACGCAGCGGCCGGGCGCCTGGTTCTTCAAGGAGCGGCAGACCCTGCGTGCGGGCGGGATCGTCGTTGCGGCCGGCGCGCTCGGCACCAACACGCTGCTCGCGAAGTGCAGACTCGGCGGCTCATTGCCGAGGATCAGCAGCCGTCTCGGGCAGCAGGTGCGCACCAACAGCGAGTCCGTGCTTGCAGTGACGTTTCCCGAGGGTCCGGCAAGGCCCTGGAACGACGTCGCGATCAGCGCCAGCGTCTTCCCGCGTGCGGACACCCACATCGAGTTCGTCACGTACGGCCGGCACGGCGACTTCATGTCTTTCCTGTACACGCTCCTGACGGGCGACGGCACGCGCCTCACGCGTCCCCTCATGTGGCTCGGCAGCGCGATCCGTCAGCCGATCACGTTCCTGAGGACGCTCTGGCCCTTCGGCTGGTCGAGGCGCTCGGTGCTCCTGCTGGTGATGCAGAGCCTGGACAACGCAATCGCGTTCCGCGCGAAGCGGGGGCTGTTCGGCGCCGTCTCGCTCACCACCGAACAGGATCCCGAGAAGCCGAATCCGACCTTCATCGAGGCGGGCAATCGCGCCGCCGAGTGGCTGGCGAAGCGCACCGGAGGCATCGCGCAGAGCATGGTCCTGGAGGCCTGGGCGAACATCCCCACCACTGCCCACATACTGGGAGGCGCGGTCATCGGGCGAGACGCGTCGGCAGGTGTCGTGGACAGTTGCAGCCGGGTATTCGGTTACCGGAACTTCCTGATCTGCGACGGTTCCACCGTGCCGGCGAATCCCGGGGTGAATCCCTCGCTCACGATCACGGCGATGACCGAGTACGCGATGAGCCAGGTGCCTCGCGCCCGCGGGCACTGAGGACGTCGCTCCAGGCGAGGGCGCCGCGGTTCAGCCACGCTGCTCGAGCCGGGCACCTGGCGACACGCGGTCGCCCGGGTGCAGCACGACTCTCTCACCGGCCTCGAGCCCGCTGACGATTTCGGCCTCGAGCCCGTTCTCGTGGCCGATCTCGACGGCGCGCAGCTCCGCGCGACCGTCATGATCGACGAACACCGCCCAGCCCTGGCCCTGGCGGAAGAGCGCCGAGAGCGGCACCTTGAGCACGCGAGGCGACTCCCAGAGCACGATGCGCGGCTCGACGCGATAGCCGTGGCCGAGGCGCTGCCATTGCCGTCGCGGCTCCTTGATGTCGATCACGACGTTGACGCGCTGCTCCTCGATGCCGAGGGCGGAAACCTTCGTGAAACCGAAAGGTTCGACGCGGCGCACGACGCCCTCCAGGGGCCTCGGCCCACCCCAGGCCTCGATGATGGCCCGCTGCCCGGCCTGGACCCGGACGGCATCGGCCGAAAGGAGATCCACGACGACCTCGAGCCGGTCCGGGTTGCCGATCTCCGCGAGTGGCGTGCCCGACTGCACGACCCCTTCGCTCTCCGTGACCACCCTCAGCACTTCGCCGCTCACCGGGGAGTACACGGAGACACAATCGCACCCGGAGCCACCCCGCCGCGACGCCGGATTCATCTGCCTCGCACGCGCGACCTCGTATTCGGACTGGCGGACCTGCAGCTCGGCGCGTGCCTCGCCCAGGGCCGCGTCGGCCGTCTTGGCGCGACGCTCCGCCGCATCGAGATCGTTCTCGGAGACGGTGTGGCTGCGGGCGAGCGCCCGGATGCGCTCGAGTTCCGAGCGCGCGAAATCGAGTTCCGCCTGCGCACGGCGCACCTGCGCCTCGGCGTGCGTGCGCGCAGCGGCGGCGGCGTCGACGCCGGCCCGTGCCTCGGCGGCGCTGCGCACGTCGAGAAAAGTCGGGTCGCTCGGTTCGATCCGCGCGACGACGGTCTGGTCTGCGATCACAGTGTCCCCGGCCTCGAGCTCGATGCGCCGCATCAGGCCGGGCACGGGTGCCGAGACGATGTACATGTCCCTCACCCGCGTCTCGCCCTCGTCGGAGATGCTGACCCGGAGCGGTCCGTGTGCGACCGTCACCAGGTCCACGGCCACCGCCGCCGGGCGGAACAGCCACAGCAGCGCGCCGGCCAGGGCGAGCGACGCGGGGCCCCAGAACAGCAGTCGTTTCGTCGCAGGACTCATGCGTCACTCTCGGGTCTTCAGCACGGCAACCAGGTCGAGGCGGTCGAGCCGCCGTCGCACGAGCAGTGCCGACACGGCCGTGGCGAGCAGCCCGATCAGCATCGCCCACCCGTAGGTCGAGGCGAGCACGACCATGGGCACGCGATAGAGCTCGGTCTCGAAGGCGTGCACGATCAGGCTCGCGAGCAGGTAGCCGACGAAGCAGCCGAGCGGCAGAGCCACGAACGTGAGCAGCGCAACCTCGCCCAGCAGGATGTAGGAGATCTCGGCACGCGTAAAGCCGATCACTCGCAGGGTCGCGAGCTCGCGGCCGCGTTCGGAGAGCGAGATCCGGGCCGCGTTGTAAGTGACCCCGAAAGCAAGCGAGCAGGAGAAGACGATGAAGAACGAGACGAAGATCGTGATCGTCTTCGCCATCGTGTCGCGGAACGTCTGCACGGCCGCGTCCTTGACGGTCACGGACGTGACTCGCGGCAGGTTCTTGAGCTCGCGGTAGAGAGCCGCCCGCTCGGCGGCATCCACCCTCAGGTGCACGGCCGTGACGCTCGGACGTTCCCTCATCAGGCGGTCGAGCGCGCTGATCTCCATGTAGGCAGGCGAGCCGATGTAGGTCTCGAAGGTCTCGACCACCGGCACCTCGAATACCGGACGACGTCCTTCGAGCACTTCCACGGTGATCCGGTCCCCGACTCTCACGTCGAGCAGTTTCGCCAGCATCGTCGAGATCACGATGCCTTCCGGAGGCAGATCGAGCGCATGGCCTTTGGCGTCGTAGACGCGGTAGAGCTCCTGCCGGGCCGGCAGCCCCTGTACCGCTTCCCGCTCCTCGCGCCACCCGGAGCGCAACTTGGCAGCCACGGAGCGCATCGGCTCGGTCGTCAGGACTCCCGGTAGGCGGGCGAGATCGCGGGTTACCTCGTTCGAACGTGGCTCGCCGAAAGCGACGCTGAGATCCTGGCCCTGCGCGTCGAGGAAGTACACGTCCACCATGTGATTGATCGCATCCAGCCACTGCATGGACGTCACCAGCACCGCGACCGACATGGCGATGCCGGCGGCCGTGATGAACGACCGCCCGGGCCAGCGCAGGACCTGACGGAGCAGGATGCGCGTGGGCTGATCGAGTCGCGCGACGAATCCGAGGCGGCCGAGGGACGTGCGACGGAACATCGGCGGGGCGGGCGGCACCATGGCCTGCGCCGGGGGCAGCGCGGCTGCGGAGCGCACTGCACCGAGGGCGCCCGCGAGCGCGGAACCGAGGCTGACCAGCCCGGCGATGAGGAACGACCGCACACTGGGCCGGAAGTGCAGGAACGGGAAGTGGTAGAACTCGGCGTACAGGCGGGTGTGGTAGAGACCGAGCCAGTAACCCACGAACCAGCCGAGCAGCACGCCGACGAGGCCGATGCCGAGCACGAAGCGCGTGTAGTGCAGGGCGATGTCGCGGTTGCCGTAGCCGAACGCCTTCAGCAACCCGATCTCGCTGCGCTCGACGGCGATGAGGCGTGCCATCACCATGTGTGTCAGGAACGCTGCGACGGCGAGAAAGATGGTCGGCAGGATCGTCGACAGCGTCCGGTGCTGTTCGATCTCGCTCATTAGGAACCAGTTCGAGATCTGGTCTGCCCGTGCGTACGCGCCGACACCCCCGTAGCCCTCGAGCAGCCGGTCCACGCGATCCACGACGCCCTCCGGGTCCGTGCCGCGAAGCAGAGCGAGGCTCACGTCGTTGAAGGCGCCATCGAGGTCGAAGGCCGCCTGAAGCGCCTCGTGACCCAGCCACAGCACGCCGAATCGCCGATCGTCGGGCATGAGCGAGCCCGGGCCGATCGCATAGACGTACTCCGGCGACAGCGCGATGCCGACGACGCTCAGTGCTCGCCAGCGGCCGTTGATGATCGCGCGCAGCCGGTCTCCGGGCACGAGGTCGTGAGCCTGTGCGAACGGCTCGGTGAGCACGGCCTCGTCCGGCGAGCCGGCGCGAGGCAGGCGTCCCTGCCTCAGGGCAAGCCGATTCAGGCGTGACTCGCCGCGTTCCGGCACGGACACGAGCTGGCCGATCACGGGCTCGTCGAAGCCCTCGATGTCGAGCACGGCCGTGTGTACGACGCGCGTCTCGACGGCCTGGACGCCCGGAATCTCGCGCAGTCGCTCGCCCAGTCGCTCCGGGGCCCGCTCGACGTGCGCGAAGACGTGGCCGAAGCTGTAGCGCTCGTAGTAAGCGATGGCCGTCTCTTCGAGTGACTCGACCGTGGTGAGCGCCATCACCAGGACGCCGACGCCGGAGGCCATGACGAGCGCGATGGCGAGCACCTGCCCGCGCAGACGCCACAGGTCGCGCAGCAGCTTGCGGTTGAGCGCGCGGATCACCACGAGAGCTCCCTGGCCGGCCGCCGTCGCTCGTTGCGGCGTTCGTGGTGAATCGTGCCGTCGCCCATGACGAGCACGCGGTCAGCCATGTCGGCGATCACGGCGTTGTGGGTGATCAGCACCGTGGAGGTTCCGAGTTCGTCGTGGATGCGTTCGATGGCCTCCAGCACGAGGATGCCGGTCTGGCTGTCGAGCGCACCCGTCGGTTCGTCGCACAGCAGCAGGTCGGGGCGCTTCGCGATCGCCCGGGCGATGGCGACGCGCTGCTGCTCGCCGCCGGAGAGCTGCGCCGGGAAGTGGTGCAGCCGCTCGCCGAGGCCGACGAGCCGCAGGGCCTGCTCGGGCCGCATCGGGCTTGCCGCGATCTCCGTGACGAGCGACACGTTCTCGAGCGCCGTGAGACTCGGGATCAGGTTGTAGAACTGGAATACGAAGCCGACGTGCTCGCGCCGGTATCGCGTCAGGCCCGCATCGTCGAGAGCCGAGAGCTCGTGGTCGAGGAACCAGGCCTCGCCGTCCGTCGGTGTGTCGAGGCCGCCGAGGATGTTGAGCAGCGTGGACTTGCCACTGCCGGAGGGGCCCAGCAGCACGACGAGCTCACCGGTTTCGAGCACCAGGTCGAGCCCGCGCAGGGCGCGTACCTCCACGTCGCCGGTCCGATAGACCTTGGTCAGGCCACGGGCGCGCAACGTCGGGAACCGGCTGGCCATTCGACGATGATGGTCCAGGCTGCTACAGGCCTGTAGTAGCAGTCCTACGGATACGTCGACCGCGACGGTCCCGGTTCGGGTCGTGCGCCGAGCGCTTCAGCCGTGCCCGCGCCCCATGAGCGCCTCGATGTGCGCTGCCGCGCTCGTGGCCAGCGCCGGCAGGTCGTAGCCGCCCTCCAGCGTCGAGACGATGCGGCCCCTGGCGTGCCGATCGGCGACTGCGCAGGCCTCCTTCGTGACCCACGCGTAGTCGGTACCGGACAGCCGCAGGTCGGCCAGGGGGTCCGCAGCGTGCGCATCGAATCCCGCCGAGATGAACAGCATCTCCGGGGCGAACTCCTCGAGCGCCGGCAGCCAGTGCTCCGTGACGGCAGCGCGGAACGCCTCACCCCCGCTGCCGGGGGGCAACGCGCAGTTCACGAGGCGCCCGGGCACGGACGGCGGTTTCATGTCGGGATACAGCGGGTACTGGAAGGTCGAGCACAGGAGGACCCGAGGGTCATTCCGGAAAATGTCCTCGGTGCCGTTACCGAGGTGCACGTCGAAGTCGAGCACGGCGATGCGTTCGAGACCGTGCACCTCCAGCGCGTGGGCTGCCCCGACGGCGACGTTGTTGAAGAAGCAGAAGCCCATCGCCCGGTCGCGCTCGGCGTGATGGCCGGGAGGGCGGACGTTGCAGAAGGCGCGGCGGACGGCGCCTGTGGCCACGAGGTCGGTGGCCAGCACGTTGGCGCCGGCGGCGCGCAGCGCGGCTTCGAGCGTATCGGGGCACATCGCAGTGTCGGGATCGAGGAACGCCAGGCCCTCGGCCGGGGATTTCGTCCTGACGTGCTCGATGTGCTCGCGCGGGTGGACCCGGGCCAGTTGCTCGACCGTCGCTCTGGGCGCCTCGTGGTGCTCGAGGAAGTCGTACAGACCGCGGGCGTGCAGCTGATCCATGATCGCGCCGACTCGGGCGGGCTGCTCCGGATGACCGGGGCCCATCTGGTGCAGGCGGCAGGCCGGATGCGAAATCAATGCCACTGACATCGACGCCCCCGCTTGCGGTCACTCGCAATGATTGTTCACAGGGACAACGCTAGCATGGCCAGGCCCAGTTGCGCGCGCCAAGGGTAGTGCCGTGCCCAGATCCCGGGTAGACGCCGTACTGAATCCCTCCTCGATCGTGCTGGTCGGCGCCAGTGACACGGAGGGGACGGTCGGCGATCTCGTTCGCCGCAACCTGGAGGACGCTGGCTTCGCCGGTCCTGTCCACTTCGTCAATCCGGCGCACGCGATGATCGCCGGCAAGCCCGCGCTTCGCAGCGTCCGGGACCTGCCCGGGCCCGTGGATGCAGCCATCATCGTCACGCCTGCGGAAACGGTCCCGGAGGTCATCGCCGCGTGCGGGGAGACAGGGGTGCGCGGGGCGATAATCGTCTCATCGGGCTTCCGTGGCCGCGACGGGGCCGGCCTCGGCCTCGCGGCCGAACTGAAACGGTGCGCGCTTGAGCACGGAGTGCGCTTCCTCGGGCCGGGCAGCCTCGGCGTCATTCGCACGAACAGCCGGCTCAACGCGACCTGTGGCCCGCGACAGCCGCCGACCGGCAGGCTCGCGCTCGTTTCCCAGTCCGGGGCGCTGTGCGCGGCGATCGTTGACTGGGCGCGGCGCAGGCAGGTCGGTTATTCGACGGTGATCTCGACCGGAGGCGCCTCGGACGTCGATTTCGGGGAGGTCCTCGACTTCCTGGCACAGGACGCCGCGACGGACAGCATCATGCTGTTCATGGAGGGCATCGGCGACGCGCGACGATTCATGAGCGCGCTGCGCGCGGCCGCGCGGGTCAAGCCCGTCGTCGTCATGAAGGCGGGCCGGCACGCCGAGGGAACCGATGCGGCGGCCTTCCACACCGGTGCACTGGTCGGGCGCGACGACGTGTTCGATGCAGCCATGCGTCGCGCGGGCGTCCTGCGTATCCGCGACCTGACGGACCTGTTCAACGCGGCGGCAACGCTCGGCGCAGGAGTCCGCGTGGGCGGGCGCAGGCTCGCGATCGTGTCGAACGCCGGCGGGCCGGGTGCGCTCGCCGCCGACCATGCGATCGACCGCTGGCTGCAACTGTCCCGGCTGAGCGCGGTTTCGAGCGAGCAGTTGAGCGGGGTCGTCGCGGAGGGCTCGCCAGGTGGCAATCCCGTCTACGTCCGCGGGGACTCCGACGCGGCGCAATTCTCCCGGGCGGCGCGAATCTGCCTCGAAGATGCCGGCGTGGACGTGCTGCTCGTCATCCTCACGCCCCATGCGCTCACGCGGCCGGATGCGCTGGCCGAGGAACTGGCGGGGATCGCCGGCGGCTCGCGCAAGCCGGTATTCGCCTGCTGGATGGGTGGTGAAACCGTCGCCTCGAGCCGCAGCTACTTCGAGTCGCACAAGGTCCCCAGCTACTCGACCCCTGAGGCGGCCGTGGACGCGATCGCGGCGCTTGCGCTGTTTGCGGCGAACCAGGAGCAGCTGCTGCAGGTCCCCGAGCCGCTCGCGGCGACGTCCTGTCCGGACCGTGTTCGTGCCCAGGCGATCATCGACGCTGCGCTCGCGGCGGGGCAGGACTGGCTCGACCCGGCGGACTCGAAGGAGGTGCTCGCAGCCTTCGGCATCCCCGTGGTACGCAGCCGCCCGGCGTACTCCGCAGCCGAGGCGGCGACAACGGCGCGGGACGTGGGTTTCCCGGTGGCGATGAAGGTGCTCTCGCCGGACGTGCCACACAAGACCGATGTGGGGGGCGTGCGGCTCGGCCTGGGTGACGAGGCGGCCGTGAGGCAGGCGTATCGCAGGATTCGCGCGGACGTCGCGCGCGCGGCGCCGGCGGCGCACGTCGAGGGCGTACTCATCGAGCCGATGTACCGTCAGCGTCACGGCCGGGAACTCATGATCGGCGTCGTGCGCGACCCCGCGTTCGGACCGGCCATCAGCTTCGGACTGGGTGGCACGCTCGTCGAGGTCATCCGCGACCGAGCCGTGGCACTGCCGCCGCTGAACCGCTACCTCGCGAGGGATCTGATGCGGCGCACGCGCGCCAGCCTGGCGTTGCAGCCTCTGCGCGGCTCGCCGGCGGCGGACGAGGAGGCAGTCGAGGACATCCTGTTACGCGTGTCCGAGCTCGTCTGCGAGCTGCCGGACTTCGGTGCGATGGACCTGAACCCTGTGATCGTGACGGACCAGGGTGCGGTCGTGCTGGACGCGCGCCTCGGCGTGCTGCGCAGTCCCGGCTCGGAGCGGCCCTACGCTCACATGGCCATCCATCCTTACCCGAGCGGGCTTGTGCAGGCCGTCGCCTTGAGCGGTGGCACGACTGCCCGGATCAGGCCGATCCGCCCCGAGGACGCGGCGATGGAGAGCGAGTTCGTGCACGGTCTTTCGGAGCAGTCCAGGTTCCTGCGATTCATGTTCACCCTGCACGACCTCGCGCCCGCCCAGCTCGCGCGGTTCACCCAGATCGACTACGACCGCGAGCTCGCCCTGATCGGCGTGATCGACACGCCGCAGGGCGAGAAGCAGATCGGTGTGGCGCGCTACATCACGCTTGCCGACGGGCAGACGTGCGAGTTCGCGATCGTGGTGGCGGACGAGTGGCAGGGCAAGGGGCTTGCACGCCGGCTCTTCGCCATGCTCATCGACGCCGCGCGCAACCGGCGCCTCAGGGTGATGACCGGAGTCACCCTGCGCGAGAACGCCCGCATGCTCGAGCTGGCGCGCGCGCACGGTTTCAGCGTCCACATGGAGGAGGACGACGCTACGCTCATGCGAATGACCCTGCCGCTGCAGGGCGAGTCCTAGCGCGCCTCCGCGCCGCGCGCAGGCGCGCCGGGCCGCCCGAACACGCGCTGCACGACGACGAAGAAGAGCGGCGTGAAGAAGATGCCGAGCAGCGTACCGGCCAGCATGCCGCCCAGTACGCCGGTGCCGATGGCCCGCTGTGCCCCCGACCCTGCGCCCGTGGCGATGGCGAGCGGCAACACGCCGAGACCGAATGCGAGCGACGTCATGAGGATGGGCCGCAGCCGGTCCCGCACTGCGGCCATCGTCGCCTCGATCAGGTCCATGCCGCGGGCGAGGTTCTCTTTCGCGAAGGCTATGATCAGGATCGCGTTCTTGCTCGAGAGCCCCACCGTCGTGAGCATGGCCACCTGGAAGAATACGTCGCGCTCCATCCCGCGCAGTGTCGACGCAAGCACCGTACCCAGGATGCCCAGCGGGACGACGAGCAGGACTGCCGTCGGGATGATCCAGCTCTCGTACAGGGCCGCGAGGCACAGGAAGACCACGAGTATCGAGAGGGCGTAGAGCAGGGGAGCCTGGGCGCCCGCCGCCCGCTCCTGGTACGACTGGCCCGTCCACTCGAGGCCGATCCCCTGGGGCAGCTGCGCCACGAGGCGCTCGACCTCGGCCATGGCGGTGCCCGAACTCACGCCGGGCGCGGCCTCGCCATTGATCTCCAGCGCCGGCGCACCGTTGTAGCGCTCGAGGCGGGGCGAGCCGTACTCCCAGCGCAAGCTCGCGAACGACGCGAACGGGACCATCTCGCCCTTCAGGTTACGTACCGACCAGCGTTTGAGGTCGTCGGGCAACATGCGGAATGGCGCGTCCGCCTGAACGTAGACGCGCTTCGTGCGACCGCGGTCCACGAAGTCGTCTATGTACTCGCCGCCCCACGCTGTGGCGAGCGTCGAGTTGATGTCCGCGTTCGACAGGCCGAGGGCGGCGGCCTTGCGCGAGTCCACGTCGATGCGGAACTGCGGCGCGTCCTCGAGTCCATTGGGTCGGACGTTCGCCAGCAGCGTGCTCTGCATGGCCGCGCCGAGGAACTGGTTGCGGGCCTGGACCAGCGCGTCGTGGCCGAGGCCGGCGTTGTCCTTGAGGAAGAACACGAAGCCCGTGGAGGTCCCGAGCTCGGGCAGCGGCGGCGGGGCGAAGGCGAAGGCAAAGGCGTCCTGGATCTGGCTCAGCGCCCCCATCGCGCGGCCGGCAACCGCCTGCACGCCGAGATCCCGCGACCGGCGTTCAGCCCAGTCCTTCAGGTTGATCCACGCGATACCCGTATTCTGGCCGCGGCCGCTGAAGCTGAATCCCTGTACCGAGAACACCGACTCGACGGCAGCCTTCTCGTTCTCCAGGAGATAGGTTTCCACCGCCTCGATCGCCTTGAGCGTGCGCTGCTGGGTCGCGCCCACCGGCGTCAGGATCTGCGCCATCATCCAGCCCTGGTCTTCCTGCGGCAGGAATGCGGTGGGCAGGCGCAGGAACAGCACCGCCATGATTGCGCTCATGACGGCGAACGCGAGCAGGAAGCGCTTCGGCCTCGAGAGCATCGTTCGCACCGTCCCGCGATACCGGGCGCTGCCGCGCTCGAACATCCGGTTGAACCCCCGGAAGAGGCCTCGCGTTTCCTTCGCCGGGTCGTGCGCGTGCGGCTCGAGGATCGTCGCGCACAGCGCGGGCGTGAGCACGATTGCGACCATCACCGACAGTGCCATCGCCGAGACGATGGTCGCGGAGAACTGGCGGTAGATCACCCCGGTCGAGCCGCCGAGGAACGCCATGGGCACGAACACGGCCGCCAGCACGAGGCCGATGGCGACCAGGGCGCCGGTGATCTGGTCCATGGACTTGCGCGTGGCCTCGACGGGGCCCAGGCCCTCGTCGCGCATCACGCGCTCGACGTTCTCGACCACGACGATGGCGTCGTCCACCAGCAGTCCGATCGCGAGCACCATCGCGAACATCGTCAGCATGTTCACCGAGTAGCCCAGCGCCGCGAGGACCGCGAACGTGCCGAGCAGGACCACCGGCACGGCAATGGTGGGAATCAGAGTGGCCCTGAGGTTCTGCAGGAACAGGTACATCACTAGGAAGACGAGCACGATCGCCTCGAGCAGAGTGAGGATCACTCCCTGTATGGCGACGCGCACGAAGGGCGCGGTGTCGAACGGCACGACGGCCTTCATTCCCGACGGGAATGCCTTCTCGAGCTCGCGCAGCTCGGCCGCGACCGCGCGCGAGGTCTCGAGTGCGTTCGCGCCGCTGGTGAGCGAAATGGCGATGCCGGTCGCAGGGTCGCCGTTGTAGCGGCTCACGTAGCTGTATTCCTCGGCGGCGAGTTCGACGCGGGCCACGTCGCCGAGCTGCAGTACCGAGCCGTCCGGGTTGCCGCGCAGGACGATCTGCCGGAACTGCTCCGGCGTCTGCAGCCTGCCCTGCGAGGTGATCGCGGCGTTCAACTGCTGGCCCTCGACCGCGGGCGTCCCCCCGAGCTGTCCGATCGCGACCTGCTGGTTCTGCGCGCGGATCTGGGCGACCACGTCGTCCGGTACCAGCGCGTAGGTCTCGAGCTTGTCCGGATTGAGCCAGACCCGCATTGCGTAGCGCGTGCCGAAGAGCTGCGTGCTGCCGACGCCCGGAAGCCGCGAGATCGGGTCGATCACGTTCGCTGCCACGTAGTCCGCCACGTCGTCCGAGCCCATGCGACCGCCTTGCGCGACGAAGCCCACCACCATGAGGAAGCCCGTGTCGGCCTTGCTCACGCCGATGCCCTGCTGCTGCACGATCTGCGGCAACAGCGGTGTCGCGAGCTGCAGCTTGTTCTGCACCTGCACCTGCGCGATGTCCGGGTCGGTGCCGCTTTCGAAGGTGAGCGTGATCTGCGACGCCCCGCTCGACTCGCTGGTCGAGGTCATGTACAGCAGGCCGTCGAGGCCCTTCATGTTCTGCTCGATGATCTGCGTCACCGATTCCTCGACGACGCGCGCCGTGGCTCCGGGATAGACCGCGAGGATGGACACCGTGGGCGGTGCGATCGTCGGGTAGCGCGCGACCGGCAGTCGCGTGATCGCGAGCGCTCCGGCGAGCATGACGATGATCGCCAGCACCCAGGCAAAGATCGGGCGATCGATGAAGAAGCGCGGCACGGCGGGTTACGGCTGCACGGTGGCTGCCGGGGGCTGGGCGGGAGGCGCGGACGACGGGCCGGCTGCGGCCTCGGTCGCCTGGACCGGCATGCCGGGCTGCACTTTCTGCAGCCCGGCCACGATGACCCGGTCCCCGGCGGCGAGACCGGCGTCCACCAGCCACTGGTCGCCGATCGCGCGGCTGACCTGCACGGGACGGACCGCGACCTTCCCGTCGGCACCGACCACCAGCGCCGACGCATTGCCTTTCGGGTCGCGTGCGATGCCCTGCTGCGGCACGAGGAGTCCGTTCGGGCGCACGCCGCTGCCGATCACTGCTCGCACGTACATGCCGGGCAGCAGCGTGTGCCCCGGGTTCGGCACCTGCACGCGCAGTGAATAACTGCCTGTGCCCGGATCCACGGTCACGTCGGCGAAGGCGAGCGTGCCTGGATGCGGGTATCGGCTGCCATCCTCGAGGAGAATCGTGACCGGCGCAGAACGGCCTTCCTGCAGCCTGCCCTCAGCGAGATCCTTGCGCAGCTGCAGCAGCTCGGCGCTGGACTGCGTCAGGTCCACGTAAACGGGGTCGAGCTGCTGGATGGTTGCGAGCGGCGACCCCTGGTTCTCGGTCACGAGTGCGCCCTCCGTGACGGCGGACTTGCCGATCCGCCCCGCGATCGGCGATTTGATGCGCGCGTGCTCGAGCACGACGGCCGCTGCCTGCAGGGCGGCGCGGGCGGCGGCGACGTCGGCCTGGGCCTCGTGCAGCGCGGCCACCGCGTTGTCGTTGTCCTGGGCGCTCACGAGCCCGGTCTTGACGAGTTCCGCCGACCGGCGAGCCCGCAGCCGCGCGGCTTCGAGCGATGCTTCGGCCCGCGCGACGGAGGCCTTGGCCACGCCGAAGTCCGCGCGATACGTCGCGTCGTCCAGCTGGTAGAGGGGCTGGTCGGCCGCGACCATCGCCCCTTCCGTGAAGAGCCGCTGCTTGACGATGCCGTCAACCTGTGGCCGCACCTCGGCAATGCGGTAGGCGCTCGTTCGCCCCGGCAGGTCGCGGCTCAAAGCGACCGGCTGCGCCTCGAGCGTGACGACCGTGACCTGCGCGGCTCCGGAGCCCGGTGCCTGCACGTCCGGCCCCCGACTGCAGGCGGCGAGCGCCGCGGTCAGCGCAAGTGCCGGCAATACGGCCCGAAGGGGCAAATGGGGGAGGGACATGGTGGTCGGCCTCGCGATGCGCCTGGGCGGCGCGCTCGTTCGCGACGCGACCCTTCAGCAGCTCTGGACGGAAACGCGAATCGTTGTCGCGTGCGCCATCGCTGTCAATATCAGCTGCCGGTGTCGCGGTTGCGTCAACTCTTCCGGCGCCGATGCGGCGGCCCAATGAGGGGCGCGATTTGCCGGCTTGCACTGCGCCGGTACATGATCCGGTCCCCCGTTGCCGGACCACTGGAGACTGCCATCGACAGGAATGCGCTCGCGAGGGCCGGAACGGCGGCGCTCCAGGCGGGTGACGCAGCGGCCGCGCGCCGGAGCCTCGAGGCGGCGGTTGCCGCCGGGTCCGGCGATGCAGCGGTATTCGTCGCGCTGGCAGTCGCGTGTCAGAAACTCGGCGACGCTTCGGCCGCGCACCAGGCCATCGACCGGGCGCTGGCAATCGAGCCGGGCAATCTGCAGGCGCTGCTGATGAAAGGCGATCACATGGCTGCGGCCGGTGACGCCCGGGGCGCGAGCGCTTTCTATGGCGCCGCGGTATCAGTGGCAGGCAGAGTCCGCAACCTTCCGCCGGCGCTTGCCGAAGCCGTGCGACGCGCGGCATCGGCTCGCGATCGGATCGGCGCGCAGGTCGAAGCCCATCTGCTCGAGCGCATCGCGGACGCAGGCTACGACCCGCGGTCTTCGAGCGAGAGATTCACGCAATCGCTGGGTCTGCTCACCGGCCGCAAGCGCATCTACCTGCAGCAGCCCCGCATCTACTATTTCCCGGAGTTGCCGCAGATACAGTTTTACCCGCGGAAGATGTTCCCGTGGCTCGACGCCGTCGAGGCCGCGACGGACGAGATCTGCGCCGAGTTGACCGAGGTGATGCGGAGCGACCGGGGCTTCCAGCCGTACCTCAAGCCCGGCGCCAACGAACCGGCGACCGGCGGCAGCCCGCTGCTCGACAACCCCGACTGGAGCGCGTTCTACCTGTACAAGGACGGGCGGGTCGTCGAGGACAATGCCGCACGCTGCCCGAGGACCATGGCGGCGCTGGAGAGCGTTCCTTTCCCGCGCATCAAGGGACGCGCTCCGATGACACTGTTCTCGGTCTTGAAGCCGGGCGTGCGCATTCCGCCGCACAACGGGTTCCTGAACTCGCGACTGATCTGCCATCTTCCGCTGATCGTTCCCCCGGGGTGCTATCTGCGCGTCGGTAACGAACAGCGCGAGTGGCGCAAGGGACAGGCCTGGGTGTTCGACGACTCGATCGAGCACGAGGCGTACAACCCGAGCGGCGAGACGCGAGTCATTCTGCTGTTCGAGATCTGGCGTCCCGAACTCACCGAGGAAGAGCGGCGCCTCGTCACGGCACTGCTCGAAGCGATGGACACGTTCGGCTCGGGACCCCGTGTCGAGTGGTCAGCCTGAGTCCCGGGATGCTGCGGCCGGTTTCCGTCCAACCCGCGCGCCTTCAGGGAGGGCCGATCCATGCGTAAGCAAATACTGCGTCTCGCGACATTGTCCGCACTGCTGGTGGCCACGGGCTCGCATGCCCAGGAGTACCCGATCATGGACAAGATCGCGGCCAAGGTGATCGCCAGGTACCAGTCAGCGACCTGCGAGGATCTCTGGCAGAAGAAGGGCCAGCCGCCGACGGCGGAGGAGCAGCGCGCAATCGAGATTCTGAGGGGCGATCCGCAGATGCAGCAGGCGTTCTTCGACAAGGTCGCCGGCCCGATCGTCAGCAGGATGTTCCAGTGCGGGATGATTCCCTGACCTGAGCCGACGTCTCGATCGGGCAACCCAGCTCGCGCCTTGCCGGCGTCCCGCGTGGCGGGGCAATCCGGGGTATTATTCTGGAATCTCGAACAGAGTAATCAGATTGTAATGGTTTATCCGGTCAATCAACCGGCGTAACTTGACCCCTCGTGGAAACGGAGGATCGAGCCATGATGATCTGCAACAAGACCTGCACGGATTCCGATCGCTTCCTGGGCCGCGTGCTGGCGGGCCTGATGATCGGGGTGATCGTGGTCGCGGGCTCGCTGGCGCACGCAGTGGGCGGCATTCAGGCTTTCGTCTAGCGGGAGCATCGCGACGCAGCCCGAAACAGCCGGCGCGTCGTCGTGGCGGGAGCTTGCGGAGTCTACGCATGGACCGTCGGCCGCCGCTCGCCTATGAACCGCTCTCATGCGAGCCAACGTCGAAAAGAGCCTCTTCGCCGGCATGAAGGCGGAACAGGAACGGGAGGGTCCGCCGCCGGGCTTTCCTGAGTTGCCCGTGATTCCCGGCGGGCGTTACACGGACCCGGAGTTCCTCGCCCTCGAGGAGCGTCACCTCTGGAAAAAGTCCTGGCTGTACGCCCTGCATGCCGACGAGCTGCCGCGGCCGGGGAGTTACCGCCTGTGGCGCAGGACCGGCGCCCCCATCATCCTCGTGCGCGACAAGGACAGTCGAATCCGCGCTTTCTACAACACGTGCCGTCACCGCGGCGCGCCGCTGGTGGAGAAGGATCAGGGAGAAACGAAGGGATTCTTCTGCAGGTACCACGGTTGGACATACGATCTCGCCGGCCGCCTGACTGCGGTGCGCGAAAAGCGTGATTTCCCGGCACTCGACACCGCCTGTTTCGGCTTGAGCGAGGTCCGGTGCGAGCAGTTCGGCAAGTTCGTGTTCCTCAACGAGGACCCCGAGGCCGCGCCGCTGCTCGAGTCGCTCGAGCCGATCCCGGAGCACCTCGCGAGCCTCCGGTTCGACTCGATCCGCCACATCGCGAGCTCGAGCTTCGAGATCGCCTGCAACGTCAAGATCCTGCTCGACGCCTTCCTCGAGACCTATCACCTGAAGTCCATTCACCCCCAGACGGTGGACCGCTTCCTCGATTCGCGCGGCACGCACGTCGTGCTGTGGAAAAACGGCAATTCGCTCATGGTCACGCCGCACCGTCGCCCCGACTGGCGCGATCCGGGCGCCGTCGGCATGCCCGAGGTGGAGGGCGTCGAGGAGATTTTCGCGCGGCAGAACCCCTCGTATAACTTCTACCCGAACCTCGTCACGCCGCCCTCGTCGACCGGCACGCCGTTCATCACGTTCTGGCCGAAGACTGCGCGAAGCATGGTCGTGGACGTGCACTGGTTCGGGCCGGAAAGCGCGGAGGGCCACGAGCTCTGGCCCACGCGCATGTCGAACTTCGAGCGCATCCTCGAGGAGGATACGCAGTTCGCGCCGCGCATCCAGGAGTCGGTCGAAACGGCGGGCTTCAAGGGCATCTACGTCTCCTACCAGGAACGACGCATCTATCACTGGCACGAGGAACTCGACCGGCGCATCGGCCCCGAACGCATCCCGGAACCGCTGCGCGTGCGGCCTGTGCTCAGTCGTTACCTCGCCACCGAGTGACCGCGATGAGCAACGACCCGGCTGGCACGCCACCTGGCGGCGTCCGCGCGCCCGTGCCTTCGTACCAGGATTACCTCGAGCAGGACTCGCGACCCGTGCCGCGCTTCCTGCGCGAACAGGCGGTGCCCGATTTCGGTTCGGCCCCGCTCGACGCGGAGCGCTATACCTCGCAGGGCTTCTTCGATCTCGAGGCCGAGCGCATGTGGCCCCGGGTCTGGCAGATGGCCTGTCGGGAGGAGGAACTCGTCGAGCCGGGCGACACCTGCGTGTACGACATCGTGGGGAAGTCGTTCCTGGTCACGCGCGACGGCGCGGGTGCGATCCGCGCCTACTACAACTCGTGCCTGCACCGCGGCCGCAAGCTCATGCTGGAAGGCGGTCATTCAGAGTCCTTCCGCTGCCCGTTCCACGGCATCACCTGGAATCTCGATGGCAGCCTGCGGTCGGTACCCTGCCGCTGGGACTTCGCGCACGTCACGGACGAGGAGTGGCGGCTGCCGGAAGCGCGCGTCGCGACCTGGGGCGGATTCGTGTTCATCAACATGGATCGCGCGTCGCCGCCGCTCGAGCGGTATCTCGAGGTGCTGCCGGAGCATTTCGCCCGCTGGCGTCTCGAGGATTGCTGGAAGGCCGCGCACGTGGCCAAGGTGATCCGCTGCAACTGGAAGGTGGCGCAGGAAGCCTTCATGGAGTCCTATCACGTCATCGCGACGCACCCGCAGATCCTCGACCTGATTGCCGACGCCAACGCGCAGTACGACGTGTTCGGCGACCACGTGAACCGGAATCTGACGGCTTTTGCCGCGCCGAGCCCGCACCGCGGCGCAAGTGCCGTGAGCGAATTGCGGACCCTGGAGGCCATGCTGGGTCTCATGGGGCGTCGCGCGAGCGCGAGCGAGCTGGCCGAAAAGGCGGGGACGAGTAATCCGCGAGCGATACTCGGCGGCCTCAATCGCGAGGCCTTCCAGCGAGCCTACGGCGGGGACTACTCCTCTGTGACCGATGCCGAAACGCTCGACGCCATGGTCTACAACGTGTTCCCGAACTTCTCGCCCTGGGGCGGGTTTGCACCCAACATCGTCTACCGCTGGCGGCCGCTCGCGCGCGACGTCGGCGCCTGCATCATGGAAGTGATGATCCTGAAGCGCGTGCCGAAGGATGGACCGCGGCCGAAACCGGTGCCGGTGCACTGGCTGCGCGACGAGCAGAGCTGGTCGGAGGCGACCGAACTGCCGGTGCTCGGGCCGGTCATCGACCAGGACATGGGCAACATGCCTTACGTACAGGAGGGGCTCGTGGCCTCGGGCAGCGGCAAAGTCCAGCTCGCCAATTACCAGGAGATACGCATCCGGCACTTCCACCGTACGCTGGACAAATACCTGCGGTCGTGAGTCGCCGGTCACTCCCGGGGGCGGCGCGGGCCGGGGAAGAACGCATTTGTTCTTCGCAGGTACTCCGCGTATGCCGGCCTGCGCTCGCCGATGTCCCGCTCGAGCAGAGCCACGCCCGAAATCCGCAGCAGCAGAAACGTCATCAGCGCGGGACCCGCGATGCTCCACCAGCCGCCCGCCGAAAAAGCGATCAGGTAGCAGCCCCACCACACGCAGAAATCCCCGAAGTAGTTCGGGTGCCGCGTGTAACGCCAGAAGCCACGGTCCATCACCCGGCCCGCATTGGCGGCATCCGCCTTGAATCGCGCGAGCTGCCAGTCACCGCCCGCCTCGAACGCGAAACCGGCGAGCCACAGCGCAACGCCCGCCCAGTCGAGCCAGCCCAACGGTCGCGGGCTGTTGATGGCTCCGAGCAGGGGCAGGGAGATCACCGCCGCCAGCAGCGCCTGGAAGCCAAAGACGAGGTAGAGGCTTTTCAGCCCGAAATTGGGCTCGTTCCGCTGACGGATGGCGCGGTAGCGCCGATCCTCGGGCTGGCCGTGGTTGCGCCAGGCGAGGTACAGGGCGAGCCTCAGGCCCCATATCGACACGAGGGCCATCACCAGTGCCGTACGCGGGCCCGCCTGCGGGCTCGTCAGCGCGTACGTCCCGGCCGCAAGAATGAACAGCAGCGGCCACAGCGTATCGACGATGGTGACGTTGCGCTGCGCGAGGCTCACGACCCAGACGATCACGGCGGCACCGAGCATCAGCAGGAGCGCAACCAGCCAGGCTTCCAGGTCGAACATGGGCTCCTCCGGTCGTGAGGGACAGACAAGTTAGCAGCGGGTCCCCGAGCGTGCACGAAAGAATGACGCCTGGAGGCACGCTTGCGGACGCCACGGATGCGTCTCCTCTCGCCTGCGCATAGCCTCGGAGCCATGGACAGGACCGGCAACGGGCAGGCGGGGTGACTCTCCGGGGGGTTGGCATGACACCTGCGGCACAGGCGGCGCTCGATCAGTTGCGTGATCCGACGACGTTCGGGTGGCACATCCCGTTCTTTCTCGTCGTCGTGATGTACGTCTATGCCGTTGAAATTGGCCGGGGTCGCTGGGACGTCGTGGCGGCCGGACTCGCGCTGTGGTTCGCGGACTGGATCAACGAGATCCTCAACTCGTTCATCCTGCACCTGACGGGTGTGCACGCGCTGTGGATCGAGACGGGACCCACGGCCTACCAGATTCTCGTCGGCCTGAACGTCGAAACGACGATGCTCTTCCTGCTGTTCGGCGTCCTGTACGCCAGGCTCCTGCCCGCGGATCGCAGCGCACGGATCGCGGGCATGAACGGCCGATGGTTCTGGGCCGTCAGCCTCGCGGTGTCTGCCGTCGTGACGGAACTCGTGCTGAACGCCTGGGGTGTGCTCAACTGGCACTGGTGGTTCTGGAACGTGCCGTGGGGCGTGCCGCTGATCTTCGTGTTCGGCTACCTGTGGTTCTTCCTGGCCGCCGCCCGCGCACACGACGCGCCCACTGCGGCGGCGCGCTGGCGGTTCGTCGGAATTCTGGCCGGGACCGCAGTCGTGCTCGCGGTCATCGGCGCCACGCTGGGGTGGGTCTAGGCGCCGCTATCAGGTGAGTATCTCGCGCAGCAGCGTGTCGTCGATGTTGCCTCCGGAGAGGACCACTGCGACGGTCCGCGCGCGGACATCGAGCCGGCCCGCGAGCAGGCAGGCGAGCGCAACCGCACCGCCGGGCTCCACGACCAGTTTCAGCACCCGCAGGGCGTAGGCGATCGCCGTACGGACCTCCTCGTCGGTGGCCACCAAACCGCCTGCGAGCAGCCGGCGATTGATCTCGAAAGTGATCTCGCCGGGGCACGGCGCAAGCAGCGCATCGCAGATCGAGCGGCGGCCGGCGGGATTGCGCAGACGCTCGCCTGCCGCGAGCGAACGGCGGTGGTCGTCGAACTCCGCCGGCTCCGCGCACCACACGCGCGCCGCGGGCACGAGCGCACGGATGGCGAGCGCGGTACCAGCCACGAGGCCGCCGCCGCTGCAGCAGACGATCACGTCTTCCGGCATCGATCCCAGCCCGGCGGCCTGCTCGGCTATCTCGAGCCCGACGGTCCCCTGGCCGGCAATCACGTCCGGGTCGTCGAAGGAGGGCACCAGGATCGCGCCACGCTCCGCGGCGAGTCGTGCCGCAATCTCCTCGCGGCTCTCGCGCTCGCGGTCGTACTCGACCACCGCCGCACCCAGAGCCAGCGTGTTCTGCATCTTCACGCGCGGGGCGTCCGAAGGCATCACGATCGCTGCCGGTATGCCGAGCAGGTGCGCGGCAGCGGCGACACCCTGCGCGTGATTGCCCGAAGAGAATGCGACGACGCCAGTCCGGCGCTCGGCGGCGCCGAGCTGGCAAAGCCGGTTGTACGCCCCGCGGAACTTGAACGAGCCTGTGTGCTGCAGGGTCTCGAGCTTGAGCAGTACGCGGCCGCCGGTCAGCTGATCGAGCGGCGTATCTGCGATCAAGGGCGTGCGGCGTGCGTGACCCTCGAGACGGCGGGCCGCGGCCCTCACCTCGTCGAATGTCGGCAGATGGAGATCAGTTTGAGCGCCCATTGAGCATCCCGTGGGATCGTCGCACGATGGGCTGGTGAGCCTACACCAATCACTGCCGCCAGGCTGCGAGCCAGCCTGCCACGGCTGCAGGCACCGTCTGATGGACGCCGCCGCGAGCCTCGCACAGAAGACCGCCTATCTGCGCCGCACCCTCGAGCCATGGGCCGAGCTCGTCGCCCCCGTGATCGGACCCGATCCTTCCCGTCGCCTGGGCTACCGCGATCGTGTCACGCTGAGCGTCCGGTGGGCGTCCCACACCGGCTGGCGCTTTGGTCTCGTGCGCCGCGACGAGTTGATCGCGATTCACGATTGCCCGGTGCACAGCGCGCGGGTGCGCTCGCTGGTGCATGGTCTGGCGCGCTGCCTCCCGGGCGGAGACGAGCTGCCGCTCGCCTACCTCCACGTCTCGGGTGCTCAGGCGACGCTCATCGTCAAGGCGCGGCAGGTGGACGTCGCGATCCTGAGGCCCGCCGCGGAGTCGGCGCTGCGGACCGGCATCGAGGGTCTGTGGCTGCATACGCACCCTGCAGCGGGCCGGCGGCTGTTCGCGCGGAGCGGCTGGCAGCTTCTGGCCGGCGCGACGGAGTCGCGCGAGCCTCGGGGCCTGCTGCACGGGCCGACCGCGTTCGTGCAGGCGATGCCTGAACTGCACCAGCAGGCGATATCCGCCGCGCGCGGGCACCTGTGCCCGGGGGCGGGTACCGCCGTGCTCGACCTCTACTGCGGACTCGGCGCCACGTTGCGTGAATGGACCGGGGCGGGCGCCGCCGCGGTCGGCGTCGAGCTCTCCGGAGAGGCCACCGTCTTTGCCTCGCGCAATGCGCCGCTTGCCCAGGTACTGCGTGGCACCTGCGTGCAACGCCTGCCCCAGGTGCGTGATTGGTGGAATGCACGCGCGGCGGATCGCGTGGCGTTCGTGAACCCGCCGCGTTCCGGCCTCGAGACCGAGGTGACGCAGGCGCTCGCCGAGGAGTTGCGTCCGTACAGGATCGCCTATCTCTCGTGCAGCGCGGGCACGCTCGCGCGCGACCTGCGGTCACTCGTGACCGCAGGCTACGAGGTCAAGGCGATCCTCTCGTACGACTTCTTTCCCCTCACTCACCACGTCGAGGCGCTGGCTTTGCTCGACCGCCCGTGAGCTCGGCGCGGGCCGCTGCAAGCTCGGCTCTTTTCGCGGCGTCAACCCTCGGGTAGTGCAGGTCGAGTGACCAGAGTCCCTCGATGATCGCCGCGGCCACCACGACCCGCGTGAACCACTTGTTGTCCGCCGGCACCACGAACCACGGCGCGTCGGGTTCGGCGGTGTTGCGGATCATGTCCTCGTAGGCGTTCATGTAGTCGTCCCAGTGCCCGCGCTCCCGGGCGTCGGCCATCGAGAACTTCCAGTTCTTGTCGGGATCGTCGAGCCGCTCGAGAAAGCGCTTCTTCTGCTCGCCTTTGGACACGTTCAGGAAGAACTTGAGGATCAGAGTACCGTTGCGGGCCATGTAGCGCTCGATGGCGCGAATGTCCTGGTAGCGCTGCTTCCAGATCTTTCGCGTGACCAGCTTCGGCGGCAGTTTCTGCCGTGCGAGCAGGTCTTCGTGGACACGGACCACCAGCACTTCCTCGTAGTAGGAGCGGTTGAAGATGCCGATGCGGCCGCGCTCCGGCAACGACTTCATGCAGCGCCACATGTAGTCGTGGTCCAGATCCTCCGCGGACGGCGCCTTGAAGGACGTGACCTGGCATCCCTGGGGATTCACACCGGAGAGCACGTGCTTGATCGCGCCGTCCTTGCCGGCGGCGTCCATGGCCTGGAACACCAGCAGCACCGACCAGCGATCCTGCGCGTAGAGCATGTCCTGCAGCGCGGCGAGATGCTCGACGCCCCGTTTCAGAGCCTCCTGCGCACGCGGCTTGTCTTCGGAGCCGAACTCCAGCGTCTCCCGCGGATCGAAGTCCCGCAGGCGAAAGTTCTTGCCGCGCGTGACGCGAAACGGCCGCAACAGGGAACGGACCGCGTTGATGTCCTGCCTCGAGATCTTCATTGCTGCGCTCCCGCCGCCCGGGTGTGAAGCAGTCGGACGACGCTGCGTTCGAGTATACGCGTGGTACGAGGCGCCACGCCGGAGCCGTGCGCTACGATGCGCAGCGATCGGCGCGCGGACCGAGCGCTCCGGAGGACGCTGATGACTTACTCGAGAGCGATCGCCAGGGTGAACCGGTTGAGACTGCGTGCGGGTCTCGCCGCATTTTGCGTGGCCACGGCATCGGTGGCGGGGCCGGACGTGTCCGGCCCGGCGGACGAGGCCAGGGACAGCCCGACGAGTGTCCAGACGCCAGCGGAGGCAGAGAGTGCCGCGCCTGTGCGAGCCCGCCCCCGCATCGGGCTGGTTCTGGGCGGTGGTGGTGCCAAGGGTGCTGCCCACGTCGGCGTATTGCGGGTGCTGGACGAACTTCGAATTCCGAT
>Ga0114938_1000575_pt1 | contig 26929 bp, 27 predicted proteins | sample AshMeaBigSpring_FD_88675 | JGI IMG/M metagenome (GOLD analysis project Ga0114938, IMG submission 88675) | Groundwater microbial communities from Big Spring, Nevada to study Microbial Dark Matter (Phase II) - Ash Meadows Big Spring | ecosystem: Environmental > Aquatic > Deep subsurface >... | reverse complement strand
TAGTGGCGATGCCAAACACCGCCCCGGCCATAGACCGCGGCGAGGTTGCCCGCTACGTCACCGACCGGGGGCGACAGGTCGGTCTCGTCGAGGTGGTCCCCTCAGGGACGATCACCGAGGGTCGGTGCGGGGAGCGGCTGGCGCACCTCGACGAGCTGTGGGCTGCCGGGGTGCGGATGTTCACAGACGACGGCGACACGGTGGCGGACGCCGCGCTGCTACGGCGGGCGATGGTGCGCATCGCCGCCCTTGGCGGGGTCATCTCCGAACATGCCATCGACCCGCACATCGCCGCACGAGGAGTTATGAACGAAGGGCGGGTGGCGGCGTCGCTTGGCCTGGCCGGCATCCCGGCGCTCGCCGAGGAGACCGTCATCGCCCGCGACCTTGCCATGGTGCGGGCAACCGGCGTCCGGTACCACGTCCAGCACCTCAGCGTCGCCGGGGCGGTCGCCCTCGTCGCCGCCGCCAAGGCGGACGGGCTTCCCGTCACGGCGGAGGTCACGCCGCACCACTTGAGCTTCACCGACGAGGAGGTGCTGTCGCTCGACCCCGTGTACAAGATGATGCCGCCGCTGCGCACCGCAGAGGACGTGGCCGCGGTGCGGGATGCACTGGCCAGCGGCATCATCGACTGCGTCGCCACTGACCATGCTCCGCATGCTCTGGCCGAGAAGGCCGCCGGCTTTGCCGCAGCACCCTTTGGGGTCACCGGTCTCGAATGGGCGGCGGCGGCGGTGATCACCGCAACCGGGCTCGACATGGCCCGCTTCTTCGATCGGATGTCGACCACCCCGGCCACGATCGCCGGGCTGGACGCCCGCCACGGCCGACCGGTGGAACCGGGGAGTCACGCCAACCTCGTCGTGTTCGACCCGTCGACCGAGACGGTGGCGACAACGACCCGTTCCCGCTCCACCAACTCCCCCTACCTGGGGAGACGGTGGCGGGGGGTCGTGCGGCACACCATCTACCGGGGAGTGGTGACCCACTCGGCGCTGGGGGCGACCAGATGAGCGCCGCCGCCCTCGTGCTCGCCGACGGCACCGTCTTTCCCGGGGTGGCGGTGGGTGCCGACGGTGTGGCCGTCGGCGAGGTGGTCTTCAACACGGCGATGACCGGCTACCAGGAGGTGCTCACCGACCCGTCGTACGCCGGCCAGATCGTTACGATGACAGCCCCCCACATCGGCAACTACGGCGTCGCCGCAGCAGACGACCAGGCGCCTCGGCCGCTGTGTGCCGGGCTGGTGGTGCGCTCGCTGAGCCGCACGGCGTCGAGCTGGCGGGCGGACGGCGATCTCGCCGGCTACCTGCGTCGTCACCGCGTAGTGGCGCTGAGTGAGGTCGACACCCGCAGGCTGACCAGACACATCCGCACCGCGGGAGCCATGGCGGCGGCCATGGGGGCGGCCAGCGCCATCGCCGACCTCGAGGCGGCGGCGGCAACGCACGGCGAGATGATCGGGCGGGACCTGGCAACGGGTGTGTCCACAGGCGAGCCATATGTGGCGCCGGCGACGGGAGCGACGCTGGCGCACGTTGTGGCCTTCGATCTCGGCATCAAGGGCGACATCCTGGCCCACCTCAACCGGCGTGGTATCGAGGTCGAGGTGGTTCCCGCCGCCACCCCCGCAGAGGCGGTGCTCGCCGCCCGACCCGACGGGGTGTTCCTGTCGAACGGCCCTGGCGATCCCGAGCCGGTGCAGGCAACGATCGCCGCCGTCGCCGGTCTGCTTGGCAGGGTCCCCGTGTTCGGGATCTGTCTCGGTCACCAGATCCTCGGTCTGGCGCTTGGCGCCAGCACCTACAAGCTGCCCTTTGGGCACCACGGTGGCAACCACCCCGTGCGCCGGCTGGGCGATGGCGCTGTCGAGATCACGGCGCAGAACCACGGGTTCGCCGTTGATCTGTGGAGCCTGTCCGGCCGGGAACGGCCCCGGCCAGGCGCTGGCTCGCGGCCGGCTCGTCACCTCCTGCCAGAGGCAGCGCCATCTCGCTTCGGCATGGTGACGCCGACTCACCAGAACCTCAACGACGGAACGCTCGAGGGGCTGGCGTGCGACGATGCCGCCGCCTTCTCGGTGCAGTACCACCCCGAGGCAGCGCCGGGACCGAACGACGCTGCCGGTCTGTTCGACCGGTTCACCGCATTGATCGGAGCCGGGTGATGCCGCGCCGCTCCGACATTGCGTCGATCCTCGTCATCGGTTCAGGTCCGATCGTGATCGGGCAGGCGTGCGAGTTCGACTACTCCGGCACCCAGGCGTTGCGGGTGCTGCGCAGCGACGGCTACCGGGTGATCCTGGTGAACTCGAACCCGGCAACGATCATGACCGACCCTGATCTCGCCGATGCCACCTACATCGAGCCGATCACGGCGGACATCATCGAGGCGATCCTCGACGAGGAGCGCCCAGACGCCGTGCTCCCCACCCTCGGTGGGCAGACCGCCCTCAACGTCACCATGGAGCTGGCGAGGCGTGGCGCCTTTGCCAAGCATGGTGTCGAGCTGATCGGCGCCGGTCTCGACGCCATCGAGGCGGCCGAGGATCGTGGGCGCTTCAAGCAGATCATGGACTCGATCGGGATCGCCACCGCCCGCTCCCACTACGTCACATCGCTCGACGAGGCCCTCGTCGCCGCCACCGACCTCGGCTACCCGGTGATGGTGCGACCCTCCTACATCCTCGGTGGTGGCGGGACGGGGATCGCCTACAACGAGACCCAGTTCCGTCGCATCGTCGGCGCCGGGTTCGCCGCTTCGCCGGCGGGCGAGGTGCTCGTCGAGGAGTCGGTGCTCGGCTGGAAGGAGTTCGAGCTAGAGGTGATGCGCGACCACGCCGACAACGCCGTCGTGGTCTGTGCCATCGAGAACCTCGACCCCATGGGGGTCCACACCGGTGACTCCATCACCGTTGCCCCGACGATGACGCTCTCCGACCGTGAGTACCAGGCGATGCGCAACGAGGCTATCGCCTGTCTGCGCGCCGTTGGCGTCGCCACCGGAGGGTCCAACGTGCAGTTCGCCGTCCACCCGCAGACCGGGCGGCGCATCGTCATCGAGATGAACCCGCGGGTGTCCCGCTCCTCGGCGCTTGCGTCGAAGGCGACCGGATTCCCGATCGCCAAGATCGCCGCCAAGCTTGCCGTCGGCTACACCCTCGATGAGATCGCCAACGACATCACCGGCGCCACCCCTGCGTCGTTCGAGCCAACGCTCGACTACGTGGTGGTGAAGGCGCCTCGCTTCGACTTCGCCAAGTTCCCCGGTTTGACACCGGTGCTCGGCACCGCCATGCAGAGCGTGGGGGAGGCGATGGCCATGGGGCGGACCTTCCCCGAGGCCTTGCAGAAGGTGCTGCGCAGCCTGGAGAGCGGGCGCCGCGGCTTTGGCGCTGACGCAGCAGAGGCGGCGTACGCCGGCGCAAGCGACGACGATTTGCTCACATCGGTGAAGACGCCGTCACCCGAGCGCATCTTCCAGGTGGCCGAGCTGCTGCGGCGCAACGCCGATCCGGCAGACGTCGCACGCCGCACCGGCTACGACCCGTGGTTTGTCGACCAGATGATGACGCTGGTCGAGGTGCGGCACACGCTCGACACGGTGGCGGAGCCAACGGCCGAGATCTTCCGGCTGGCCAAGCGATTCGGTTTTGCCGACACCCAACTCGCCCACCTGTGGGCCGGGGAGGAGAACGACGTCCGCCGGCAGCGGCTCGCGGCGGGTGTCACACCGACCTACAAGACAGTTGACACGTGCGCCGCCGAGTTCGCCGCCGCCACCCCGTACTTCTACGGGACGTTCGAGGACGAGAACGAGGCGCCCCCGGCCGGGGAGCGGACGGTGATCGTGCTCGGGTCTGGTCCCAATCGCATCGGGCAGGGCATCGAGTTCGATTACTGCTGCGTGCATGCCTCCTTGGCGCTGGGCGACGCCGGCTATGAGCCGGTGATGGTCAACTGCAACCCTGAGACCGTATCAACCGACTATGACACATCCGCCCGCCTCTACTTCGAGCCGCTGACCCTGGAGGATGTGCTTGCGGTTGTGACCGTCGAGCGACCGCAGGCGGTGATCGTCCAGCTCGGCGGGCAGACACCGTTGTCGCTCGCCGCCGACCTGGCCGCCGCGGGCGTGCCTATCGCCGGGACGTCGCCTGCGGCCATCGCCCTTGCCGAGGACCGGGAGCGCTTTGCCGCACTGTGCCACAGCCTCGACATTCCGCAGCCACCCTCGGCGACGGCGCTGAGCCCTGCGGCGGCCGAGGCGGCGGCGGTGGCGATCGGCTTCCCCGTGCTCGTACGTCCCTCGTACGTGCTCGGGGGCAGGGCGATGCGGATCGTCGACGACGTCGCCGAGCTGCGACGCCACCTCGACGACCTCTACAGCCGGACCGGCAGCGACCTCGATCTCCACCGCAACCCTGTGCTCATCGACCAGTTCCTCGAGGCGGCGATCGAGGTCGATGTCGACGCCATCTACGACGGCCACGAGCTGTACCTCGGCGGGATCATGGAGCACGTCGAGGAGGCGGGGATCCACTCCGGCGACTCTGCGTGTGTGATGCCGCCGCCAACGCTCGACGGCGAGGTGCTCGATCGCATCGTCGATCTCACCGGCCGGCTCGCCGCCGGTCTCGGCGTGTGCGGTTTGCTCAACATCCAGTTCGCCATCAAGGACGCCGAGGTGTACGTCCTCGAGGCCAACCCGCGTGCCTCTCGTACCGTGCCATTCGTGTCGAAGGCGACGGGGGTGCCGCTCGCCAAGGTGGCCACCCAGGTGATGATGGGCGCCAGGCTCGCCGACCTCCGTCGGACCGGGACCTTGCCGCCACCGGGAAGGACCCTCCCGGGGCGGGTCGCCATCAAGGAGGCCGTGCTGCCATGGAAGCGCTTTCCCGACGTGGAGAGGGTGCTCGGTCCGGAGATGCGGGCGACGGGAGAGGTGATGGGTCTGGCTTCGACCCTCGGCGCCGCATACGCCAAGGCTCTTAGCGCCGCCGGGCACGTCATCTCCGAGACGGGGATCGTCTCCATTTCGTTCAACGACCGGGACAAGCCGGAGGGGGTCGCCGTCGCCTCCCGACTTGCCGCCCTTGGTTTCCGGATCCTGGCGACCCATGGCACGGCGGGGCACCTCGCCAGGCACGGCGTCCCGGTGACCCACGTCGACAAGGTGGGGGAGGGTCGGTACGACCCTGTCCGGCTCATCGAGGGCGGCGAGATCCAGCTCATCCTCAACACCCCGAGCGGAACAAGAGCCCGTGGCGACGGCAGCCTGATCCGGAGGGCGGCCACCCGCCACGACGTGCCCTGTGTCACCACGATGCGGGGTGGGCACCTGCTCGTCGAGAGCATCGGCGCCGACGCCGCCCGCAACGCCGTCGCCAGCCTGCAACACCATCACGCCGCCCATGGTTGATCTCTCCACCCGCCTCGGCGACCACCCACTGCGCACGGTGCTCGTCGCCGCCGGTGGGACGGTCGGCTCGGTGGTCGACTTCGCCGCAACCGCAGCGTTCGAGAGCTACGGCGCCGCCGTCGCCAAGTCGGTGAGCGCCGAGCCATGGGCCGGCAGACCGGCGCCGCGGGTGGCGTCTGCCGGGGAGGGGATGCTCAACGGGATCGGTATCCAGAACCCCGGCATCGACGTCTGGCGGGCGGAGATGGGCTCCCGGCTCGGCGGTCTCGACGTCGAGGTGTGGGGGTCGGCGGTCGGTCACCATGTCGCCGACTTCGCCGTCGTCGCCGCAGGGCTGGAAGCGGCAGGTGTCGGCGCCGTGGAGGTGAACCTGTCGTGCCCCAACCTCGACGGTGGGCCGATGTACGCTCTCGACCCTCTCGCCGCCGGGAAGGTCGTCGCCAAGGTGACAGCAGCCGTCGCCGTGCCGGTCGCCGCCAAGCTGTCGCCAAACGCCGTCGACATCGCCTCCATCGCCAAGGCAGCGGTGGATGCGGGCGCCTCGTGGGTGGTGCTCGGCAACACCGTGTGGGGTGCCGGCTTCGACGTCGAGACCCGGCGGCCCAAGCTCTCGGGCGTCGTCGGCGGCTATTCAGGCGCCCCGATAAAGCCGATCGCCCTGCGTTGCGTGTGGGAGGTGTCCCAGGCGATCCCCGGAGTCCCCATCGTCGGCTGTGGCGGCGTGCGCACCGGCGAGGACGTGGTCGAGTTCCTGCTCGCCGGGGCATCGGCCGTTGCCGTCGGCACCACCCACTTCGCCGAGCCGCGAGCGGGGAGACGGCTGCTCGGCGAGCTGACCGCATACTGCGAGCGCCACGGGGTGCGCCGGGTCGCCGAGTTGATCGGGGCGGCGGTGCCGTGGTGAACGACCCGCCGATCCTCGTCGCCCTCGACGTTGCATCGGCCGAGGAGGCGGTGCGGCTGGCCAAGGCGGTGGCACCTCATGTTGGCGGGTTCAAGGTGGGGCTCGGGCTGCTGCATGGCCCCGGTCCCGGCACGGTCTCCGCGCTGGCGGCGCTCGGCAAGCCCGTGTTCGCAGACGCCAAGCTTCACGACATCCCATCTCAGGTGGAGGCGGCTGCCACCCGGCTTGGCCGCATGGGCGCCCGCTGGGTGACGGCCCACGTCTCGGGCGGTCAGGAGATGCTCGAGGCGGCTGTTGCCGGGATGACCCGGGGCGCCGGCGGCCCTGCCGGGATCCTCGGCGTGACGGTGCTCACCAGCCTCGACCCTGCGGCGCTGGCAGCGGTCGGGATCACCGCCGCACCCGGCAAGCTGGTCTCACGCATGGCCCGGGTGGCGAGCCGCACCGGTTGCGAGGGGCTGGTGTGCTCGCCGCTCGAACTCGGCGTTGTGGCGACGGTCGCCCCCGAGCTGATCAAGGTCGTCCCCGGTATCCGCCCCGATGGCGGTGTCGACGACCAGCGTCGGGTGTCGACGCCTCAAGACGCCATCGCCCACGGGGCCGACTGGCTTGTGATCGGCAGACCGATCACGAGCGCCGCCGACCCGGTGGCGGCCGCCGCCGCTATCGCCACTTTGGTCCGCGGGGTGCGGGCACCCCGTTGATAGAGTTGCCGTACGCCACCAGGAGGAAACCGATGGCCGTTCCCCAGATGACCGAAGAGCAAAGGGCCGCTGCGCTGGAGAAGGCGGCGGAGGCACGGCGTGTGCGGGCGGAGCTGAGCCACCTGCTCAAGACCGGCACCTTGACCCTTGCCGAGTTGTTTGCCAGGGCGCAGAGCGACGAGATCGTCGCAGGCACCAAGATCACGAAGGTGGTGCTCTCGCTCCCCGGCATGGGAAAGGTCTCCACCAAGCGGCTGCTCGAGGAGATCGGTATCGACGAGAGCCGCCGCATCCGCGGGCTCGGCACCCGCCAGCGACAAGAACTGCTCGAGCACTTCTCGTGATGCCGGCGTGATCATCTCGATCTCGGGTCGCCCCGGCTCCGGCAAGAGCGCCGTGGCCAGGGTGCTGGCCGCCGAACTCGGGCTCGATCACGTGTCCGCCGGAGACTTCATGCGCCAGATGGCGTACGAGCGGGGGATGTCGATCCTCGAGCTGTCCCGTATCGCCGAGACCGACGTTGCCATCGACCACGAGATCGACGCCCGCACCACGAGGTTGGGGGACACCGCAGACGGGTTTGTCATCGATGCTCGGCTGGCATGGCACTTCCTGCCGCAGTCAGTGAAGGTGTTCCTCGACGTGACGCCGGAGGTGGCGGCCGCCCGCATCTATGGGGCCGGGCGTGGAGTCGAGCACGAGAACATCGATGTCGAAGCCACGCGGCGCGCCATCGAGGCCCGGCGCAGCTCCGAGGAGGATCGCTACCGGCGCTACTACGGGATCGATCCCACCGATCTCGCCAGCTTCGACCTCGTGATCGACACCTCCGAGCTCGATGTTGAGGCCGTCGTCGCCGTGATCCGCCGCTTTGTCGCCGCTCGCCACGGGGAGGGTGGCGAAGACGGACCGGGACCGGCCCACCGACCGCTATGATGGCGGCTCCCGACCTTCCCGATCTCGTCGGGCGGCGGGTCATCGGCCCAGGAGACGCAACGCCATGATCGAGCCCCCTATCGGCCGCGTGCTCGAGAGGACGAACACCCGGTTCGGTCTCGTCGTTCTGGCGGCGCGCCGCGCCCGTCAGATCAACGCCTACTTCAACCAACTCGGTGAGGGGCTGGGGAGCTACGTCCCGCCCCAGGTGCACTCGCTGTCGCGCAAGCCGTTGTCCATCGCCCTCGAGGAGATCGACAACAACAAGGTGACCCTCGCAGCGCCCATAGAAGAGGTGTGACGCTGCGATGCTGACGGGACGCCGGATCGTGCTCGGCGTGTCCGGCGGCGTCGCTGCCTACAAGGCCGCATACGTGGCCAGACGTCTCGTCGAGGCCGGGGCTGACGTGCGGACCGTCATGACGGCGGCGGCCACCCGGTTCCTCGGCGCGCAGACGCTAGCCGCCATCACCGGCACCCAACCGGTTCTCGACCTGTTTGGCGGCGACGACCCGAGCCCGCACACCAACCTGGCGCGGTGGGCCGATGCCGTTGTCGTTGTACCGGCGACGGCGGCGACACTGGGGCGCATCGCCACCGGCATCGCAGACGATCCGCTGTCGACCACCGTGCTGGCGGCGTGGGGAACCCCCGTGGTGCTTGCCCCGGCCATGCACACCGAGATGTGGGAGCACCCGGCCACCAAGCGCACCATCGCCGCCCTCGTCGGCGACGGGTACGACATCGTCGGCCCAGAAGCCGGCCCGCTCGCCGGCGGGGACGAGGGCCCCGGCCGTCTCGCCGATCCCGACGTCATCGTTGCCGCCCTTGTGCGGGCTCTCTCCAGCGGCGACATGGCCGGGTGGAGGGTCCTCGTGTCCGCTGGGGGGACGCGCGAGCCCATCGACCCAGTGCGGTACATCGGTAACCGCTCGTCCGGAAAGATGGGCAACGCCATCGCCCTCGTCGCCGCCGAACGCGGCGCCGACGTCACCCTGGTCACAACGGCGCCACCGCCTGAGCGAGACCGTGCCGCCATCGAGGTGGTCGCCGTTGAGACAGCCCAGGACATGGCCGATGCGGTGTGGTTGCGGGCCGGCGACAGCCATGTGGCGGTGCTGGCGGCCGCCGTCGCCGACTTCCGCCCACGACAGCCTGCTGGTACGAAGCTACGCCGCAGCGACGGGGCGCCCGCCATCGATTTCGAGCCGACCCCCGACATCCTTGCCGGGGTCGCCGCTATGAGCCCCCGCCCGTTCCTTGTCGGGTTCGCCGCCGAGACGGGCTCTCTCGACGAGGCGGTCGCCAAGGCGCAGCGCAAGGGCGTCGACCTGCTCGTCGCTAACGACGTGGCCAAACCCGGCTCAGGGTTTGGCACCGACACCAACGAGGTGGCGATCGTGACCCCCGACGGGACGAGCGAGCCGTGGGAGCCGATGACAAAGCAGGAGGTCGCCAACCGTCTGTGGGACCGCATCCGCCGGATGCGGCTGGGGGAGGAACGCTGAGTCGGATCGCCCAGGTAGTCCCCAACCTGGCGACCTTCGGCGTCGACGACGGCTTCTCCTACCGGGTACCGGACACGCTCGATGGGGTGACCGTCGGCTCGATGGTACGGGTCCCGCTTGGCGGGAGGCGGGTGCGGGGTTTTGTGACCCATCTCCGTGCCGGCGAGGACCGCGCCGGGCTGAGGGATGTCCTTGGTGTTGTCGGCGACTTCCCGGTGTTCACACCACGCTTGCTCGAGACGATGCGCTGGTCGGCCATCCACTATGTCGCTCCGCTCGCCGCATTGCTGGCCAAAGGGGCGCCGCCGAGCGTGGCCCGCCGCCGCAGCATCCCCGCGGAGACACCACACCGGGCGACGTCGCCGCTGCCGGCCGTCACCGAGGCGGCGTCCGATGGTCGCCACGTCCTCAGCCAGTACCTCATCGGCGGCGGGCCGTGGGCCGGTCCTATCGCCGGTCTCGCCTCGGGAGTGCTCGCCGCAGGGCGCAACGTCGCCGTTGTCGTCCCGACGGTCGGTGAGGCTCGAGTGTTGGCGGCCGGGCTGACGGAAACCCTCGGGATCGCCGTGTGGTGCGCCACGTCCACCGAACCGGACAAGGAGGTGACCGCCGCCTGGGCGGCGAGCGCCGGGGGCGGCGGTCAGCTTGTGGTCGGTACCAGGGAGATCGCCTTCTGGCCGCACGGTGCGCTGGCGATGGCAGTCGTCGTCGAGGAGGGCAGACCGGCGATGAAGGCGCCGCAGACCCCGACGACGCACGTGCGTGACGTGCTGCGGCGGCGGGCCACCATCGAGCGTTTCAGCCTCGTCTACTGCGGCCCCGTCCCCACGGCGGAGACGCTCGCCGTCGGGGTGGCGCTCCACGAGCCGGCGAGCCGGGTGTGGCCGCTTGTCGACGTCGTATCCCGCACCGATGAGGCCCCAGGTGGCGGGATGGTGATGGACACGACGGTGCGCGCCATGCGTGGTGTACTGCGCCGCGGCGGCGATGTCTTTGTCTTCGTGCCGAGACGAGGTGATGTTGCCGCCTTCCGGTGTGTGCGCTGCGGCGAGGTGCGACGTTGTGGCGGTTGTGCCGCCGCCGCCAGCCGAGGGGATGTATGCGCCCGTTGCGGGCTGCGGCTGGAACGGTGCGCCGGGTGCGGCGGAGAGCGGTTCGAGGCGCTCGGTGCGGGCGTTGGTCGGGTGGCGGCCGAGCTGCGGCGGGCGCTTGGCGACGTGGTGGGGGCGGTCGGGGAGGCCAAGCCCGTCACCATCGGGACCGAGCGCGACCTCCCCGATGTTGCCGAGGCCGCGATGGCGGTGGTGATCGACGCAGACGCTCTTGTGCTTGCGCCGCACTACCGGGCGGAGGAGGATGCCATGCGAACCCTGGCCCGCATCGCCCTGCGGGTGGTGCGGGGCCGTGGTCACCGGTGTCTCGTCCAGACCGCCGACCCCACGCACCGGGTTTACGAGACGCTGCGCCACGGGCGACCGACGGGGCTGCTCAAGGACATCCTCTCCGAGCGGGAGGCAGGAGGCTTTCCACCCGTGACCCAGCTGGTCGCCCTCGAGATCACAGGGGCACCGCCGGACGCCGACGGTGCGCTGCGCACCTCCGCCGGTGCGGCGACGGTCCACGGACCAGGGCCGTCAGGCGATGCGCTGCGGTGGCTGGTGGCGGCGCCCGATCTCCGCTCTTTCAAGGTGAACCTGCGCAGCCAGGTGCAGCGATGGCGCGACGCCGGCGCCAAGGTGCGAATCGACGCCGATCCCGTGCGGCTGTAGCCGGGCCGGCCCCGAGCCCACCCCTGGCCCGGTAAGGTGGCCGGGACTTCGGCCACACGATCGACCCAGGCGAACCGGGTCAGCGGCCCCTCGCCACCCGCCGCCTGTCCCACGACATCAAACCCGCAGCCGGCCAAGATGTCGGCGACGGGTTCGGGGCGGTGGCGGCGCGACCGGCTGCCGTAGGAGCCGACGATGAGCCGGCCCCCCGGCTCTACCCAGCTGTGGAGGCGTCGCAGCCACTCGCCGCGCAGGTGTTGTGGGCTCAGGTCGAGCAGCGAGTAGACGAACGACCACCTGCGGCCGGGTGACCAGCGCCATGCATCGCCGCTGAAGAAGTGTGAGGAGTGTTCCGGCCACCGGGTGCGGGCACGGGCGATGAGCGCCTCGCCGAGATCGATGCCATATGGCGCGATTCGGACACCCCTTTCTGCGGCCCACGCCGCAACGTCGATGGCGAGCAGCCCATTGGCACAGCCGACATCGAGGAAGTCCCCGGTGCGGTGGATCGCCTCGACAAGCGGCGACCTCTCCGCCACCCAGCGGGTGCGGCCACCGCCAAACCCTGACTCGGCGACCGGGTCATGGGAGCGGAGGTAGGCGGGCTCGAGCGCCGCCATCTCCGCCATGAACTCCTCGTCAGGCTGGTACATCACAGCTGAACACCATTCAGGACGTTACCGGTGCCGGTGATGCGCGACGGACCCAAGCTTCAGGAGAGGAACGCCGCCAGACGGGCGGCCAGGTCTGTCTGGATCGCGGCAGCGGATGCGTTCCCGGCGAGGTTGGCCAGCTCGTACGGGTCGTTTGTCAGGTTGAACAGCTCCTTCTCCCCTGTGGTTGTGAACGAGACGTACTTGTACCAGGCGCCGTCGCCGGCAATGGCAACGACGCCGTCGAGCTTTGGCTCGTTCTCGTGGATGAACCACTCGGTGCGCCACACCGGACTCGGGTCGGTGAGGAGCGGCACAAGGCTTTGCCCCTCGACCACAGCCGTCGGTGTGGCCCCTGCCAGCTCGGCGAGGGTGGGTGCGATGTCGATGTTGAGCGCATAGTGCTCTGTGTCGATGGTGCCGGGCGTCGCCCCCTGGCACACCGTGGCTGGGCACACAACGACGAACGGCACCCTGTGGCAGATCCAGTATTCGCACTGCTTGCTCGTCCAGCGGTGCTCCCCGCTGGCGTAGCCGTTGTCCGAGATGAAGACCCACACCGTGTTGGCGAGACGCCCGTCTGCCTCGAGCTGATCGTGGATCGCCCCGACGAGGTCGTCGACGGCGAGCATCGTGCGGAGCGCTGCCCGGAAAGCTGCAGGGAGCCGGCTCAGCGTCTTCGAGCTCAACGCCGACGTCGGGAGGTACGACGGCGGGTTTGGCGAAGGAACCAGGTTGTAGTCCGGGTATACCGCCGGCGCCACCGCGTTGAACATCCCACTGTGCCTCCCGGCCGCCGTGTTCGGGCTGTGGGGAGCGGCCGGTGCGACGTATGCGAAGAACGGCTGAGTCATGTCGGCGGCGATGAATGTCATCGCCTGTTGACACACGAGGTCCGTCGAGTACAGGTTTCCGGCGACGCATGCCGCCTCCGTCGTCGAGTTGATGTCGTTGTACCGCGTGATCACGGCCGCGCCGCCACCGCTGTCCCAGTTGATCCACGGGTAGTTGGTGTACGGGTTGTCCGAGTTGCGATAGCCGTGGAAGGTGTGGAAGGCGTCCCACCCCGGCGGGATGTACCCGGTCAGGCTTCCCGATCCGTACCCGTTGAGGTACTTGCCGAAGAGCCCTGTGCGGTAGCCGGCGTCGTCGAGCCACGTCGCCACGGTCGAGCTGTCATCGAAGTTGGAGCCTTCGTTGTTGGTGACACCGTGTGTCGTCGAGTATTGCCCCGTCAGGATGCTCGCCCGGCTCGGGCAGCACAGCGACTGGGCTACCTCGCCCTTGAGGAAGGTCATCCCGTTGGCGGCCAGGTCGGCTTGGATGTTCGGCGTGCAGGAGTCGGCGCCGGCATTCATGTCGTCCCCGTCGATCGTCGGGAAACAGCGCCCGATGGTGTCCCACCGCTGATCGTCTGTGACGATCACCACGAAGTTGGGTTGGGTGGTGGCGGCCGCCGGCGGTGCCTGGGCAACGCTTGCATGCGCTGCCATCAACAGGAGCCCGACGCTCGTCACCAGGATCAAACGCGATCCATGCCTCATCATGATTTCCCCCCTTGGGTGGACGACGCCGGAGCTCGTCGCACCAACTTGGCGCCCTTCGCCGCCGGGCCTCAATGCCCGATGGCGGGCCTGTGGCATCGACGATGCGCCCACGTGATTTGGAGTCGGTGAGCGAACGATGAGCACCCGGTTAGGCGGCGTCGATGGTCGAGTCGGAGAAGTTGCCGGTCACCTCGTCGGCGAACGCACCGGCGCCCACCGATGGCGCCGCCACCAGGGCGATGAGGTGCGGCTCGATGCCCCGTTCCGGGCCTGCGACCGCATCCCCTCCGAGCGACCTCAGCGGCGGCTCAGCGGGCCCGCAGCGTGGGGTAGGAGTAGTCCCACATCTCGGCGTCGACGGCGGCGGCGATGTCGGCATCTGCGATCGACCGACCGACCCGCTCGTCACGCGCCGCCTTGACGACGGCGATCGTGACCTCGCGGGTCACGCTGCGGAGATCCTCGACCGGCGGGTAGAGGGCGCCTCGACAGGCCTCCTCCTCGGAGACGGTTGCGGCAAGGGCATGAGCCGCCGCGGTGAACATGCCATCGGTGACCACGCTCGCCTCGGAGACGAGGGTGCCAAGCCCGACGGCGGGGAAGATGTACACGTTGTTGCCCTGCCGCACGGGTATCGGGTTGCCGTTGTGCTCGACGGGAGAGAACGGGCTCCCGGTGGCGATGAGGGCCCGCCCATCCGACCATGCGGCGATCTGGCTCGGGGTTGCCTCCGACTTGTCAGTCGGGTTGGAGAACGGGAACACCGCCGGTCGACCGTGGTGGCTCGCCACGATGCGGACGATCTCCTCGGTGAAGGCACCGGGTTGCCCTGAGGTTCCGATCAGGGTCGTGGGGTGGAGCCGCTCGACAACGGTGCGCAGGTCGGCGTCTGCACTGAGCCCGGCGGCTGCGGTTGTTCTCTCGGACCAGGCAAAGGGCCGCTTGTAGCCGTCAAGACCGGGCCGGTCGGTGGTGACAAGACCGTGGGAGTCGACGAGGGCGATGGCAGTCTCGAGGTCGGCGCCGACCAATCCGGCTGCTTCCACGGCGTGGTGAAGCTGAGCAGCGATGCCGATCCCGGCGGCGCCGGCCCCGAGGATCACCACCCGCTGCTCGGTGATCGGTGTGCCGGTGCACCGCCCGGCGGCGATGACGCCGGCGAGTGCGACCGCCGCCGTGCCCTGGATGTCGTCGTTGAAAGAGCGGATCCGGTTGCGGTAACGCTCCAGCACGCCAAAGGCGTTGCCCTTCTTGAAATCCTCCCACTGCAACAGGGCGTGCGGGAAGCGGCGGTGGATGGCGTCGACAAACTCGTCGAGCAGCTCGTAATACGGCTCGCCGCGCAGCCGGGGGTGACGCCACCCGACGTAGAGGGGGTCGGCCAGCAGTCCCTCGTTGTCTGTGCCGACGTCGAGGCTGACGGGGAGGGTGAAGGCGGGGTGGATCCCGGCGACGGCCGAGTAGAGGGCGAGCTTGCCGATGGGTATGACCATGCCGCCCGCACCCTGATCGCCGAGACCGAGGATGCGCTCGTTGTCCGTGGCGACGATCAGTCGGATGTGGTCGGTGCGTGCGTTACCCAAGATGGCGTCGATGCGACCGCGATCCTCCGGGGTGATCCAGAGCCCGCGACCCCGCCGGAAGATGTGGCTGTACTGCTGGGCCGCCACCCCGACGGTCGGGGTGTAGACGATCGGCATCAGCTCGGTGAGGTGGCGGGTGATCACGCGGTAGTAGAGCGTCTCGTTGCCGTCTTGGAGGGCGGCGAGCCCGATGTACTTCTCCAGCGGGTCTGTCTTGCGGGCGACGGTCTCGTAGGCGCGTTGGATCTGCTCCTCTTCGGTGCACACCCGGCTTGGCAGCAACCCGTGGAGACCGAGCTCGCTACGCTCCTCATAGGTGAACACGGTGCCATGGTTGATGAGCCCGTCGGCGATGATCGCCTGACCGCGCGTGGTGACGTCGACGGTGAACGACCCGGACGGGGTGCGCTCGAATCGGTCCTTCATCAGCCCTCCTGGTGACCGCCGGCACCTTATCGCTCCACCGACCCCGACAGAGACTCTCTGGCGTCGCCACAGCGACGGTCGGCGACGTTGCGGGCTTGCGCCACAGATGATCGGCGGTATCGTGCCCGTCGACCAATTGGGGTGCAACGTGGGAGGTCACATCATGCGCACGATCCGGTTGGCGGCGATCGTAGCGGCGGCTGCCGTGCTCTGGGGCTCGGGGCTGGCGTTGGCGGCGACCGACGGCGGGGATGACGATGCAGAGGCGAAGGGCGACTCCGCCACGTTGTTCACCTATGGATATGACCCCGTCAGCCACGTGCTGGTCACCGGGGTCAACCTCACCGGCGATGCGGTCGACTGTGCGCTAGACGGCCCATACGAGGTCGTGTACGTGGCGGCCGAGGATGGCACGATCGCCGTCGGGCCCATCCCGGGCGCCGAGGCTTGCGTCCTCGAGGCCATCTTGGTGGCCGGTCCCAACGGGCAGATCAACCACGGGCAGGTGGTGAGCGCACTCAGCCGGGCGATCGACATTGCAGGCAAGGGGTGCGTGATGCGTTGGATCGCCGCATCGGGCTTCGGCAAGGGCGATCAGCAGGTGCGCACCTCGGATGTCGACCCTGTGTTCGCACCTCTCGACATGGGCACGATCGATCTGGCAACGGTGATGGCCGCATGTCACGCCGTGATCAGCGACGACGCGCCGAACGGTGCGGCCGATGCCGCCAAGGACAGGGTTAAGGACAAGGCCAAGGACATGGCCAAGGGCAAGGCCGCACCCGGACAACCGGAGTCTCCTGGCAACTCGGCCAACGCCCCGGGCCACAACAAGTAGCTCCCGCCCGGCCCGGTATCCGGCGGGGGTCGCGCCGGCAGCGGCGGACGAGGCCAACCCTGACATGGCGGCGGCAATGCTCACGATCGTCGCATGTTCTCAGCAGCGTCGGGGGATCTAGGATCGACGGGGCAAGACCGGGAACGGTCACCCCACGTCGAGATCGACCACAAGGGCCAGGTGATCGGCACCGGGGATGGCGACCCGTGAGGTGCTCACCGGGCGCACCCCACGCACCAGGGCGTGGTCGATGCGCAGCAGGGGCGGGGTCTTCCCCCTGAATCGCCACGTCCTGGCCGCTGTCCCGGTCGTGGTGGCGGCGTCCACGAGCCGGGCCTGCAGGCGGCGGTACGCCGGCCAGACCGGCGTGGCGTTGAGGTCGCCGACAAGGACGGCGGCTTCGGGCGCCGTGTCGAGGTGGGTCTCCAGGGTGGCGAGCTGCCGCTTGCGCACCGTGACCGTACGCCACAACGGCCAGTCAACCGGGTTCACCAGGTGCACGCAGATCACCGCGACGGGGGTGCACATCCCCGGCCACCATGCCGGGTCGAGCGTCGCCACCCAGCCGCCACGGTAGGTCATGGGGAGCCGCACGAGTGTGGCTTGGCGCATCGTGGCCAGCCCGGTGCCGAGCGTCTCATGATGCGGGGTGAGTCCGTGGTACGGGAAGCGGTCGGCGACGACGTCGGCGGTGGCGTGCTGCAGCTCCTGGACGGCGAGGACGTCTGGGGCAACGTCGTCGAGAACCCGCGCCAACCCGACGGGGTCGGCGTTGCTCGCCCATAGGTTGGCGGTCATCACACGCAACGGGCTGGTCACGGCGCGGCAGCCTATAGGGTGGTTGAGGGGGCTGGGTGGGTCGCCCAGCTAGGGTGGTGGCCGCCCGACGACCGAGGTGCCAGGTGCGACTGACCACGGCGATGCTCGCAGACTCCGCCCAAGTGCAGGGCGGCAAGCTCTACATCCTCGGCGGCGGCTTCGACACGATCAGGGCCCGCACCGTGCCCGTCGTCCACCGCAACCTCAACCTCGCCCTGATCGTCGAGGTTGACCCGGACGAGCGCAACCGCGACCTCGACATCGTCATCGACCTCATCGACGAGGACGGCAAGCCGCTCGGGGTGCAGGCGAGCGGAAGGCTCCTGGTGCGCGACCAACCCGGGCTGTTGCCGGGTTCATCAAGCGTGGTCCCGCTTGTCAGCCCCTTCTACAACATCCGCTTCCCCTCGGCGAAGGGGTACACGTTTGTGGTGCAGCACGAGGGCCACGAGCTTGGTCGGGTGCGGTTGCGGGTCGTCCAGGTTCCGGCGTGACGCACGGCGACGAGCGGGCGACGTCCGCGATCGTCACCATCCCCAACCTCGTCTCGCTGGTGCGGTTGGTAATGGTCCCGTTCTTGCTGTGGCTGCTGGTCGCCAAGGACGAGCTGGCGGCGGCCGGCTGGCTGCTCGGGGTCATCGGCAGCACCGACTGGGTCGACGGTTACCTGGCCCGACGTCTTGGACAGGTGAGTGAGGTCGGCAAGCTGTTGGACCCGGTCGCCGACAGGCTGGCGGTCGCCGCCGCCGTGGTCGGCGGTCTGGTGGCAGGGGCGCTCCCGGAGTGGTTCGCCTGGGCGCTCATCGTCCGCGAGGCCATCATCGCCTTGGGCGCCGTCTACCTGGCGACACATGGTGTGGGCAAGCTTGCGGTGCGCCCGCTTGGCAAGCTCGCCACGCTGATGCTGTACGCCGCCATCGCCTGGCTCTTCATCGGTGTCGGCACCCCGTTCCGCCCGCTCGAGGTGGCGGCGTGGGTGGTGGCGGTGCCCGGGCTCGTCCTGTACTGGGCTGTCGGCTTCGAGTACTTCGCAGACGCCCGTCGCCTGCTGGCGACCCGGCATGCCGGCTGACCTTTGGGAACGGCGCCGGCGGCGAGCGGTAAGCTCCCGCCAGCGATCACAGGAGCGACCGTGCAGATACCCCAGGACCTCCGCTACGCCGACAACCACGAGTGGGTCCGGCTCGAGGCAGACGGTGCGGTGACGATCGGTATCTCAGACTTCGCCCAGGATGCGTTGGGCGATATCGTTTTCATCGATCTCCCCGTGGTGGGTCGCAAGGTTGCGGCAGGCGAGGCCTTTGGAGAGGTCGAGTCGACCAAGTCGGTTTCGGACGTCTACGCACCGGTGGCGGGCACCATCGTCGCCGTGAACGGGGCGCTGGTGGACACACCCGAGTTGGTCAACTCCGACCCGTACGGCGCGGGCTGGTTCATCCTGCTGCGCCCGGACGATCCAGGGTCGATCGACGGGCTGATGGACGCTGCCGCATACACCGGGCACACCGCCGAGTAACCGGCACCAGCCGCCACAAGCCTCAACCTCACGTTGAGGTTTGTCGGCTACGATGGCGCGGATGAACGACCGGTCTCACGAGGAGAAGCCGCTCCAGGAGAGCGACCCCACGATCTTCTATCGCCCGGCAGCCGAGCCGGGGGAGCCGGCGCCTGCCGATCAGCGGTTGACCGGTGCGTTCCGCTATGCGCTGATCGTTGAGCGGGGACCGCACGCCGGGCTGGCATACGTGCTCGGCGAGGGTGACACCGTTGCCGGTCGCGCAGACGACGTCGACATCTTCCTCGGTGATGTCACCGTGTCCCGTCACCACGCCCGCTTCACCGTCGACGCCGGTGGGCTGCGGCTCGATGACCTCGGATCGCTAAACGGCACATACGTCAACATGGAGCGCAGCGACTCCGCCGTGCTCCAGCCTGGCGACGAGGTGATCATCGGAAAGTTCCACCTGGTTGTCACCGTCGGGAATGCGTGAGGCTGCCCGGTGCCAGGCTTCCGACGCGAGCACACCATCGGCGAGGTGATCGCCACCCTCCAGGAGGAGTTCCCCGACGCCACCATCTCCAAGATCCGGTTCCTCGAGGGGCAGGGGTTGATCGAGCCGAGACGCAGCGCCGCCGGATACCGGATGTTCGACGACGACGATGTGCGCCGCATCCAGTACATCCTCAGGGAGCAGCGTGACCACTTTCTCCCGCTCAAGGTCATCAAATCCAAGCTGACCGCATGGGAGCGTGGCGAGACGGTGCGGACTCGCCCGGAGAGCGGCCCGCCGCCCGAGGCCTACTTCGGCTCGTCCGGCGTGTCGATGAGCCTGGAAGAGCTGAGCAGGGCGGCCGGGCTGAGCCGGCGCCAGATCGAGGAACTGGTCGCCAACGGCGTGCTCGAGCCGCTCACCTTCCCCGACCGGACCGTGGTGTTCCGCGACGACGATCTCACCATCGCCCGCGCCGCATACCGCTTGCTGTCGCAGGGGCTGGAGCCCCGCCACCTGCGGAGCATGCGGCTCGCCGCCGAGCGCGAGGTCGATCTGCTCCAGCAGCTGGTGACGCCGCTGGTGCGCCACCGCAACCCGGAGAACAGACGCAAGGCGGCGGAGATGCTGGCCGATTGCGCCCAGGCGGGGGCGCAGCTCCAGGAGGCGATCGTCCGCGGCAAACTGCGCCGCGTGCTCGAAGGATGATGACGGCGCCATCCTCGCTCGCCGTGGCGGCGGCGATCGTCCTCGGGGTCGTCGTACCCCCGCCGTCCGTTCCCGTCACGGCCGGGCACCCTGAGCCACCACAGCTCACGGCGGCGAGTTGGGTGCTCTACGACGCCACTGGTGACGTCGTCCTCGCCGCCGGCGACCCGGACACACCAAGGGCGATGGCGTCGGTCACCAAGGTGATGACGGCGCTCGTGGTGCGCCAACACGCCGCCATCGATGAGCGGGTTCGCATCTCGGAGACGGCGACGGAGGCGGGGGAGTCCGAGGTGGGTCTTGTCGCCGGCGAGCGGTGGACCGTCAACGACCTGCTCTACGCCCTCCTCGTCAAGTCGGCGAATGACGCCGCGGTGGCGCTCGCCGAGCACGTCGGCGGCTCGATCGAGGGGTTTGCCGCCCTGATGAACGAGGCAGCGGCCGAGCTCGGTCTCACCGAGTCGGCGTTTGTCAACCCACACGGTCTCGATGCAGAGGGACACTACGCATCGGCCCACGATCTCGCCGTGATGGCGCGGGTGCTGCTCGACGACCAGGTTCTCGCCGAGATGGTGCGCACCCGGATGGTGGCGTTCCGGCCGGCGCCGGATGGCTCGTCCAGGGTGGTGGGCAACACCAACCTCCTGCTCGGCGAGTACCCCGGCATCACAGGGGTGAAGACGGGGTTCACCGCAAGTGCCGGCAAGGTGCTGATCGCGGCGCTGCAGACCCCGGAGCGGTTGCTCATCGCAGTCGTCATGGGCTCGGAGGACCACTTCGGCGACAGCCGCGAGCTGCTCGACTATGGGGAGCGTCTGGTCACCTTCGAGGATCGGTGGCGCCGGCCGCTGCTCCTCGAGGAGGGTGGTGCCGGTCTCGGCGATCCGTCCCTCGACGAGGCCGCACGCACCCGGCTCCTCGCCGTACCGCCACTGCCTGTCCCCGAGGGCGAGCTCACCGACCTCCGCACGACGCGGGCGGGCGTCGAGCTCGAGGCGCGGCTCCGCACGCTGCTTCCGGTGGTGCTCGGCGGGAGCGGATGAGCTCTGGACCGTTTGTCGAGGTCGTCGCACAGCGCCAGCTACGCCAGCGGGTCGGGCAGCTCGGCGCCGAGATCGCCGCAGACTACGCCGGCAAGGAGCCGGTGTTCGTCGGTGTCCTCAAGGGATCCGTCATGTTCCTCGCCGACCTGGTGCGGCACACCGACGTTTCCGCTGAGGTCGAGTTCCTCGCGCTCACCCGCTTCGGGTCGGAAGGCAGGGTCGCCATCGCCATGGACACAGAGGTGTCGCTTGCCGATCGTCACGTCATCGTCGTCGAGGACATCGTCGACACCGGACTCACCCTGACCGCCCTCCGCCGGCTCCTCGAGGCGAGAGCGGTGGCCAGCCTGCGCACCGTCACCCTCCTCGACAAGGTGACGCGTCGCATCGTCGACGTGCCGATCGAGTATCGCGGCTTCCAGGTGGGTGACGAGTTCCTTCTCGGGTACGGGCTCGACTGGAGCGGCGCATACCGCAATCTCCGCTCGCTGTGGGCGGTTCTCGACCTGCAGGCGCTGGCAGGCGATCCGGCGGCGTTTGCCGCCACCGTCTTTGGCGATGGTGCCCGCGCCGCCGATGTAGGGCAGTGATAGGCTGACCGCATGACCGATCCCGTGCCCATGGAGCTCGTTGGGGTGCGGCTCGAGCTGCCGACCAAGACCCCGATCTTGCTGTTGCGCGAGGTCGGGGGCACCCGCTACCTGCCGATCTGGATCGGGACAACAGAGGCCACCGCCATCGCCCTCGCCCTTGAGGGCGTCGAGCCGCAACGGCCGCTCACCCACGACCTGCTCAAGCTGGTCACCGAATCGCTCGGCGCCTCCATCGACCGCGTCGTGGTCACCGAGCTCAACGACGGCACCTTCTTCGCCGATCTGGTCATGGTGCGTGACGGCGAGGAGTACCACGTGTCGTCGCGACCGTCCGACGCCATCGCCCTCGCCGCCCGCACGTCCTCGCCTGTGTTTGCCGCCCGCACCGTGCTCGACGAGGTGGGTGTCGAGATCCAGGATGCGTCCGAGGAGGAGGAGATCCAGCGTTTCCGCGAGTTCCTCGACGACATCACACCAGAGGACTTCAGCGCCGACTGACACGACCTGCCGGTTCCGCGGGCCGGGGGCAAGACCAGGTTGTCCACAATCGGTTGTTGACAACTCCACGGGATGGTCCCTAGTTTCACCTTCGTAGTTCTGCGGGCGGAATTACAGTGGTGTAAGCTCGAGGACAACGAGGAGGCGTGTGGTGCAAGACCACGCAGGCGACGGCGCCGTCACCATCGACGGCTATCGCGCCCCCCAGGTGTGCAACCTGGTTGGGATCAGCTACCGGCAGCTCGACTATTGGGCAAGGACCGGTCTGATCCGACCCTCGGTCCAGAGCGCAAGCGGCTCAGGGTCGCAGCGGCTCTACTCCTTCACCGACATCGTGCAGCTCAAGGTTGTGAAGCGGCTCCTCGACGCCGGGATGAGCCTCAAGCGGATTCGCACCGCCATGGACATCCTGCGGGTTCAGCTCGACAGCGACGCCCCGCTCGCCGATGTCACGCTGCTCTCCGACGGATCGAGCATCTTCGCCGCCCACAGCCCGGACGAGGTCGTAGACGTCTTCCGCCGCGGTCAGGGTGTGTTTGGGATCGCCGTCGGTCCCGTGCAGCAGGAGCTCGAAGGTGAGATCCTCCGTCTGTTCCCCGAGCCGTCCCAAGCGGTATCGGCCGCTGCGGAGGCGCACGCCAACTGAGCGGCCACGACGAGTTCGACCAGTCGCCGGCGGACCTTGTCGAGTTCGCCCACGAGAGCGAGCGCCAGTTCGCCAGGCTGCTCGACTTCTACGACATCGCATGGGAGTACGAGCCGACCGAGTTCGCCGTCGAGTGGAGCGACGCCGGCCAGCCGACCAAGTTCTTTCGTCCGGACTTCTACCTGCCGGACGAGGACCTGTTCATCGAGATCACCACGATGAACCAGAGGCTGGTCACCAAGAAGAACAAGAAGATCAAGCTGTTGCGCCAGCTCTACCCGGAGGTGAGCTGCAAGGTCTTCTACCAGCGGGACTACCTCAACCTCCTCGTCAAGTACGAGCTCGATGAGGTCGGCGACCACGACCTGCCTGCCGCCCCCACTCGCATGCCGGGCCCACCGCTCGTGATCGACCTCGGCGAGCCGGGCGTGGAGGGCGCCGCCGCCGGCTGATCACCCTCCGACCGGTCGGGGCCCTGGCCTAGGCTGCCGCCGATGCGACCGTGGTGCCGTGGCGGCACCGTTTCCAGGAGGAGCCGATGCCGGAGACCCCGCTTCGTTCGGTGCACGAATCCCTCGGCGCCCGTTTCATCGAGTTCGGCGGTTGGCACATGCCCCTCCAGTACGAGGGCGTCGTCGCCGAGCACATGGCGGTGCGCACCGGGGTCGGCGTGTTCGACGTCTCACACCTCGGGCGGGTCCGCATCGACGGCCCCGGCGCAACCGATCTGCTGCGCAACCAGCTGTGCAACGACATCGCCAAGGTGACACCGGGTCGGGCGCAGTACACGATGGCGCTCAACGACACCGGCGGGATCGAGGACGACATCATCGTGTGGAGGCTCGATGACGAGGCGTATTGGGTGTTGCCAAACGGCGCCAACTTCGACGAGATCGTCGCCCGGCTGTCCGTCGCCGCCGCCCCCTCGGTGACGGTCGACCCGGTTCGTGACGAGACGGTGCTGGTTGCTGTGCAGGGTCCCGGGGCGCCCGATGTCGTCGCAGCCGTGCTCGGTGAGACACCGGGCCGCTTCAGGGTCACGTGGGGCGGCTACGCCGGCGGCCCGTTCTGGGCCGCCGGCACCGGGTACACCGGGGAGAGCGGCGCCGAGATCGCGGTCCCGCTGTACGCGGGCGAGCGGCTGCTGACGAGCCTGGTCGAAGCCGGGGCGACCCCGTGCGGGTTGGGGGCCAGGGACACGCTCCGGCTCGAGATGGGGTACCCGCTGTGGGGTCAGGATCTCGACGAGTACACCTCGCCGCTCGAAGCCGGTCTCGGCTGGGTGGTCGACTTCGACCACGAGTTCGTCGGGCGGGAGGCATTGCTGCGCCAGCGAGATGACGGGTTGGCGAAGCAACTCGTCGGCTTTCGGCTTGCCGGACGCCGCATCCCGAGAGCCGGCTACGACCTGCGGGTCGGCGAGGCCTACGGTGCCGTGGCCAGCGGCAACTTCAGCCCGGTGCTGGGGTGCGGGATCGGGATGGGCTACGTCTCGCCGCCGACCGACACGGGAGACGTCGCCGTCGACATCCGCGGCGAGTGGCATCCGGCGCAGAGAGTCGACCCACCGTTCATCGCCAGGTGACCATGTGGGCGGACGGCGCCGACCCGGCGCCGTGTACCCTGCCCCGGCGAGCCTGTGCCGAGGAGCCATGCGGCGATGAGGATCATCTACGGAGTCGATGTCGGGGGAAGTGGCGTCAAGGGCGCCCCCGTTGACGTCGACGCCGGCAAGCTCACCCGCCGCCGCACCAGGGTCCCGACACCGCAACCCTCCACCCCCGATGCGGTGTTCGACGTGATCGCCGAGTTGGTGGCCGGCGAGGTCTGGGAGGGACCGCTCGGTGTCGCCATCCCGGTCGTTGTCACCAACGGTGTCGCCCGCAGCGCCGCCAACGTCGACCCCGCCTGGATCGGCACCGACGTTCGTGCCGCGCTCTCCGAACGCTGTGGGCGGGCCGTCGTCGTCCTCAACGACGCCGATGCGGCCGGGATGGCGGAGATGAGGTTTGGGGCGGGCCGGGGTCGCCGCGGGGTGGTGATCGTCCTGACATTCGGCACAGGGGTCGGCAGCGCGGTGTTCGCCGACGGAAAGCTCGTGCCCAACACCGAGTTCGGCCACCTGACGTTCAGGGGCAAGGACGCCGAGTCGCTCATTGCCGCCCGCTTGGTCGAGGAGAACGATGTGTCGCTCAAGAAGTGGGGGGGTCGCGTTCGCAGCTACCTCGACGGCTTGTGCCGTGTCTTCAGCCCGACCCTCATCGTGTTCGGCGGCGGGATCTCGGCGCGCTTTGACGACTTCGCCAAGTTGATCGAGGTCGACTGCGAGGTGGTGCCCGCCACGCTTCGCAACCAGGCCGGGATCGTCGGGGCCGCGCTGGCCGCGGTGGCGACCGAATGAGAGGTGACCGATGGAATTCATGACAGGGACGATGCCGGCCCGCGACGGGGTGCTGCTGCTCACCCGCCGGTGGGAGCGGCCAGACCCACGAGCGACGATGCTCATCGTGCACGGCGCTTCTGAGCACCTCAGGCGATGGAGTCACGTCGCCGAGTTCTTTGTCGAGCGAGGCTACGAGGTGTTCGCCTACGACCACAGGGGACATGGTGGATCAGCGGGACACCGGATCCATGTCGAGCGCTTCGACGCCTACGTCGACGACCTCGCCGACATCGCCAGCCATGTCAAGCGGGAGCGACCGCTGGTGATCTACGCCCACTCGATGGGTGGGTTGGTCGCAACGGCCTACGCAGAGTCGACCTACGTGCAACCCGACCTGCTCGTGTTGTCGGCGCCTGCGCTGTTGGCGAACGCACCGGCGCCGCTGCGGATGGCGGCCAAGGTGCTCGGCCGGTTTGCTCCCCATTTGCGGCTGAGAGCGCCGATCAAGGGTCATCAGCTCTCGCGAAACGAGGCGGTCGGCGAGGCGTACATGTCCGATCCGCTCGTCCATCTCGAGGGCACGTCCCGCTGGGGCGCCGAGTTCATCACCGCCATGGACAGGGCCAGGGCGGATGTCGGGCTCATCCGTGTGCCCACTCTCGTCATTCACGGCGGCGACGACTCGATCGTCCCACCTGCGGCCTCGGCGCCGCTCGCCGCGGTCGAAGGCATCGAGCGCCGGGTCTTCCCAGGGTTGCGCCACGAGATGCACAACGAGCCGGAGGCGTCCGAGGTGCTGGGCTTCATTGCCGGCTGGTTAGACGACCGCCTCAGGGAACGGTGAGCGCCTGCTGGTAGGCGGGACGCACCACCTCGTCCCGGATACGGCGGCGCACCGCCCAGTCGCCGAAGCCGGCGTCGAGGGCGGCGACGGTGACCTGCTCCAGGTCGGCGATCGTGAACCCGTGGTGGTCGACGGCGAAGGCGAACTCGTCCGTCATCGTCACGTCACTCATCAGGCCGTTGTCGGTGTTGAGCGTCACCACGAAGCCGGCGCGGTGGAGGGCGCCGAGCGGGTGAGCCGCAGGGGTGGCGGCGACACCGGTGTGAAGGTTGGACGTGGGGCACACCTCGAGGGGCACCCGGTGGTCGCGAATGGTGCGGGCGAGCTGACCGAGCGCCACTACCTCGCCGTTGCGGACAACAGTGTCCTCGATGATCCGCACACCGTGGCCGATGCGCTGGGCGTGACACCGTCCGTAGGCTCGCCAGATGCTCTGCGGCCCATCGCCCTCCCCGGCGTGCACGGTGAGCCCGAGCCCCGCCTCGCGCACCAGTCGGCACTCGGCAAGGTGAGCGTCTGGTGGATGACCCAGTTCCGGCCCTGCCAGGTCGAAGGCGACCACGCCCTCCCGGAAGAAGTGGATGGCCGCCCGGGCCACCGGATCGGCGTCGCGCTCCTGGCGCAGCGCATCGATGATGACGCCGAACTCGACGCCGGTGTCGGCCCGGCCGCGGCGCATGCCGTCGAGCACCGCCTCGATGACCTCCTCGAGCCGCAGCCCACGGCGGGTGTGGAGTGCCGGCGCAAACCGGATCTCGGCGTACTTCACCCGCTCGGCGGCATGATCGACAAGGCACTCGTAGGCGATCCGTGACAACGCCTCAGCCGTCTGCATCACCGCAACGGTGTGGGTGAAGGCGGCGAGATACGCATCGAGCGAGCCTGACCCGCCGCGGTGGAACCACCTGCGCAACGTCTCGGGATCATGTGAGGGCAGCCCGGTGTACCCATGGTCGTCGGCCAGCTCGAGGATGGTAGAGATGCGGAGACCTCCGTCGAGGTGGTCGTGGAGCACCGCCTTGGGGAGGGAGGACAGGAAGCCGCGGTCCATGCACGGAGACTAGTGGCACGCGTCCGCCCCGACGGGGCGACAGTATGCAGACGTCAATCCG
>Ga0114938_1000574_pt1 | contig 26941 bp, 19 predicted proteins | sample AshMeaBigSpring_FD_88675 | JGI IMG/M metagenome (GOLD analysis project Ga0114938, IMG submission 88675) | Groundwater microbial communities from Big Spring, Nevada to study Microbial Dark Matter (Phase II) - Ash Meadows Big Spring | ecosystem: Environmental > Aquatic > Deep subsurface >... | reverse complement strand
GCGCCTGCGGTGCTGGCGACGCTGAGCGGCTTGCGCGCGCAGTCGTGGAGCACGGCATCCGGCAGGGTCGTGCGGTCCGCCGGCACGATCAGCGCCGAGGCGCCGCCGGTCGCCAGGGTCCGCACGATCGGGCGAATGGGCTCGATACTGACGACGGCAACGCTCGAACCCGGCAGTAGCTTCGCGAGTCCGGAGGCCACCGCGCCGCTCAAGGTGGCGGGGTCGGATTGCGCGGTCACGAGCCGCGCAATGATCTGCAAGGCCTCGCTGCCCGCGGCGACGGGCGTGACCGGTGCGGGAGGATCTCCGCGCGTCAACGGCGCTCCCGTTCGTTCCGGCCGCTGCTTCACTGTTTTCCGACGGCTCATCACAGCCTGCGCTTCGGCACGCGCGCCGCAACGTCCACCGCACCCTCGACCCCACGAATCGTCAGGTAAGGCCGAGGCTCCCCGATTGCACTGCCCGCCCAGATCCAGTCGCCATAGACGTCGCGCCAGGTCAACGGACCCAGGCCGACCACCTCGAGCGCCGCTGCCTGACCGAGTGAGCTGGTGGCGCGCAGGCGCAGCGAAGTTCCGTCGTGAGAGTATACCGCGTGGTAGACGCGGATCGTCAGGTCGTACCCGTTGCAATCCTGGTCGACGCCGTCGCGCCTGCGTTCCGGCGCGCCCGGAAAGACGCTGGAATCGTGGTCGTTGCAGTCCACCGTGGCGGTGTAGCCGTCATGGTCGTCGTCCGCGGGCACTTCCAGCGTCCCGAGCGCAGCCAGCGCGTCGACCAGGCCGTAACCGTAGACGTTGTCCGGTCCGGGCGTCCCCAGGTCGCGGGCTGACCGGGCCAGCGCCGCGTCGACCGACTCCGCCGTCGCGGTCGGCGCCGCACCGCGCAGGAGAGCCGCGACACCGGTGACGTGCGCGGCGGCGAACGACGTGCCCGACACCAGCGTGTAGAAAGGACTGCCGCCGAAGGAAAGGTCCGTGGTCAGGACGCTGTCGCCCGGCGCGACGAGGCGCGGATAGAGTGCCCCGTCACAGGCCGAAGGTCCGCGACTGCTGTAGATCGCGATGGCTTCAGATTCCGCGATGGCGCCGGCACTCACGACGTGTGCGTTGTTGGCCGGACTCGCGCTGGTATCCGGCCCCGGGCCGTAGTTGGCACCCGCAAAGACCACGGCAATGTCCGCCGCGAGCAACGCGTCGATGTCCGGCTGGAACATCGAGTTGCAGACGCCGGCATCGCCGACGGACCATGAATTATTGACGACGTCGGGAGCGTCGTCCGTGTCCGGGTTGCCATCAGGGTCGAGCAGCCACTGGAACGCGAGGTGGACGGCGCTCTCGCTGCCGTCGCCGGCATCATCGAAGATCCGCGCAGCGATCCAGCGGGCTCTTGGTGCAACGCCGATCGAGGTGCCGCCGGCATCGCCCCCGACCGCGAGCCCGGCAACCTGCGTACCATGACCGCTGACGTCGCGCGGCGTGGCGTGCTGGCCCGTCGCGTCGAACCAGCTGTTGTCGCCGCCGCGGTATCCCGCCGCCAGATCAGGATGCAGTGCGTCGACCCCGGTGTCCACGATCGCCACCACCGCGCCGGCACCCGCGAAGCCGCGCCGCCAGAGCTCGGGGGCCCGCACCATGGCGACGTTCCACTCGGCAGGTGCGGCCTCCCCGACCATGGGCAGGGGCGCCGCCAGCGCGCGGTCCAGTCGAACCTGCAGCACCGTCGGGTCGGCGAGCAGCGCGCGAACGAGGTCCGCGGACGCCCGCATCGCGACAGCGTTCGTGATCCAGAGCGAACGCACCTCGCGCGCACCATAGGCGCGGGCTGCGTCGAGCAGCGGCCGTTCGGCCTCGTTCGCGCTCGCCCGCAGCTCGCGCACGACGTCTTGCCGCCTCTTCTCACGCGCGGCCGACCGCAGAGACTGTTTCAGAGCCGGCGCCGTGGCGCGCCCGCGGTAGCTGACAATGACTGCGATCTCATCGCCCGGCTGCGCGGCGGCCAGCGCTGCTTCCAGTTCCTGCGAGGGCGGTGACGCGACTGCCGGGCAGGAGAACGCCAGGCATGCTGTCAATGCCCAAAGCCGCCGATTGCGAGTAGCCGCGGGCGCCATGGCGCGCCTAGTCGACCACCAGATGCTCGAATTCGAGGGTACCGAGCTTCGCGGTGACACGGCTTCCGCTCCGGACGCCTCCACTGTTGACGAACATCACGAAATAGGTCCGACCCGGCTTCTGGACCGCCTGAGTCTGGCGCAGCGAGCCGAGCTTGGCTGTGGTCGGCACCGCCATGACGAGACCGTTCTCCTCGTTGATCAGTTGCGGGTGGACGCCGGGACCGAGCGCGGCCTGGGCGCGTGCGGGGTCGAGCACGCGGTACCGGAGATCCACGTAGTGCCCGGCGCCCGACAGCTGCACCGCGACGATCGAGATCGGGGGCTCGGCCGCCGCCCGCCCGGTGCTCGTCGTGGCGGCGCAGCCCGAAACGAGGGCGGCCAACACCAGCAGCGGTGTGACGCTAGCGGCCCGCCGCATCCTCCGTCGCAGCCGCGCCCCGCTTGCCACGGCGTCCCTGTGCGATGTCACTTCCACGATTCATGCCTCTGTATCCGCCGAACGGAACCTAGAAGTTCACTCGCTGGAAATTCATCTCGAGCACGGCGGAATGGGCCGGCACGCCGTTGGCTTCGGGCACGGCGACCTCCATGCGGATCCGGCTGCAGCCCGCCGGATTCGGCATCAGCCCGCCGTAGGTCCAGGTCGTCGGCGTCGTCGAAGCCGGGACCGGGATGTTTGCGATCACTTCGCCGACCCGCGTGCAGTTCGTATTGTTGACGTTCTGGACGAACGAGACCGTGACACTCGTGTCGGAAGGCAGCTCGCGCACTTCGCCGATCAGGTCCCAGCGGTCATTCAGGTTGCCCGCCAGGTTGTGGAAAAGACGCTGCGTGCTGTGCTGGTCGTGCACGACGTGACCGATGGCCGGCGCGCTGTCGAGTGGCGATGCCGTAAGCGCCTCGCTGGCGACATAGCTGAAGGAGGCATCGCCCACCCATTGGACCGTGGGCGCGTGGTACTGGACCTGCCCGCGAGTGAGCCCGGTCGTGGTGTTGACGTCGAGGGTCGCGCCCGCGGGAATGGTCGGCACCACTGAACCGGCCTTCACGCGCAGGACGTCGCCTTGCGGGTCGGTGTCGTTGGCCAGTACGCCCGGGGACGGGAAGTTGGCGTTTCCGCCCGGGTTGTTGTTGGTCAGTATGTAGAAGACGTCCGGGTTGGCGACCGGGTTCCCCGGCGGCGGCGCCACGCCGGCAGCGCCGGCCCGCGCCATCCGATCCATGAAACCGTACGTCCCCGCGTTCAGCATGACGTCCGCAGTCCTGGAGGCCGCGAGCAGCAGCGCGGTCTGGCTGCGCCGGACGGGCGCCACATAGCCGTCCTCCGCGACCAGGTCGAAGTAGCCGCCGACGAGCTGCGGCGCGTGGTTGCCAAGGCCCGCGTTGAGCAGGCGCAGCAGCGTTCCGGGCCCGGTGACGAGCGCCGGCAGCACCGAAGACCGCGCCTCGCCGTTCACCAGCAGGATTCGCGGCCGGTAGCCGGCCGGGGTCAGATTGGCGGGCGTGGCCGGGCTGTGCAGCGCGGGATCGACCTCGCTGAACAGCATCAACTGCGAAGAACTGTACGCGACCGATGGATACGCGCAGGGTGCCGCCGAACAGCTGCCGTTCGGCGCGTCATGCACGACCGCGCCGTAGAGTCCCATCTGCACCTGCAGCTGCACGTGCGAACCGCTCTGGTAGAGATAGGTGCCGGGCCGCAGTTCGCCCGCGGACCATGTGTAGCTGCCGGTCGCACCGGGCGCCACCTCGGCCACGAATGCGCGCAGGCGCCCGCCGGCGTCGCGCAGCGGATCCGCGTTCACGGGCAAAGGCGCATTGCGCTGGCCCACCAGATGGATCGAGGTGGGATCCGGCAGCGCATTGCGCAGATGAATCGTCAGACCGTCGCCGGCAGCCACCGTGATGACCGGCCCCGGCGAAGTGGCGGGTGCGGAGCAGTCCGCAAACGAGGCGGTGCACTGAGCATAACCCCACATCGGAATACCGGCGAGCGCGCCGCTCGTGGGCAGGTACTCCCTGGCCTCTAGGTACACGTCTTGCGCCTGGGCCGCAGCGGTACCGAGGACCAACGCCACCGCAGCGGCGAGGTTCCGAGGGAACGGGTTGTTGCTGCTTGTCATCTGTCGGTCCTCAGTATTCCGTGGCTCGCCCATCTGTTCGCCGCTCAATCGGGGATGTTGCCGTCTGCATCGATCGGTACATTCGGGCCCTCGACGATCATCATCGTCATCATGCCGCCCGGGAAAATGTCGTCGTTGGTCAGCTCGCGCTCGGTGTGCGAATGCCACATGAACGTGTAGCCGCCGCCGGGATTGAGCCCGCCCTGCAGCGGTGGCAGTGGCAGCACCTCTTCGAGGAACTGGCTGCCGCTCCACATTCCGCCGAAAGTCACGGACTGCTGCTCCGGCATGCTCACCGGGAACGGCTGGCAGTGGCTCGCGGGATCCTCGTTCGTCGCGCGGCTCGCTTCGTTCCCCGCGCCGCCCGGACAAGCCGCGCCCTGGTGATTGAAAATGTCCCAGTTCAGGCCCTTGCCGGTCCAGGTGAAGATCGCGTCATAGGTGCTGCCAGGGACCGTCTGGATGGTGTAATTCGAGATCGCCTGGTCCGGGAGCGTCGCGCCCTTGGCCGCGAGTTCCGGCGCGGTACCCTCAAAATCCGGATAGGCAGCGCTCGCGCCCGGCGAACTCTCGAGCACGCGGCCGTCGCGCGCGATCAGCCAGGCGTTGTTGCCGTGGTGGTGGAACGGATGCAGGTCGCGGCCGGCTCCCACCAGCCGCATCAGCGCGCGCTCGCCCGGATGCATGCGCGCGAGTGCGTTGTAGGGCTGCAGCGGCATCCAGGCGAGGTTCGACTTCAGCATCGTGTCCGGCCCGTTGCGGCCGTTCAGGAACCAGAGCGTCGCGCGGAAGCTCGGCGGGTCGATGGCCGTGCACACGTCGGGTGGATTGTGCGTCGAGGGGTCCGGTGGCGTCGGACCCGCCCGCTGGATGGCCTCCTCCGCCTGATGGGCGCAGCGGTCTATCTCTGACTGGAAGAAGAGATACTCGCGGTCGTAAGCGCTGCTCGCGCTTCCATAGGCCCTGCGATTCGGATGCGACTCCTCCGTGCCCTCGTCGAACCCCGCCGGCCTGACGATCAGCGTGCCGACCAGGCCCATCTCGATCTGGAGATCCGGTTCTGTTCCGCTCTGGTAGAGATAGGTGCCAGGCCGGGACGCGGTGAAGGTATAGGTGACGGTGCCCGCACCCGCCGCGATCTCATTGGTCAGCAGTCCCGGCGTCCCGCCGGATGCCACGACGCCGGTCTGTCCGGGAAACACAATCGACACCGGCAGGCGCAGTGTGTTGTCGAGCGTCACCTCGACGGTGTCGCCCTCGTTCACGATCAGCGTTGGCCCCGGATACTGCATGCGGCCGCTGGCGGCGACCCCGTAGCCCCAGGCCAGCAGCTGGTTGCCGTCACCGAGCGTGATGCTGCCGGTGCGCGCGGTGAGGCTGAACGCGCAGGTCGTCCCCGCACAGCTGCTGTCTCCAGCCACCCGGCCGATGCCGGGGATGGCCGCGTGCGCGTACGGCGCCGGCGCCGCCATGGCGAGGGCCAGCAGAAGCGCGGAGATCTTCATTTGCTTGTCCATTCTCTTCAGCCTCCCGGCCATCAATGGATGACGATTTCCGTCATCATGCCGCCGAAGTCCTCGGCACCGTTGCTGAGCGCTTCCAGGTTCGTGGAGTACAGCAGGTAGGTGCCCGGCGTGACGCCCGTCGTGTCGATCAGCACGTCGACGGCCTCGCCGCCTCCCAGGGTCACCGCGTTGGTGTCGTAGTAGAGCGACGCGCCACCCGGCCCGCGCAGGATGTGTGCACCGGTCCCGACGATCCGCATCCGCAGCCCGGTGGTCGCCAGCGTGTAGAAGCGCGTGACGTTCAGGTTGCTGATGCGCAGCAGGATCCGCTGGCCGGCATTCGCCTCGACGATGGTGTGGACGACCTGCGAGGACTCGTTGGCGCTGACGACGCCTGTCTCGACCTTCTGGTCGGCCGCCGGCAGCGGATCCGGATTGATCGTATCCGGATAGCCACGGCCGTTCAGCATCGGGTAGTCGTCGTGCATGTTCGCGAAGGGCAGCGGCTGCACCGCCAGGTGCTCGAAGTGGAAGTTCGAGTCCATCGAGCCGATCTGGATCGGCACCTCGACGTCGTAGCCGGTTGAGCCGTCGCCGTCGTTGTAGACGAACTGGTCGTAGCCGCCGATCGCCGTTCCATCCTGCGCCGGCCGCACATAGAGGTTGCCGAGCATGCCCATCTGCATGTGCTCCGACGCCTCGACGTGGCAGTGGTACATGAAGGTGCCCGGATCCACGATCTTGTAGTAGTACGTGAAGCTGAACCCCTGGTTGATCGTGATGCTGCTCTCCGGCACGCCGTCGAACACGCTGGCTGCGTTCGGGAAGCCGTGGAAGTGCACGCTGTGCGGGTCGAACAGGTCGGGCCGCAGCAGCGTCCCGGCGTTCGTCAGCGTCAGGTACACGTTGTCACCCTCGTCGAACACGAGCGTCGGCGCCGGGAACTGCGCGTTCAGGATGCCTTTCGCGATCGCGCTTCCGCGCGGCTGGCCCGTCACCTCGTTGAAGCCGAAGGTGTACATCTCGGTGCCGTCCGCCATCTTGATGAACCCGTCACCAGCCGCGAGGTGGCGGCACACCTGGTTCGCGGGCCAGGTTTCGCCCGCATCCTGGAGTGCGTTCCCGTTTGTGTCGCCTGGGCACTGGACGAAGTCCGTGCTGAGTCGCGGGCCGTTCTCGCCCGCCGCGCCCACCGGCACCAGGCCGAGCGTGAAGTCCGCGGGGCCGCCGCCCGTCGCCGTGATGGTCACGGTGTCCCCGGCCATGAAGTCCGGATTGTTCGTCGTCGTGAGGTTCCACGCATTGCCGGCCACCGAGGTCGTACCGATGGCGTCGCCCGTGCGATCGTTCCGGAACGTCAGGGTGCGGCCGTTGACGCTGCCGAGTCCGGAGAAGCGCCACTCGCCGCCACCGCCCGAAGCCGCAAAGAACTGCATGCTCGAAGCCTGCAGCTCGCGATTCAGCGTGACGGTCGCCGTGTTGCTCGTCCCGACGGTTCCGCTCAGGATGCGCGTTGCCGAGACCCGGTACGTGAAACTCGTCGTGCCGACGAATCCGGTCTGCGGGAGATAGCTGAACGCTCCGTTCGGCGCGAGCGTGACCGAGCCGCCGGCCGCAAGATTGCTGATGAGCTCCGCAGACATCGACCCGTAGGCCGGCGAGGCGGTGTCGTTGCCGATGACGCCCGGCGCGCCGACCGAGAACGTGCCGTTGGTTCCGACGTCATAGCTGTCCGCGTTCGCGACCGGCGGTAAGTCCGGATTCGCGACCAGCATCACCAGTGTCTGGTTCGAGCGATTGGCCGCAGACACGCTCTGGACGCAGGCTCCCGCCGGCGGCGGGCTGCAGGCACGGATCGTGATGAGCGCCCCGCCAGCATTGCCAGGAGTCCAAGTCAGGAGTCCGGTGCTGCTGATGGACAGGTTCGTCCCGCAGACGCTCGCCGGGAAGCTCGCGCAGGTCGCACCGTAGGTGACGGCCGTTCCGTTCGGATCGACCGCGACGACCTGGTACACATAAGGGACGCCGGTGAACGCGAACAAGGAAGGCGCAGTCGACAGGATCTGCGGCGGCGCGGCCGTTGCCGAGAACACGGCAGGTGCCTCGTCCGCGCCCAGGTCGGCCCGGATCTGCACCGCATTGCCCGCGATGCCGTCTACCGGACGCGAATCCCCGTCGAAGTCCTTCAGCAACGACGGGAACGCACTCAGGATGCCGTTGCTGAGAGCGGTCACGTCGATGGCCGACGATCCGGCCTCGAGGTGGTAGTTGCCGACCGGCGAAAGCGGCCCGTGGATGACCGTGACGAAATTGCCGCCCTCGTCACTCGCCTGCGCGGCCAGCAGCGCATCGGTGAAGGCGCCGCCCGCCAGTGCCCCGGACGGACCGTTGAAGAATGGCGTGACGAGCAGCGCGTCTTCCGCCGCGAGTGCGACCCGCGGATTGTTGGCGTCGTAGGACGCGTTGACCGGATCGGCCGTCAGGATGTTCCGCTGCGGGTTGAGCGATCCGGCCGTTCCGAGCACGGCGAGATCCTGGACTCCGTCCACCACGAGGCCCGACACCCCGGGCGTGACTTCCGCCTGCCAGTGCTGCTGGCGGTTGCCGATGATGATGTTGTTCTCCAGCGTCGGGTTCGAGAAGCTGCCGACCAGCAGGCCGGCGAGGCCGTTGAGCGCCGCGAACGGTTCGCTGTGCGCGCGCGCCACGATGCCGGCCGGCTGCGGGATCGAGCTGTTCGGGTCGGTGCCGAAGGCCGCAGCCGCGGTGGCCGTGCTGTCGTTGTTGGCGATCGTGTTGTTGACGATGCTGACCCGCAGCGCGTCCTGCATCGAGGCTCCGCCACCGGCAAGGGCGGACACGTTGTTCACGATCATGTTGTTGAGGACGTCCACGCGGTTCCAGGTGGACGGGTTGATGGAAGCGAGCACTTCCTGACCGTTGACGTACCGCAGCGCAATGCCGCCGCCGTCGCCGGAGCCCGCCTGGTTGCCCTGGATGAGGTTGGCGTTGATGACCACCGAGCCCGTGCCGGCGCTCAACGGCACCGCCGCACCGACCGGCTGGGCATGACCCGCGATCAGGATGCCGCCGCCCGTGCCGCCCTGGCCCCCCGCGGTCTGGTCGAAGCTCTGGTTCAGGAGGATGCGGTTCTTTTCGATCAGACCGCCGGGGCTGCGCCCGTAGTGCGCTATGCCGCCGCCGTCGCCCTGCGTGAAATTGCCGCAAACATAGTTGGACGACACCCGGTAGCCATCGCTGCCGTTGTACAGGCCGATGCCGCCGCCGTGCTCCACCGTCGAGCCGTTCTGCGACACATGGTTGTTGTGGATGTTCAGGTTTCGGTTCAACGCATCGACCAGTTCGTTGTTCCCGTCGTAGAGTGACGGACGTCCGACGCTGATACCGCCCGCGGCCGGGCCCTGGTTGTTCGAGATGATGTTGTTGCTGATCTCGAGGCCGGTTGCGTAGCCGTTGACGATCAGGCCGCCCGAGAACTCCGCGCCCGTGAACGTGAAGCCGTCGACGCGGGCCGGAAGCGACCCAAACCTGTTCGCCTCAGGCGCGACGATCAACGCCGCGTGCTCCTCGGTCGCGAACAGGCCGGTGCCCGGCAGGTAGTCGCAGGCGTTGGTGCCGGGGCCGACATTGTTCGGCTGGCCCGGCAGCAGGCCGATGCGCTGCGTCGGATCGGCGAGCGGGCAGTTGGTGCGCTGGTGTGCGCGCTCGCGCCAGCTGTTGAACTCGGCGAAGTTGCCGCTGCGCGCCGCGTTCACGACCGTAGCGGTCGCGCCCCAGCCCTGCAGCTGGATCGGCTTGGTGAGGATCAGGCCCTCGTAGTAGAGGCCCGGCTTGACCAGCACGACGCCGCCGGCGGGCGTTGCATCGATGGCCGCCTGGATCGACTGGCCCTGGCTCACGTTGGTGACGACCGTCGACGCGCCGCCCTGGATCAGCGTGATGCCGTGCACTGTGCGCAGGCCACTGTCGGCGCGCACGACTTCGATCTGACCCGTTGCGTTGAACGGCGCCGCTGCGGGCACCGTGAGCACGATGGCGTCCGCCGACCAGCTCGAGATGCTGGCGGACGGGATCGCCGTCCCGTTGAGGAACACGGTTCCGGACGACCCGAAGCTGAAGTCGCGGCTGATCGTCGCGGGGCGTTCCATGGTGGGGTCCGGCACCAGTACCGATGCGCCCATCGAGCGCAGCGTCAGGACGCGCGAGCCGCCGGGGGCGATATACGGGCCGTTGCCCGAGCCGAGCGCGACGCCGGCATCGATCGACGCCTCGCGGATGACCGGCGTTCCGGTCGGGTACGCGCAGTCGAGTTGCCAGTTCGGCGTCGCGACGTAGGCGGCGACCGGCAGCACCGGCGTGTCGAGATAAGTCGTCTTGCCGGCGGTGAAATTGAAGACGTAGCAGGTCTGCGAGTAGCGCGGGTCGTGATGCGGGTCGGGGAGCGAATTGCCAGGATTCGCCGGGTCCGGCATGGTCGACGGGTTCAGGCAGATCTGCGCCATTTCCGGCGACACGCCGGAAGGCATCGGTACGCTGATGCGGTACGACGACGGCACCAGCCCGTTGTAATGGCCCCACTTGTCGGTGTAGACGCGGTTGACCTCGTTGCCGGCGTAATCGCGGATCGAGACCGGGATGTAGGCGGCACCCACTTTCTCGAGGAATACCGGCGACAGCGGATTCGGCTCGTTGCCGAGGTCGTTCGTCACCGTGCCCTGGATGTGGCCGGTGACCGGCACCGTTGTGTACATGAAGAAATCTGCCGCGGCATTCTTGCCGTCGGTTACGACGACCTGCTTGAAATTGCAGCCCGGACGGGTGCCGGTGACATGCGGCGCAATCTCGACGCCGGGGAACAGCGAGAGTTCGCTGCCGGCCGGATAGAAGTTCGCGGCCTGCTGGCCGCCGGTGTGCGCGGGATCGCCGACGCAGAGCGGCGGCAGCGCGTGCGGGACGAACGTGTCTCCGAAATCGACGTTCTTGCTCGCCTCGTCCTGGTGGAAATAGCCAGCCGGCGTGTTGGCCTCAACCACGTAGTTGCCTGGCGCGAGGTACTGGTCGCTGAACGGGTAACCGAAACCATAGCCGCCGTCGAACACGGCCGGACGGACCTGCGCCCAGTTGTGCAGGTTGTCGTAGCAGACGCCGGGCGGCAGCAGCCCCCGGGCGGAGAGCGAGTCGCCGCGGCATCCCTCGGGCAGGCTGTCGTCCCAGCTGTCGGTGTGCGCAACCTCGATGGCATCGCCCATGTCGAACGAACCGTTTCCGTTGCGGTCGATGTCTTCCGGGCCCTTAGCGGTGGGGTTGTCCTGCCAACCCAACGGCTGGTTGTCGACGTCCGCGAGCTGGATGCCAGACTCGCCGTTCGTGTCCTGGATGACGTTGAGCGCGTCCGCCCGGTAGAGGTTCACCTGCACGCGCGGAATGCCAGTCTCCCAGGTCTCCGGCGTTGCATAGCGCGGGTCGTTCTCGGCGCGGGTGACCTGGTTATAGACGACACCGGTAATGCCGCCGTTCTCGCCGGGACCGTATTCTTTCTTGCCCCACTCGAAGACGTTGGTGTTGCCGGCGAAGCCGTTGAATCCCTCGAGCAGCACCGGGACCGGGGCGCTCAGCTCGGTGCGCGTCTGACAACCGCCCGCGCCGCAGTTCGTGCCGCCGTCCGCGGGGTCCTGGATCTGCGGATTGAGGATGCCGCGGCCGATCGGCCCGTCATCGACGGGACCGGCATCGTCGATCGCGACCGTCATGCCAGTCGCCTTGAAGCGCGCGAAATCGACTTCGGCGATCAGCCAGCTGAAGAACGGGAAAATTTCATCGAATGGCAGGTAGCCGACGGTGTCCGTCGTCGACGTCTGGTACAAGCTGCCGTCGCGGAAGCGCAAATTGATGGTCTGGTCGGGGATGCCGTTCTCGCCGCTGCCGGGCTGCCACTGGCCATCTTCGTTCAGATCGTTGAACACCCAATGCTGCTGTGCGTGGAACCAGAACGGCACTGCAACCTTGCCGAGGTCCACGGCCTGGCCGCTACCTACGCTGACAGTGAAAAAGCCGATGATGAGATCGAGGTAGCGGTCCCAGACGACCAGCTGGTACAGGCCCGGCGGGACGCCCGGGATCGCGAATGCGCTGTTGTTCTCGCCCTCGGTGCAGGGGCCCGCGTAGACGCCCACGCCCGTGGCCACGTCATTGAGACCCACCCAGCAGTTCGGAGCCGGCTGGCCTTCGTAGAAGACCGGGTTCGGCGGCCGCGCGAAGCGCAGGTTCGAGACGACGCCGGTGATGCTGCCCGGGTCCGGCGAGGCGCCGAGGTTGTCGAACTGCCTGACGAAACCGAAAAAGGTGTGGGCGAAAGTCGGGCCGAACTCGACCAGGTTGGACGTGAGGATCGGCTCGCCGGCGCGAACCCAGGCGTCGATGCCCTTGGTTCCTTCGATGGTCGTTGTCTGCTGCCAGCTCTCGCCCTGCGGCGGCGCGATCTGCACGCCGTACTTGCCCGGCGCGATGTTGCGCACCAGCAGTTCACCGACCTTGAGATGGAAAGGATTACGCGTGGGATCGGCGACTTCTGCCGCCGTCATGGTATGAAGCGTCCCGTCGCCGAGACGGGTAATCGTGGGCGCCGCGTCCCCATCGAGCGTGCCTGGCTCGTACTCCGTGCCGAGCGGGTTGCCGAAGACGTCGGTCAGTAGCGGGCCGCCCATGTCGTAGATGAATACGGAGAAGCCGCCGAGGCCGTGCTCGGTCGGATCCCACTTGTTGTTGATCGGCGCGGTGTCCTCGAACGCGAAGATGCGCAGTTGTGCCGGCGGCAGCGGCTGTCGCGCCACCGTCACGCGAACGTTGGCGCTTGGTGCGCCGGCGAATATCACCGGTGCACCCGACATCGAGTAGCAGGGATCGCCGGTCGTCGTGCAGGCGGAACCCGCCGGACGATCCGGCAGGACGCTCAGGTAGTAGCGCTTGGCGGGGTCGAGACCGTCAATCGTAAATGACGGCCCGCTGGAGGAGCCGGTCCTGGCGACCGGCATGTAGCTCCTGTGGAACTTGAGCGACGGGGACTGGTACAGGTCGGCCGGGGGATTCGCGGGATCCTGCAACCAGGTGACGTCCTCTTCCAGCGTCCAGCGCAGTCCACCAGTGTAGGCCTCCCCGTCGACGGTGCCGGTGGACACCGTGACGTTGGCGTCCGCGGCGCGCGCGGGTGGCGCGAGGAGCAGCGCGATCAGCGGCGCTGCAAGGACAGCGAGAAATCCGGCGCGGCTGCGGTTGCCGTCATGACGATGCGTGTGATCGATCATCTTCCATCCCCTGTCGCGGCCTGCTTCACAGCCGCGAGCGAACTGTCCGCGTTGTCAGGCAAGGCATCGTCACGCGACCGTGTCGCGCGACCCGCCGTTGTTTGGGTCGAGCGTAATCATGCGAGCACGAGAATGCCGTCCGAAGGAATCGGTAGAGATGTGTAGCGGGACCGTGTAGGACGGGGTGGTAAAACACCCCAGATCAGCCGTCGCGGCTGAGCTCGCGCAGGCTGTGATAGACGCGCAGCACCCGCGGCACGTAGTCGCGCGTCTCCGCGAACGGAGGGACGCGGCGGCCGTGCCTTTCGACCGCCGTCTCGCCGGCGTTGTACGCGGCCAGTACGAGCGACAGGTCGTTCTCGTACCGGTCGATCAGGTCGCGCAGGTAGCGCGCTCCGGCGTGCACGTTCTGCGCCGGGTCATCGACGTTGCTGGCGCCGTAAGCCTTTGCGGTCGCTGGCATCAGCTGCATCAGGCCGCGCGCTCCCCGGCTTGACACGGCATCCGGGTCGAAGGCGGACTCGACGACGATGACCGCGCGCAACAGCGCGGCTTCGACCGACGCCTTTTCCGCCGCCGTGTCGATGATCTCGTCGAATTCTGCCGACCGCGCCAGCATGGCGGGGCTGATGCGTGCTCCGGCCTCGGAATATTCGGGTGCGCTGCGCAGCAACACCCGGAAACGCGCGTCCGAGGGCACGTTGGTGTAATGCGTGACGCCGTGCTCGTCCGTGAAACTGAAAATGTCGGCCCAGGCCGGTGCCACCATCGGCATGGCAAGCAACAGCCCCCCGATCATGGACCGGCGCCTCATGTCGGGCTGAAGTCCAGCACCGGAGAGCCCGCCTGAACAGGTAGGTCAATACCCCAGCAGGCACGGGGCCTATTCCGCATTGCTGGACCGGAGCCCGCGGTCGAGACTCGCCACATGGCGCCAGTCGGGACCGCTAGGGGATGCGTTGGTCGCGGGAGGGGGCAGGCCCCCACGGCGGCGGCATGGGCCGCCGTGGCAGGCCTGCTGGTCGCGTCGCCGGTCCCGAGCGAGGAACCGGCGGATCCGCACGCCGCGCACCGGGCCATGGCTCAGTCGCAATCGTTCAGTGTCGTCAAGGCGGACTATTCCGTTCCCGACGTGCGGCTGCTCGACCAGGCTGGGCGCACCATCGCGTTGCGCGAGATCCTCTCATCCGACAGGTCGGTGGTGATCAACTTCATCTACACGTCCTGTACGACCATCTGCCCGGTCATGACCGCGACCATGGTGCAGATGCAGCGCGAGCTGGAGGGCGATGGGCCGAAGCCGGCGTACATCTCGATCTCCATCGACCCGGATTACGACACTGCCGAAACCCTCGGCGCCTACGCCCGGCGCTTCGGCGCCGACTGGACCTTCCTCACCGGCCAGCGCTCCGACGTCCTCGATGTCTTGCTGGCGTTTGCCGCCTGGCGCGGCAACAAGTCCAATCACGCCGCGATCACGCTGTTCAGGCCGGCTGGGGCACCGCGCTGGACCCGAATTGAAGGGCTCGCCTCGGCCAGGGAACTGGCGGAAGTCTGGAACAGCGGCATCGGCTGATTGGCCCGTGAGCGACTCGCCGCCCGGCTGCCGCCGATTCCTGCTCGCGGCCGTTCTGCTGCTCAGCGCGACGTCGGCCGCCGCGGCCATCGACCCTGCCGCCGCCGGCCGGCGGCTGTACCGCGACGGACTCGGCCGCGACGGGTCGCCCGTGACCGCGATCGTTCAGGGCGATGTGTCGGTCACCGGTATCACGCTCGCCTGCGTCAGCTGCCACAGGCGCAGCGGCCTCGGCACTTCCGAGGGCGGCCGGCGCATGCCGGCGATCACGGGCCCTGCACTTTTCGAGCCGGTCGCACCCAATCAGAGCGGGCTGCGCGGCGCGCGCCCTGTGTACACCGAAGAGGCGCTGGTTCGCGCGATCACTGCGGGCGTCGCCGCCGACGGCCGCAGCCTCAGCCCGTTGATGCCGCGCTACGCCCTCGACGCGGAGGAGTCGCGGGCGATCGTCGCCTATCTGCGGACACTCGGCGCCGAGCCGGCAGACGGCGTCACCGGCACGGAGATCGAACTGGCGACGATCGTGGCGGCCAGCGCGCCGGCGTCCCAGCGCGAGGCCGTGACGACGGTCGTGCGCCGTTTCGCAGAATTCATCAACAGTGGCACGCGGCAGGAAGAACGGCGGGCGCTCGCTTCGCGGCGGCACCCCTACGGCGAACGTCACGCCCGCACGTTCCGACGGTGGAACGTGTCAGTCTGGACGCTCGAGGGTCCAACGACCAGCTGGCCTGCGCAGCTCGAGCGGCTGTACCGGAAACGGTCACCGTTTGCCGTGATCTCGGGCGCCGCGGGTACGGGGTGGCCCGTCGTGCACCGGTTTTGCGAGCAACATGAACTGCCGTGCGTGCTGCCGGTGACTCCCCTGCCCGTAGAAGCCGGTGCCGCGTACTACACAATCTATTTCTCGGCAGGCGTGAGGCTGGAGGCGCGCGTGACGGCACGCAGCATCGCCGCTGGCACGGGCAACCCTGAGCGCAGGATCCTCGTCCTGCACATTGACGACGTGCTCGGCCGGGCGGCGCTGGAAGCCTTCACGGCCGCCCTGCCGGAATCGCAGCGGGCACGCCTGCGGTCGCTGGCGATCTCGCCGGTCATGACGCCGACCACCCAAGACTGGCTTGATCATGTCGATCTCGGTCCAGCGGACGTGCTGGTCGCATGGCTGGCGGCACCTCAGCTGGAGGCACTGGCTGGCATCGCCTCGCGTCCGGCCGCCCTTCCCCGCCACGTCTACACGGCCTCGACGTTCACCGACTGGAACATCGTCCGCGCTCCGCCGCTGTTCGAACAGCGCGTGCGCCACGTCCGTCCGTACCGCATCGACGAGAATGGCCGCGCCGTTTTCCCGCGCGAGGACAACTGGCTCAGACGACGCGGCCTGTCGGCGCTGGAGCGGATTCCGGCCGCCGAAGCCTTGTTTGCCAGCCACATCACCGGCGAGGCGATGTTCGCGATGGCCGACAACTACTCGCGCGACTACTTCATCGAGACGCTGGAGCACATGCTCGACGGCACGGATATGACGACGGTGTACCCGCTCACGACCCTCGGCACCGGACAGCGCTTCCTGGCCAAGGGCGCCTACGTGCTGCGCCTCGGGAGCGGCATAACCGCGTCGCGCTACATCTCCTCGGAATGGGTACATCCATGAGCACCGGTCCGGCACGACCAGGCACGCCGGCGCCCGCGTACCCGACAGGGGACGCCTGGCATGGCGGTCGACGCAGCACCAGCGGAAGCCGCGACGAGGATCACGACCCGGCCGTGCTGGTACCCGTCGAGGAGATCTTCCTCGCAGGCGACAGCATGACGATCTTGCGTCACGAGGCGGGCTCGACCCAGGCAGCCGGCCTGCTCGATTCCGCCGGACTGCAGGCGTTCGCAGCCCGGAGTCCGACGGATACCGGCTAGCGCGCGAGCAGCGAGTTCACCAGATCGACCAGCTCCTGCCGCTCGAAAGGCTTGCTCAGCACCGCGTCCGCCCCGCTCTTGGTGGCCGCCGCGAGGTATGCGGTCGTCGTGATCGCTCCCGGCTGATAGCCCGCGGCAGCGAGGTTCCCGCCCCCGGAGATCACGATGATGCGGCCTTCAAACCGCGCGTCACGCAGCTGTTTCACGAGTTCCACGCCGTTCAGCCCCGGCATGATGACGTCGGTCACGATCAGGTCGGCGCCGCGCATCTGGAAGGCCCGCATTCCCGCTTCGCCGCTGTCGGCGACCTCGACCTGGTGACCCGCTCGCTCGAGAACCCTGGCCATCGCCGTACGCACGTCGGACTCGTCGTCGATGATCAGAATCCTGGACATGGCGGGCACTCCTGCGGCACGGCTCACCCGGCCCGTCGGAAAAATACACGAAAAACGGCGCCCTCGCCGGGCGCGCTGTCGACGGTGACCACACCGTTCAGGCTCTGAACCATTCCGTGAACGACCGAGAGTCCCAGGCCCGTACCCTGCCCGGCCTGGCGGGTGGTAAAGAACGGCTCGAAGATCTTCTGCCGCGTCAGCTCGTCCATGCCGTGCCCCGTGTCGCGCACTCCCAGCACGACGTAGCGGCCGGCCGGCAGTCCGGCCGCATCGGTCTCCTCGGCGGTCGCCGCCGCAAGCGACACGGTGCACTTTCCGCCCGACTCTCCCATCGCCTGGATCGCGTTGGCGCAGAGATTCGTGGCAATCTGGTGCAGCATCGCCGCGTCACCGAGGACCCGGAGTGAGTCCCCGGCGATGTCCTCGACCATGCTCACGCCGGCCGGCTCTAGCTGTCGGTACAGTTCGACCACCTCGCGCACGACGGCGGCGATGTCGACCGGAACCAGCACCTTGTCAACCGGCTCGTGCGTGAAGACCAGGATGTCGTTGACCACCCGCTTGGCCCGCCGGGCGCTCTCGAGGACGCGCAGCAGATCCGCATGCACCCGGGCAGATGGGTCCAGATCCTCGAGCGCCAGCTCCGTGTACAGCTGGATCGGCACCAGCATGTTGTTGATCTCGTGCGCCACGCCGCCCGCCAGCGTGCCGACCGTCTCGAGGCGACGCCGTTCCTCGAGCCGCTGTTCGAGACGCTGGCGCTCCTCGACTTCGCGCATGCGTTCCTGCATTTCGGACTGAAGCCTGCGGCTCGCATTGACGAGTTCGGACCGCATCCGCTCCAGGTCTTCGGCCAGATTCCGCAATTCGCGGATGCGGCTCTCCGCCGTCAGCTTCAGCTCGATGTCGCCGTCCGCGACGCGCCGCGACATCCGCTGCAGTGCCGTGAGCGGCCGCGCCAGTCGTCGTCCGAGGAACATGGCAAGAGTCAGCGCGAGCACGAAATACGCGCCGAGCGACAGCAGAATCCTGCGCCGCGCCTCCGCGATCTGCTGCACGACGGGCCGTTCGTCGAATCCGATGCGCAGCGAAAGGTCCCGGCCATCGCGCACCACGGGCGTCGCCAGATAGTACACGTCGTCGCCGCCCTGTCCGAACTCGAAGTCCTCGGCCTGGAACCGCGCGGCCGGTTCGCCCGGGACCATCTGCACATGGAGCACCTTGCCGCCATCGACGAGTTCCGCGAACAGGCCTTCCCCGCTCAGCAGGACGTTTTCCAGGAGCGCACGGGTCCTCTGCTCCGGCTCCTGGGGCGTGCCGAGTTCCAGCTCGTCCGCGACGATGCGCGCATAGGTGCGGATCTCGGTTACGAACATGTCCTTCAGGCTGCCGGTCACGATGCGATCCAGCTGAAAATACAGCGCGGGCAGCAGCACGACGTGGATGAGTAGGACGATCGCGCCGAAGCGCCCCGCGAGCGAACTGATCACGGGCGCCACAGCACTTTCACCGTCTGCAGGCCGCCGACGCCCTGGATGTCCGAAGACCAGGCGAACGACACGCTGTGCGGGATGCCGAGCAGAGCCCTCACCAACTCCTCCCGGGAATGGACCTCCATCGGCCGTGGCCGGCCCTGCTGCAGCGTCATGGTGAGCAGCCGGCGTTCATACGTCTCGGCGGACATCGTCATGACGTGCTGCAGAAAAATCTTGTCGAGCAGCTCGTCGCTGCGGTTTCGCACCGGCCGAAGCGCGTGCCCGGCATGCAGGACCGTGAACCCCAGAAAGAGCTTGCGCACCTGCAATGACCCGAGCGCGAAAGCCGGATCGCCGACCGCGGTCACGAGCACGACGGCCTGGTTGTCCTCCGCGAGGTTCCGCCCTGCCGCGAGCGCGGCCAGGCCGAGAGCGAGGAATCTCCGACGCGACTGCATCACGGCAGCACGGCGCTCCATTGCAGCCGGAACTCCCGGACCTCGCTGCCACGGACGCGGTTGCTCGCGATCTCGACGGACAGCGCATGCTGCGGCCGGAAGTCCCATCGAACGTCGGCAATGGCGCGCAGTTTCACGAAGCCGGGGAAGAGCGCCAGGTAGGCGGAATCGGACGTGTCCGCGGAACCCTCGAGTCTGCCGAGGAGGCTCAGCCCGCGGGCAAATTCACGCCTGAATTGCAGATAGCCGGCGGCAAAATCTTCCGCCCCGCTGGCGGCACCGACGAATCTGGAGCGTACCAGATACCCGGCGGCATCGAGGCGCAACGATTCATGCTGCCACGATGTGAACAGCCCGAGGACCCTCAGGTCGACGCGGCTCGCGGGGCCGACGTAGGTCGACCGCGACAAATCGATCTGGCTACCTGACGCGACCAGTCCAATCGCGTCCTCGTCCTCGAACTCCGGCAGGTAGGCCGCACGAAAGCTCCAGGAGCCGCGGCCGTCGAGACTTTTCGGTTCGTAGATCTCGACTGGCATCAACTCCCGGCCCTCCAGCCGTGGCCCGGCACCGAGTCCCGCCTGCAGCGACAGCCCGCCGGCGGTACCCAGCGGCAGGCGCGTCTCCCCCAGGGCACCCACGAAGTGCTGCGGAAGGACCCCGCCCTCGTCCTCCCAGGACTCGATCACCGGCCGCGTGATGCTTGGCTGCAGATAGGAACCGTGGTGGTGGCGCGTGTTCCACACGCTGGCCGGCTGGTGAAATCGTCCGATCCATAGATACGTCTCGGGGCGCACCTCCCAGCCGAATTGCAGCCGCTCCAGCTCCTGCTCATCGGTGGACAACAGGAACTCGCCGAGCACACGAAAGCTTCCAGCACTGAAGCTTCCCAGCACGTCGACATCCGCGCTCGCGTCGTCCATGTCGTACAAGGCGCTGTTGGAGTCGACCACCACGCCATCTGCGCTGACGAAGAACAGCAACTCGCCCTGGCCAGGACCGCCGGGCGTCTCCGACCCGGTGGCGATCCCCGGGCCCGCCAGCGCAACCATGATCATCGCTGCAGCCGCACGCATGGCAAAGGGTTGCATCGATGGCACCTCCGCATGACAGTCCCAAGACGTTAGCACGCGGCTCAGGCTGGCTGCGCAAGCCAAAAACTACTTTGCGCAGCGGGTCGCAACCAGACACCAAGAGGTCCGAATCCGGCCGCCTCCCGCGCCTGGTCGCGAGCCGGCGCTTGCCGCTGACCCGGCGCTAACGCTTGCCGGGCGCCGAACGCGCCCGCCGCTGCCGCGGCGTCCGGCGGTCGCGGCGCCCGGCGAAGGGATTCGCCTCGCTGCGGAAGGTCACGCGCACCGGCGTGCCGCCCAGGCGGAACGCCTCCCGGAAGCAGTGCGTCAGGTAGCGGCGGTAGTCCTCGGGCGTGCGCTCGGCCTGCGAGCCGTGGACGACGATCACCGGCGGGTTGCGTCCGCCCTGGTGCGCGTAGCGCAGGCGGATCCTGCGGCCGCGCACCAGCGGCGGCTGGTGCTGGGTCATGGCGGCCTCGAGCACGCGCGTGAGCTCGGGCGTCGGCAGGTCGCGCATCGCCGCGGCGTAGGCAGCGCGCACCGACTCCATGAGCTCGCCGACGCCGCTGCCATGCAGCGCCGAGATGAAGTGCAGCGGCGCGAAATCGAGGAAGCGCAGCCGCGCGGCGAGCTCGGCGCGCAGTTCCTCGCGCCGCGCCGTCGCCACGTGGTCCCACTTGTTGACGGCGATGACGAGCGCGCGGCCGCGCTCGGCGACGATGCCGAATAGCGTCGCATCCTGCTCCGCGACGGTCTCGCGCGCATCCAGCACGCCGATCACCACATGCGCGTCGTCGATGGCCTGCAAAGTCTTGATGGCGCTGACTTTTTCGACGCCCTCGTCGACCCGTGCCCGGCGCCGCATGCCGGCCGTGTCGACGAGCACGTAGGCCTGGCCCTCGCGCTCGAATGGTACCTCGACCGCATCGCGCGTCGTGCCCGGCAGGTCGAAGGCGATCATGCGCTCCTCGCCGAGCAGCCGGTTGACCAGCGTCGACTTGCCGACGTTCGGGCGGCCAACCACGCACACGCGGATCGCGCCTCCTTCCGCAGCGGTTTCCGCGGGCGGCGGCGCGCGGCCGGCGAGCGCGCGCTCGACGAGCTCGTCCAGTCCCTGCCGGTGTGCCGCGGAAACGGCCACCGGCTCCCCGAGGCCGAGGGCGTGGAACTCGGCGACCACGACGCCCGCGTCGCGTCCCTCGCTCTTGTTGACCGCGACCGTCACGGGCTTGCCGCTACGGCGCAACAGGTCGGCGATGAACCGGTCCGAGGCGTCCAGGCCTGACTGCCCGTCGACCAGGAAGACGACATGGTCCGCCTCCTCGATCGCCCGGCGCGTCTGCAGTCCCATGAGCTGCTCGATGCCGCGCGGGGACTCCACGAGCCCGCCGGTGTCGACGACGATGAACCGGTGCGGCTCGAAGTGGCCGTAGCCGTACTGGCGGTCGCGCGTGAGCCCCGGAACGTCCGCGACGATCGCGTCGCGGGTGCCGGTCAGGGCATTGAACAGCGTGGACTTGCCGACGTTCGGCCGGCCGACCAGGGCAACGACGGGCAGCATGGCATGCGGGCCCGTGTCTGTTCAGCCGCTCGCGCGCGGCGCGGCGCGCCAGGCCTGGACCTCGCCGGAGTCGGTCTGCACGAGCGTCAGGCCGCCGGCCGTGACCGGCGCGTTGCTGATGCGCCCGCCGCCCGCCTTGGCGCGCCCGAGCAGGCGCCCGGTCGCGGCGTCGAGCCAGTGCAGATAGCCATCGAAGTCCGCGACCACGAGCGTGTCGCCCGCGATCGCGGGCGCAGTCAGGCCGCGCCGCAGCATCTGGTCCTGGCGCCAGATCTCGGTGCCGTCGCGCCGGCGCAGCGCCACCACGGCGCTGTCGGCGGTCGTCACGTAGAGGTGGTCATCGTCCGCAGCCAGGCCGCGATGGCTCGACAGGTCGCGCCCCCACCAGATCTGGCCGGAATCCCGCGCCAGCATCGCGACGCGCCCCTGGAAGCCGGCGACGTAGATGTCCTCGCCCAGTACGCGCACCGGCGAGTCGATGTCCACCAGGCGCTCGATCTCGGTGCGGCCGTGCGAGGGCGCCACCGTCGCCGTCCAGAGCAGTTCGCCCGCCGCGAGCGACAGCGCGACCACCTTGCCGTTGTCGAAGCCCGCGACGACCATGTCGCCGCTTACGACCGGCGGGCCATTGCCGCGCAGCGACAGCCGCGGCACTGGCTGCTCGTAGCTCCAGGCCTCGCTGCCGTCGGTGGCGCGCAGGCCGTGCAGGAAACCGGACACCGTGCGCACGACCACGAGGCCGCCCGCGATGGCAGGCGCGGCGAGCACTTCGCCATTGATGGCGACCCGCCAGCGCTCGACGCCCGTCTCCGCGTCGAGGGCCAGCACGTCGCCGGCGCTCGAGCCGACCGCCACCAGGCCTTCGCCGGCCGCGGGGCCGCCCGCGAGCTCGAGTTCGGTCAAGGCGCGCCAGAGCGTGCGCCCGGTCGCGAGGTCGAGCGCCTGCACGTCGCCGCCATGGCCCGCGACATAGGCGCGCTCCCCCAGGACGGCGGGACGCAGGCCCAGCCTCAGGACGTCGTCGCCACCCTTGGTCCCCGTGCTCCAGGCGCGCTCCACGCGGACCGCGGGCTTGAAATCGACAAGTTCCGCGGGAGGATCGACGTCTTTTTCCTTGCTGCAGGCGGCGAGCGCGACGAGCGCGACGAGCGTCAGGATGATGCGGTGCGCGTGCATGCCCTACTCCGTCGCCGTGGCCGCGGCGAGTTCGTCGATCTTGAGCCCGAGCAGTTCCGCGTCCACGAGCGCGGCGGCGCGACCCGCGTCGACCGCGGCCGCCTGCGCCTGGCGGTACGCCTCGAGCGCGCCGGTGCGGTCGCCTTTCGCGAGCAGCACGTCGCCCCTGAGCTCCAGCACCCGTGCCTCGACCGCGGCCGCACCGGCCCCGTCGAGCGTCGCGAGCGCGGCGTCGTGCTGGCCCTCGGCGAGCTGCACGCGCGCGAGCCGCAGCCGCGCCACCAGCCGCAGCTCCGGGTCCCTGGCCGATTCCATCACCTGCGCGAGGCGCTCACGGGCCTTCGCCAGGTCGCCACCCTCGACGTCCAGGCGTGCGAGCACGAGCGTCGCCTGATCCGCATACGGCGTGTCGGCGTACCCGGAGGTGAGCTCGCCGGCGATGCGCAGCGCCTCCTCGCGCTGGTTCGCGGCGAACGCGTCCACCATCGCCGTGAATTGCGCCTCGGCCGCCGCCGAGCGCCCGAACTGCCGCGCCTCCCACCAGCGCCAGCCGTAGAACCCGCCGAGCGTCAGCGCGACGCCCGCGACCAGCCAGATCCAGTTCTCGCGCAGCCAGTGCCGGAGCTGCTCCGCCTGCTCGCGTTCCGAGAGATACTCGTCGACCATTCCCCGTTCCTTCAGCTTCCGCGCAGCAATCCGCCGAGGCGCGCCGGCAGGTCGGCGAAAGCGCACTCCTGCTGGCCCGCCTCCGTCCTGAGCGGCTTGATCGCGGCCGTGCCGCGCGCGGCTTCGTCGTCGCCGATGATCACGGCGAACGCCGCACCGCTCTTGTCGGCGCGCTTCATCTGCGACTTGAAGCTGCCGCCACCCAGGTTGACCTGAACCCCGGCGCCCGGCAGCGCGTCGCGCAGCCGCTCCGCGAGCGCGATGCCCTCGCGCAGCGCGCGCTCGCCTGCGAGCACCATGTAGACCGCCGGCGCGGCGCCCGGCGCCGGCCGGCCCGTTGCCTGGAGCAACGCGACCAGCCGCTCGATCCCGAGCGCCCAGCCGATCGCGGGGGTCGGCTCGCCGCCCAGCAGCGCGACCAGGCCATCATAGCGGCCGCCCGAGCAGACGGCATCCTGCGCGCCCAGGGCGCGCGTGGTCCATTCGAAGACGGTGCGCGAGTAGTAGTCGAGGCCGCGCACCAGGCGAGGGTCCACGTCGAAGGCGATGCCGCAGTCGCCGAGCAGCGCGCAGAATCCGTCGAAGTGCGCGCGCGACCCGGCGTCGAGGTGCTCGGTCAGGAGCGGCGCGCCGGCGACCACCCCGGCGAGCGCCGGGTTCTTCGAATCGAGGATCCTGAGCGGGTTCGAATCGAGGCGGCGCAGGCTGTCGGCGTCCAGCGCCGCGCGGTGCCGCCCGAAGTGCTCCACCAGGCGGGCACGGTAGGCGCGCCGCGATTCGGGTGTGCCGAGGGAGTTGACGCGCAGCCGGACACCATCGATCCCGAGGCGGCGCCACAGGCGTGCGGACAGCTGGATCAGCTCGACGTCGATGTCCGGCCCCTCGAAGCCGAAGGCCTCGCAGTCGATCTGGTGGAACTGGCGGTAGCGCCCGGCCTGCGGCCGCTCGTGCCGGAACATCGGCCCCGAGGTCCACAGGCGCTGCTTCTGGTTGTGCAGCAGCCCATGCTCGATGGCGGCGCGCACCAGACCCGCCGTCGCCTCGGGACGCAGCGACAGCAGGTCGCCGCCGCGATCCTCGAACGTGTACATCTCCTTCTCGACGATGTCCGTGTGCTCCCCGATGGAGCGCGAGAACAGCTCCGCGCGCTCGACGAGCGGCACGCGCATCTCCTGGTAACCGTAATCGGCGAACAGCTCGCGCGCCGCGTGCTCGATCAGCTGCCACCAGGGCAGCTCGCCCGGCAGCAGGTCGTTCATGCCGCGGACGGCCTGTAGCCCGGAATCCGTCATGCGCCGGCCGCCGTCCACCACCAGAATGCGATCACCACGGCCACCGCCAGCAGCAGCGCCGCGACCGGCCAGGCCCAGCGCGAATGATCGTGCGGGCGGCGCTCCAGGTCGAGCGCGGGCAGGAAACTCGGCTGCGGCAGCTCCTCGACGCCGCCGGCCGCGATCACCTCGCCCTCGGGCACGCCGAGGAGCGCCGCGTAGTTCCGCAGGTGCCCGCGGGCGAACACCGGGGCGCCGAGGAGCGCGAGTCGGTCCTCTTCCATGGCGAGCACGAGCGCGGCATTGAGGCGCAGCCGTTCGGCGGCGTCCTCGATCGAGAGCCCGAGCGCCTCGCGCGCGGCGCGCAGGCGCGACCCGGGCGACGCGGCGCGGCCCGCGCTCATTCGCGGTTCCGGCGTTCCAAATCGTCGAGCGCGCGCAGCTGCGGCGACTCCGGGAATTCCTTGCGCAGTCGCGTGGCGAATCCGGCGGCCGCGTCGGAGTCCTTCATCGCCGCCTCGATCTGGTAGCCGAGCAGCAGCACGTCTGCCGAGGCCGGCGCGATCGCGAGGTAGCGCTCGATGAAGGCGCGCGCCTGCAGGTAGTTGCCGCGTTCGTGCAGGACGCCGGCCAGCTGGACATAGGCCTCGGGGTAGCTCGCGGACAGCGTCAGCGCCTGCCGCAGGTACTGTTCCGCGCGCTCGAGCCGCCCGGCGCTGCGCGCGCAGACACCGGCGTTGGTGTAGGCGACCTCCGGTGTCCGGTAGACCGGGTTGCGCGCGGCCTTCAGGAACATGTCCTCGCCCTTGGCGTGCTGGCGGTTGCGGCAGAAGAACGCGCCGAGCGCGTTCTGCGCCTCCGGGCTCCCGGCGTCCGCGCGCAGCGCCTGGCGGAAATGCTTCTCGGCGCGCTTCTTGTCGAGCAGCCGCTCGTACACGAGGCCCGCGGCGAGCTGCACCGTGACGTCGCGCGGGTTCTGCAACAGCGCCTTCTCGACCTTCTCGCGCGCGACCAGCAGCTGCTCGCGCTTGAGGTACTCCATCGCGAGGCGCGCATTGATCCGGCCGGCCTCGAGGATCGGATCGGGCGGCTCGGACGTGGACTGCGCCGCCAGGTTCGCGGGCAGCGCCAGCAGGCAGGCGGTGACCAGCGCCGCGATCCGGGGCGTCATGCGCGCACCGCGAGCCGCACGAGCTTGCTGCCGAGGCGCACCTGCGTCCGGTCCAGCACCTGACCGCGCAGCTGGCCGCAGGCCGCATCGATGTCGTCGCCGCGGGTCTTTCGGATCGTGGCCATCACGCCTCCCTGCATCAGCAGGTCGCGGAACCGGCGGATCGCCTCGGCAGGCGAGCGGCGGAACCTCGTGCCCGGAAATGGATTGAAGGGAATCAGGTTCACCTTGGCGTCATGACCGCGCAGCAGCCCGGCGAGTTCCCGCGCATGCTGCGGCTGGTCGTTGACGCCATCCAGCGTCGTGTACTCGAAGGTCACGCTGCGGCCGTTCTGGCGCTCGAGGTAGTGCCAGCAGGCCGCCAGCAGCTCGGCGATCGGGTGGCGGCGGTTGATCGGCACGAGCTCGTCGCGCAGCCGGTCGTTTGGCGCGTGCAGCGAGACGGCGAGCGCGACATTCGTGTCCTCCGCGAGCCGGTAGATCTGTGGCACCAGCCCCGAGGTCGAGAGCGTGACGCGGCGGCGCGACAGGTCGTAGCCGAGGTCGTCCATCATGAGCTGCATCGCCGGCAGCACGTTGCGGTAGTTCGCGAGCGGCTCGCCCATCCCCATCAGCACGACGTTCGTGACGATGCGCCCGCCTTCCGGGTCATGGCCCAGCTCGCGGTTCGCGAGCCACACCTGGCCGATGATCTCGGCGGCGGTGAGGTTGCGGTTGAAGCCCTGCTGGCCGGTCGCGCAGAACGCGCAGTCGAGCACGCAGCCGATCTGGCTCGAGATGCACAGCGTCCCGCGCCCGGGCTCCGGGATGAACACCGTCTCGATGACCTGCTCGGCCGCCTGCGCGCCCGGCATCCTGAGCAGCCACTTGCGGGTGCCGTCGGCGGCCGTTCGCCCGGTGACGATTTCCGGCACGCGCACCTCCGCGACCGCGGCGAGCGCGGCGCGAAAGTCCTTCGCGAGGTCGGTCATGCGCGCGAAGTCGGACTCGCCGCGGCGGTAGATCCACTTGAGCAGCTGCCGCGCGCGGAACGGCTTCGCCCCCAGCCCGGCCACGAACGCCTCGAGCTCGGGGCGCGTGAGGCCGAGCAGGTTGGTGCGCTCGCCGCTGGCGTTCATCGCGACGCGGAGATCAGCGCGTGCGCG
>Ga0114938_1000572_pt1 | contig 27007 bp, 23 predicted proteins | sample AshMeaBigSpring_FD_88675 | JGI IMG/M metagenome (GOLD analysis project Ga0114938, IMG submission 88675) | Groundwater microbial communities from Big Spring, Nevada to study Microbial Dark Matter (Phase II) - Ash Meadows Big Spring | ecosystem: Environmental > Aquatic > Deep subsurface >... | reverse complement strand
GCGGGTGGCACCGCATCGTTGACGTCGCCGGCCACCACCATGGCCCCGGCCGCCACCAACTTGGCGGCGGTGGCGATCCCGATGTACGAGCCGGCGCCGGTGAGGATCGCCACCTTGCCGGGGAGGGCCCACCCGGTCACACGCCGACCCTCTGATGCTTCTTCTCCGCTTCGAGCACTGCTCGGGCCACTCGAACCTGCTCCCGGTCGCTCACCTCGGGGATCCCCACCTCCCACCAGGCACCACCCTCGGTCCAGGTGTACTCGTCGACGTCGAGGACGATGCCGTAGCTGCGGTCGGCCGCCTTGGCCCTGGCCCACGCCGCCGGCAGGTCCTCGAGGCGCTCCACCTTCTCGGCCATCGCCCCCATCGCCTCCATGTGCTGGACGAAGTCGACGTGGAAGTAGCGCTCGTGCCTTGTGGTGCGGAGCAGGTTGTTGAACTCCTCGCCGCCGGTGTTGACCTGGAGACGGTTGATCACGGCGTATCCCCCGTTGTCGCACACGACAAAGATGACCTTGTGCCCGCTCGTGACCGTCGAGTACACGTCCGAGTTCATCATCAGGTATGAGCCATCGCCGACCCAGGCGATGACGTCGCCTTGTCCCCGAGCCATCTTGGCGCCCCAGGCGCCTGCGACCTCGTAGCCCATCGTCGAGTAGCCGTACTCGGCGTCGAAACTACCCACCGACTTCGACCGCCACCCCATCGACAGCTCGCCGGGGAGCCCGCCCGCCGCCGAGAGGCAGTAGTCGTCGTCGTCGCACAAGGCGTTGATCACTTGGATCACCTGGGCGTATGCCGGCTTGAACTCAACCGGACGCTGCTTCCACGAGTCGAGGTAGACATGCCACGAGGCGATCTGTGCGGCGGCAAAGCCGAGCCACTCGGCAGGGGCGGCATAGTCGCCGAGCGCGGCATCGATGGCGTCGAGCGTGACGGCGGCGTCGCCGACAACCGGGACCGCCAGGTGCTTGTGCGCATCCCAGCGCGCCGTGTTGACGGCGACAAAGCGGGTGGCGGGGTTGCGGAACACCGACCACGACCCGGTGGTGAAGTCTTGGAGGCGGGTGCCGACGGCGAGCACGACGTCGGCGTCTGCGGCGACGGCGTTGGCGGCGGCCGAGCCCGTGGTGCCGATGGGGCCCGCATAGTTGGGATGGTCGTGAACCATCGTCGCCTTCCCGGCCACGGTCTCCACCACCGGGATGCCGCGCCGTTCGGCAAACCCGGTCAGCGTTGCGACGGCGCCGGCATGGTGGACACCGCCCCCGGACACGATCAGCGGCTTGGCGGCCGTACGCAGCACTGTGGCAGCCGCCGCCACCTCGCGCTCGTCGGGGCCGGGGCGGCGGATGTGGTGGAGCCGCCGCTGGAAGAAGCGGGCCGGGTAGTCGTACGCCTCCGCCTGGATGTCCTGCGGGAGGGCGAGAAACGCGGGCCCCCTGGTGGCGGGGTCGAGCATCACCGCAAGCGCTTGAGGGAGCGACTGGATGATCTGCTCGGGGCGGCTGATCCTGTCCCAGAAGCGGGTGACCGGCTTGAAGGTGTCGGTAACGGTGATGGTCGGGTCGCCGAAGTTCTCCACCTGCTGCAGCACCGGGTCGACGATGCGGTGCTGGAACGTGTCGCCTGACAGCAACAGCACGGGGAGGCGGTTGGCGTGAGCGGCGGCGGCGGCTGTGACCATGTTCGTCGAGCCCGGTCCGATTGAGGAGGTGGCGATCATGATCCGCCTCCCCCGCATCGCCTTGGCGTAGGCAACGGCGGCAAGAGCCATCGACTGCTCGTTGTGGCCGCGCCACGTCGGCAACTCGCCCTGCACCGGCTGGAGCGCCTCGGCGAGACAGGTCACGTTGCCGTGGCCGAAGATGCCGAACACGCCGGAAAAAACACCCACTTCCTGTTCGTCGACGACGATGCGCTGGGCAAGAAGCCACTTGACGATCGCCTGGGCGGTGGTCAGTCGCACGGTCTCCATCGCTGCTCCTTCAACTCGGCGTCTCGGCGCCGCCTCTCGTTGCCGCCACGTACTGGTGCGCACCCGGCTGGAGCACGGACGTCAGACTGGTGGTGATGTAGGTGGCGCCGCGCTCGCGCCACTCGTCCGCCATCCCGGTCGACTTGACCATGATGCCCAGCGCCGTGTCTGAGCCGACAACCGCAGAGGCCACCCTTGCGAGCGCCTCCCGCATCGCCGGGTGGTCGACCTGCCCTGTGACACCGAGGCTGTGCGACAGGTCGCTCGGCCCGATAAAGAGCACGTCGACGCCGCCGACCGCCACCAGCTCGTCTATGCGGTTCACCGCTGCCGCCGTCTCGACGTGGACCACCACCAGGGTCTCCCGGTTGGCCCGCACCACGTAGTCGGCGAGCGGCTCTGCGACTCCCCAGTCGGCGGCCCGCACCCCGGCAAGACCACGAAGACCTTCCGGCTGGTACTTGACCGCCCTGACCGCGGCGACCGCCTCTTCCGCCGTGTTGACCCACGGCACGTGGACCCCGTGGGCGCCGGTGTCGAGCGCCCGCAGGATGAGGTGGGGCTGGTTGGTGGCGACGCGGGCGATCGGCGTCACCCCCCGCACCTCGGCGGCCCGCACCAGGTCGTGGAGGTCGGCGGCCTCGAGGGGGCCGTGCTCGCCGTCGAAGACGAGGAAGTCCCAGCCGAGGAGGGCGAGGTACTCGGCGAGGTTGGCGTCGGCGTACGGGTAGAAGCAGCCGACGACCGTCTCACCGGCCCGGAGACGGTGCTTGGTGGTGTTGTTGATCACGCCGACCCTCTCTCTGCCTCGGCTCGGTCGATGCGGAGGCTGACGACATCCTCCCACCGCATCGACTCCCACGACCGTGCCATGGCGGCCGCAACGGAGGCGACGGCCAGCGCATCGTCGAAGCCGGGGTGGTGGGGCGTCCCACGGCGCACCGACTCCAGGAACTCCAGCGCCTCGATCACCTTCAGGTCCTCGTAACCAAGCGAGTTTCCGCCACCGGGCACGATGTTCCCCTGGCGGGGGAAGGCGTCCCCCGCCAGCACCTCGATGAAGCCATCGACCGGTTGCTCTTCCGGGAGGTAGAGCTTGAGCTGGTTGAGCTTCTCGTGATCCCAAGCGGCGGCGCCCTTCGACCCGTTCAGCTCGAACGCCATCGAGCTCTGCGGGCCGAAGATCGACCTGTCCACCTCGAGGGTGCCCCTGGCCCCGTTGGCGAACTCGACCAGCGCCCCCACGTAGTCCTCGTTGGTGACGGTCCCTGTCGGGTCCCCAGGGCGGCCCCGCTCGTAGTGGGTGCCGGCTCCCTGACCGGGGAGTGGGCGCTCCTTGACGAAGATGTCCTTCACCGACACCACCCTGGCGATCGGGCCACACAGGAACAGCGCCATGTCGATCGCGTGGGACATGATGTCGGACAGCGCCCCATACCCCGCCTCGTCCTGGAGGAATCGCCACGACAGCAGGCCGAGCCGGTCACGCCCGTACATCGAGAAGAAGCGGCCCCGGTAGTGGGTGAGGTCACCGAGGCGCCCTGCGGCGACGAGCCCGCTGAGATGCTGCACGAGCGGGGCCCACCGGTAGTTGTACCCCGCCCCGGTGACGACGCCGGCTCGACGGGCGGCCTCCTCGATCGCGGCGGTGGCGATGGGGGTGATGCCAACCGGCTTCTCGCAGAAGATGTGCTTGCCGGCGCCGGCCGCCGCCTCGGCGATCTCCTGATGGAGGGCGTTGGGGGCGGTGATGTCGATCACGTCGATGTCGTTGCGCTCCAGCAGTTCCCGCCACTCCAGCGTCCCGCTGGCAAACCCGAAACTGCGCTGCGCCAGATCGACCCGAGCCGGGTCGCTGTCGGCAACCGCAACAAGCCGAGGCACGATCCCCGTCTCGGGGAAGTACGCGGGAATGGTGGCGTATGAACGGGAGTGGGCCTGGCCCATCCACCCGAAGCCGACGACGCCGATGCCGATCGTCACGATGCCACCTCAGGGACCATCGGGGAGAAGGAACCCACCACCTCCGGGTTGACGAGATGGGCCGGCCGCCGCCCGGCGAGCACGTCGAGTACCTGGGCGAACGCCGACTCGAAGATGCGCCGCTTGGCCTCGGCGGTGGCGGCGGCCACGTGTGGCGTCACCACAACGTCGTTGCGCCGCAGCAGCGGATGGTCTGGCGGGAGCGGCTCGGGCTCGGTGACGTCGAGGGCGGCGGCGCTGAGACGCCCCGAGTCGAGCGCCTTCTCCAACGCGGCGAGGTCGACAAGCCCACCCCTTGCGGTGTTGACAAACAGTGCCCCCGGCTTCATGGCGGCAAACGCGGTGGCGCCGAACAGGTGGCGGGTCTCCGCCGTCAGGGGGACGTGCACGGACACCAGGTCGGCGGCGGCCAGCAACTCCTCGAGGGAGGCCGCCCTTGTCACGCCCGCAGGGATGCCGGCGCCGTCGATCCGCGGATCGAAGGCGCTCACCACGAGCCCGAGCCCTGCAGCCATGTGCGCCACCTCCCGTGCGATGCGGCCGAAACCGACAAGACCGAGCCGCTTGCCCCGCACCTCGACGCCGGTGTGGGCGGCGTAGTGGTCGACGCCGCCGCGGCGCAGCGCCAGCTCGGCGCGGCGCACCTGCTTGGCCGCCATCAGCAGCAGCATCACGGTGTGCTCTGCGGTCGATACTGTGGGACCGTACGGCACGTTGCAGACGGCGATGTGCCGCTCCGTGGCGGCGGCGACATCGACCGCATCGAACCCGATCCCGGTTCTAGCGATCACCCTGAGACGGGGAGCGCGATCCATGACGGCGGCGTCATAGCGACGGGTCGAGGCGACGATGCCCTCCGCCTCTCCGACGGCGCCGAAAGGGTCGACCGGTGTCGCCGTCGCCGGACCGAGCACGGTGACATGAGCCGCCACCTCGTCGGCGAGATCCTCGAGAACCGGCCGCTCGAACCACACCTTGGGTTGGGCCATGGCCTCCCTCGCTCACGCCGGCACCGGGCGACTATACCTACCCCTGTTGGAACGTTCCACGTCCGCCAAAGACGGGTTCGGGTATCCCGGCAACGCCCGGATCGAGGGCAAACAGCCCACCGGGGTCCTGCTGATCGTCCACGGTGGCGGCGCCCTCCCGTATCCCGATCGAGGTGATGAACAGGGTGCGCAGATCGGGGCCACCGAACGCCACCATGGTCGGCCAAGCCACTGGAACGGGGATGATGCGGTCGACGACCCCGAGCGGGGTGATCCTGGCGATCGCCCAGCCGCCCACACATGCGATCCAGTAGGCGCCGGTCTCGTCGACACCCGCCCCGTCTGGTCGACCAGGCATCCCGGCGAAGTCCATGAGTACCCGCTGGTTGCTCGCCTCCCCGGACGCCATGTCGTAGTCCGCCACCCACACCGTGTCACGCAGGGTGTCGGCGAAGTACATGGCGCTGCCGTCGGGTGAGAAGGCGAGCCCGTTGGCGACACCGATCCCGCTGCGGGTGGTGGTGAACTCCCCGCCCGGCTCCACCCGGTGCAGCATGCCGTCGAAACGCCCCGCCGAGGTTGGTGCGTACATGCTGCCGACCCAGAAGCGCCCGGCCGGGTCGGTACGCCCGTCGTTGAGCCGCACACCGGGACGGGGCGGCTCGAGGTCCAGCCACGGCTCCACCCGACGGCTCGCCCAGTCGAGCCACACCAGCTCGTGCTCCATCGCCACCAGCAGCCGGCCAGGGGTTGCGGTCACGGCGAGCGAGCCGGGGCGACCGGGGAGGTCGCGCCACTCGTCACGCCGCGACTCCGGGTCGAACCGGTGGACGGCCTTGCCGTCGATGTCTACCCAGTACAGCCGCTGCTCGACGCCGCTCCACAGCGGGCACTCCCCGAGGATCGCCCCTGCCGGGAGCACGCACTCGATGGCGCCGCTCATCGAGCCGGCATGGCCCGTTGCGGCCGCCGGGGAACGCACCTGGGACCGGCGACGACGCGTGTCTGCATCGCCGGCACGGTACTCGACCCGACCGTCGGGCGCGGTCCATGTGCCGCTTGACACCGCTCTCGCCAAACGTATACGGTGCATGGGTTGGAACGTTCCACCGGCGGCGTGCGACGGGAAGGCTCGAGACGATGAGGATCGGGTTGATCGGCGCCGGTCGCATCGGCCGGATCCACGCTGACAATCTGCTGCGCCACCCAGGGGTGGAGAGCCTTGTCATCACGGATTCCGTCGCCGGGCTCGCCACCGACCTCGCCTCAGCCCTCGGCGCCGAAGTCGCTGCCGACGCCGAGGCGGTGATCTCAGACGTCGACGCCGTGCTCGTCGCCACCCCCGCCCCCACCCACGTCGACCTGATCGAAGCGTGTGTCGCCGCCGGGCGGCCGGTGCTGTGCGAGAAGCCGCTCGCCATGCAGCTCGACGAGGCCAACCGCGCCGTTGACATCGTCGCCGGTGGCGGCGTGCCGGTCCAGGTCGGGTTCAACCGCCGCTTCGATGATGGCTATCGCGGTGCCCGCGACCTGGTGGCGGCCGGTGCCATGGGGACGGTGACGCTGGTCGTCGGCCAGCACCACGACCATCTGGCGTCCACCGCCGAGTACATCGCAAGCTCGGGTGGTGAGTTCAAGGACCAGCTCATCCACGACATCGACATCCTTCGCTTCGTCACCGGCCAGGACGTCGTGCAGGTCCATGCGGCCGGCACGGCGACCGGCTTCCCTTGGTTCGCCGACCTTGGCGACCATGCCCACACCGCGGCCACGCTGTGGCTCGACGGAGGCGCCCTCGCCGTCCTCGTCGGTAGTAGACAGGACCCGGTCGGGTACGACGTCCGCATGGAGGTCTTCGGCACCGAGGACTCGATCGCCGTCGGTCTGGATGGCCGGACCCCGCTGCGATCGGTTGAGCACGACGGCTTCACCCCGAGCGACCCGTACACCGAATGGGTGGGACGATTTGGCGACACATACGAGGCCGAGCTCGACGCCTTCATCCGCCTGGCAACCGGCCAGGGCCCCAACGAGTGCACGGTCGCCGATGGTCGGGATGCGCTGCGTATCGCAGAGGCGTGTGGCCGCTCCGCCAGGGAGGGCCGCATCGTGCCGCTCGGGGAGATTCCGTGAGCACGTTGCTGTCGCGCATCGCAGGCGCACCCATCACATGGGGGGTCGACGGCTCCCCTGGCTGGGGGCACCTGATGGACCCCGAGCGCGTCCTATCCGAGATGGCGGGCGTCGGGTTGCGCGCCACCGAGCTCGGCCCAGACGGCTACCTGCCCTCGGACCCCGCCGCCCTCGCCGAGATCATCGGGCGCCACGGGCTCAGCATCGTCGCTGGGTTCGTCCCCGCCGTGCTCTACACCGACCGGCACGCACCCTCTAGCCTTGCGTACGTGCGGCGAGCCGCTGCCACCCTCGCCGCCGCCGGAGCGCACGTGATGGTTCTTGGACCCGACTCCCACTACGACGGGTATGACCGCTCGATCACGCTCGACGACACGGAGTGGACGACCTTCTTCCAGAACCTCGGCACCGTCGAGGACATCGCTGGCGAGCACGGGCTGGTCACGGCGCTTCACCCGCACTGGGGCATGGCGGTGTGCGTGATGGATGACGTCGAGCGCTTCCTCGAGAGCAGCACGTGCGCCATGTGTCTCGACACCGGTCATCTCTACCTGGCTGGTGCGGATGCGGTCGGTGTCGCCAAGATGGCTGCCGATCGGGTCGCTCACGTCCACCTCAAGGACGTAGACGCCGCCGCCGCCGAGCGGGTGCGCTCCGGCAAAGTCCCGTTCCGCAGGGCGGTGATCGACGGCATGTTCAAGCCCCTTGGTCAGGGCGACGTCGACATCGCGGGTGTCATCAGCCAGCTCGAGGCACACGGGTTCACCGGCTGGTACGTGCTCGAGCAGGACACTGCTCTCGCCGACGAACCGGCCACAGGCGAGGGTCCCGCCGCAGACGCCGGGGTGAGCGTGGCCTATCTCGAGAGGCTCGCCAGTGCCGTGTGACAATGATTCCCGGGTGTGCGCACCCGGGGTGCCGGGCCCGGCCCGGCGGTTCCGTCCCTGCCCCCCGGCCGGGACACACTGACATGGAGGAGGAGAGAGAATGAAGAGAAGCGCATGGGTAGCCATGTTGCTCGTTATCGCCCTCGTCGCTGCCGCCTGTGGCGGCGATGACGATGCCGACAGCGCCACCACCGCGGCTGACGGTGGGGCGACGACGACGGCGGGCGACGGGGGCGGTCAGGTCGCACAGCGCGACTACCGCTTCGTCGTCGTCTCACACGGTCAGTCGTCCGACCCCTTCTGGTCGGTTGCGGCCAACGGCGTCAACGCCGCCGCAACGGACATGGGCGTTACGGTCGAGTATCAGGCGCCTGGCACGTTCGACATGGTGGAGATGAGCTCGATCATCGACGCCGCCGTGGCCTCGCAGCCCGACGGAATCGTGGTCACCATCCCGGACGCCCAGGCGCTCGGTGACTCCATCAAGGCGGCGGTTGCCGCAGGCATCCCCGTCATCTCGATGAACTCGGGTTCTGACGTGTTCGCCGATCTTGGTGTGCTTGTCCACGTCGGACAGACCGAGTACGAGGCCGGGCTGATCGCCGGCCAAGAGATGGGCAAGGCAGGCGTCACAGACGCCCTGTGCGTGAACCAGGAGGTCGGCAACGCCGCCCTCGACCTGCGTTGCCAGGGCTTCACCGATGGGCTTGGCGGCAACGTCACCGTCATCCCCGTCGATCTGGCCGACCCGACGGGCGCCCAGGAAGCGATCAGCGGTGCGCTTAGCGCCAGCACCAGCATCAACGGGGTCCTGACGCTCGGCCCGACGGGTGCCGTTCCGGCGCTTAGCGCCCTCGAGGCGGCTGGTCAGCTGGGCACGATGAAGATCGCCACGTTCGACCTCGGCCCGGAGGTGCTCCAGGCGATCGTCGACGGCAACATGCTGTTCGCCATCGACCAGGCCCAGTACCTGCAGGGCTACCTGCCGATCGTGTTGCTGACGCAGTACCTCGAGACGGGTGCGTTGCCGCTTGGCAGCGTCCAGCGGGTGATCCTCACCGGCCCCCAGCTCGTCACCGCTGACACGGCGGCCGATGTGATCGCCGCGTCAGAGGCCGGTCTGCGCTGACACCGAACGATGAGGGGGGCCCGTCCTTGACGGGCCCCCCTCGACAACCTGCGGAGAGAAGGGACCGGAAGGTGCGACATGTATAGCGGTCCGCCCGGAGGGAGGTGCCTGACGTGACGACGGATACGGTCCAGACCGACGTGGACGAGCGGGTACGACAGGTCAGTTCGCTCACCGGGCTGCTCACCCGGCCAGAGCTCGGCGCCATCCTCGCCACCGCTGTGGTGTGGGCGTTCTTCGCCGTCGTCGCCCGCGACAACAACTTCGTCAGCTGGGGAGCAACGGCGGCCATCCTCAACCGGGCTGCGCCCCTTGGCATCCTCGCCATCGCCGTCGCCCTGCTGATGATCGCAGGCGAGTTCGATCTCTCGATCGGCTCGCTCCTCGGATGGTCGGGGATGGTGATCATGCTGCTTGTCACCGACACGGGCGCAGGCGGGCTCGGCTGGAGCCTGTGGCCTGCGGTGGCCGTCGCCGTTGTCAGCGCCCTCATCTCCGGCTTTCTCAACGGTCTGCTCGTTCTGACAACGAGGCTGCCGTCGTTCATCATCACGCTTGGCTCGTTGTTCATCTTCCGCGGGCTTGCGGTTGCCATCCCCCGCATCCGCACCAACAGGACGCAGCTCGGCGGGCTCGACACGGTTGACGGCTTTGGCTTCTTCGACGGCCTGTTTGGCGCAGACATCACGCTGTTCAACACCAAGTTCGACATCGCCATCCTCTGGTGGGTCGGTCTCGCCTTGCTCGCCACCTACCTGCTGTTGCGCACAAAGTTCGGCAACTGGATATTCGGCGCAGGTGGCGACGCCAACGCCGCCCGCAACATCGGGGTGCCCGTCACCCGGGTCAAGATTGCTCTGTTCATGACGACGGCGTTTGCGGCGTTCCTGGTTGCCCTCATCCAGGCCATCCAGTTCAAGTCCTCGGACTCGCTGCGTGGTGAGCTGCAGGAGTTCAACGCCATCATCGCCGTCGTGGTTGGCGGGACGTTGCTCACCGGCGGCTACGGCTCGGTGATCGGGGCGATGTTTGGTGCGCTGCTCTTCGCCATGGTGCAGCAGGGGATCATCATCACAGGAGTCGACGGCGACTGGTTCCGCGTGTTTGTCGGCGGCATCCTGGTGATCGCCGTCATCTTCAACAACTTCATCCGCACCCAGGCGGCCAAGCGATGACCACGATGCAGCAGGCAACACCACTTCTCGAGGTGAAGAACCTCTCCAAGTACTTCGGGAGCGTCATCGCCCTCGACAACGTGTCGATGTTTGTCAGGGCCGGTGAGGTCACCTGCCTCCTCGGCGACAACGGGGCCGGCAAGTCGACGCTCATCAAGGCGCTTTCGGGCGTCCACAAGCCGAGCGAGGGCGAGTACCACTTCGAAGGGCAGCGCCGCGAATTCGACTCGCCGCGCCAGGCGCTCGAACTCGGTATCGCCACCGTGTACCAGGACCTGGCGATGATCCCGCTCATGTCGATCTGGCGGAACTTCTTCCTCGGCGCAGAGCCGACCAGGGGGATCGGACCGCTCAAGCGGTTCGACGTCGATTTTGCCAGACAGACGACCCGCCAGGAGATGGCGAAGATGGGCATCGACCTGCGCGATCCGGACCAGCCGGTCGGCACCCTCTCCGGCGGTGAGCGGCAGTCGGTGGCCATCGCCAGGGCCGTCTACTTCGGCGCCAAGGTGCTGATCCTCGACGAGCCGACGGCGGCGCTTGGGGTGAAGCAGGCCGGGGTGGTGCTGCGTTACGTCGTGCAGGCCAAGCAGCGGGGTATCGGGGTGATCCTGATCACCCACAACCCCCACCACGCCTACCCGGTCGGTGACCACTTCGTGATCCTGCGCCGGGGTCAGGTATATGGCGATTTCGCCAAGCGGGAGATCGCCCTCGAACAGCTCGTCCAGATGATGGCGGGGGGCGCCGACCTCGAAGCGCTCAGCCACGAGCTGGAGTCGGCATCCCGTTTGGAGGACGCAGACTCCGCAGCGCTCGAGGAGGCGGCGCGAGGCTTCCAGGAGGAAGCCGGGGGCTGACCCCCGAGGCTCGGGCTCACTCGCCGGCTGCAAGCCAGCCGGCGACGACCGCAACCGCCTCGGCATTGAGCCGTACCCGCAGCTTCTGGCGTCGCCGCTCGCCGAGAACGGCCGCGACCACCGCCTCGGCGAACTGCTCGGACGGGATCGTCGCCCAGACGTCGCCGCCAAACCACGCCGCACCGAGATCCGTCTGTTGGGCGGCGAGAAAGCGGGAACGGAGCGCGACATGCGACGGGCATGACAGCTCGAGGTGGTGGGCCAGCTCGTGGACCATCGACGTCGCCAGGCTGGCGGCGGTCGCCGGCACCCGCAGCCACATCGTGTGTGTCGCCTGGTCGTAGACGGCGAGATCGGCGAGCTCACCGGCAGCCTCGAGACGTGGACCGCGCACGCAGTCGCCGAGCCCTGGGGCTGCGGCGACGAACGTCGCATAGATGTCGCCGGCGAGGGCGGTCAGGTCGGCGGCGACCGTGTCGCCAACCACCATCCCCGGTGTCCCGTCGCCAGTGGAGGGACCGAGCACGGCGCCACCGATTGCCACGGCGAGCGCCAGCGCCGCAACTACGGCTGCTCGGCACACCCTCACGTGACGTACACCTCGGGGTTGGCGCACGCCTCCATGCGCTCCCCTGCCATGGCGAGCAGCAGGTTGCGGGCGGCCATCTCGGCCATCGCCTCCCTTGTGCGCTGCGACGAGCTCCCCAGGTGTGGGACCACAACGCAGTTCGGCATCGTGAGCAGCGGATCGTCTGCAGCGATCGGCTCAGGGTCAGTGACGTCGAGCGAAGCCGAGGCGATCCACCCCGAGCGGAGGGCGTCTGCGAGTGCGGACTGGTCGACGACACCGCCCCGGGCCACGTTGACCAGGGTGGCCGTCTGCTTCATCAACCGTAGCGCCCTGGCGTCGATCAGATGCCGGGTCGCAGCGGTGAGCGCAACGGCCACCACCACGTGGTCGGCGGCGGCGAGAAGCTCGTCGATCGGGCGCCACTCGACGCCTAGCTCCGCCTCGAGCTCCGGCCGCCGGGTGCGGTTGAACACGAGCACGGTGCAGTCGAACCCCAACAGCCGCCTCGCCACCTCGACCCCTACCCCGCCAAGTCCGATGACCCCTACGGTCGAGTGGTGGAGGTCCCGCCCGACGAGAAGGTCGGGGCGCCACGCACCCCACTCGCCGCGACGCACGTAGTCCGCTCCTTCGACGATGCGACGGGCCGAGGCGAGCAGCAGCCCGATGGCTGTGTCGGCGACGGTGGCGGCGAGCACGCCAGGGGTGTGCCCCACCGGGACGCCCCGCCTCGTGCAGGCGTCCAGATCGATGTTGTCCACCCCCACCGCCATCGTGCTCACCGCCCGCAGCCGTGGGGCGGCCGCAAGCAGATCGGCGTCCACCCGCTCGGTCAGCATGCACAGCAGGCCATCGGCTGAGGCGACGGCGGTGAGCAACCGGGGGTGCGGCATGATCTCGTCTGCTTCCCACAGACCTACCGTGCCGGCGACGCCGAGCATCTGCAGCGCCCGCCCGGGCGGTCGGCGGGTGACCACGAAGCGGGGTGGGGGCGGCGGGCCGTCCATGACCAGCCGAGGTTAGAGGGCGGCGCTCGGGCGTCTTGACACCGGGTGAACGGGGGGATACGTTCACTCGCTGGAACGTTCCAACGCGACGAGGAGAAGATGGCTCGGCTCTTCTACCCCAGTGGGACCTGTGCGGACGCCGGTCACGCCGTCTTCGTCGACCCTGCGACGGCGGGTTGGGCATACGCCGGGCTGCGCATCCTGAGCCTGACACCGGGGCAACCGGTGCAGCTCTACACCGGAGCCGTCGAGATGGCAGTGCTGCCGCTCAGCGGTGGCTGCCGCGTCGAGGTGGAGGGCAGGCGCTTCGATCTCGCCGGCCGTTCCGGGGTCTTCGCCGCGGTGACCGACTTCGCCTACGTCCCCATCGATGCCGAGGTGCTGCTCACGGCATCCACAGGGGTTGGCGAGATCGCCCTCTGCACCGCAGCCGCCACCCACCGCATCGCGCCATACCGCGTTCCCGCCGGCGACGTCGCCGTCGAGATCAGGGGCGGCGGCTTCGGGACCCGCCAGATCAACAACTTCCTCAGCGCCGGGGTCAACGACGCCGACAAGCTGATCGCCGTCGAGGTGCTCACCCCCGAGGGGAACTGGTCGTCCTACCCGCCGCACAAGCACGACGAGACCACCGAGACCGAGGTCGAGCTCGAGGAGATCTACTACTTTCGCATCGCAGGGGCCAAAGGGATCGGGTTCTTCACGATGCGCAGCAGCGACGGCGAGATCGCACTCACCGAGGTCGTGCGCAACGGTGACGTCGTGCTTGTCCCCCGCGGCTACCACGGGCCCGCCGCGGCCGCACCCGAGCATCACATGTACTACCTCAACGTGATGGCAGGGCCTGGCGAGCCTCGAGCCTGGCGGTTCTGCGACGACCCCGACCATGCCTGGATACGCTCCAAGCTCGCGGAATACCCGCCCGATCCCCGGCTCCCCCTCACCGGCGCCGCAGGTTCGAGTCGGTGACGGCGCCACCCACTTTGGGCGGCGACCCGTCGTGTGGCTAACTGATCCCCACAACCCACAGGAGACACCATGCAGGACCTCACCTTCGTCCTCGGACCAGACCGCACCGGGAGCGAGGTATGGCAGCATCTCGGTCAGGCGGGCATCAACATCGAGGCGGCCTGCATGTTCCCAAGGCTCGAGGGCAGGGTGATCCACGTCACGGTGGCGGACGGCGACGCCGAGACCGCCCATCGCATCCTCGTCGACGCCGGATTCGCCGAACTCGATCGCCGCCCTGTCGTCTTGGCTTCGTTTTTCGACGAGCCGGGGGCGCTTGGCGCCCTCACCCGGCGTATCAACGACGCCGGCGTCAAGATCTACCTGATGTACATGGCGACAGGCAACAGGGTGGTCGTGGGGGCCGACGACCTGGAGACCGTGGCCAGGGTCATCTGACCCGAGGGCGGGTGAGCGTCCCCCGCCCGATCGGGATCACTTGTCGTCCCCGTCCCTCCGGGTGCGGCGCGTGCGCAGGTCGGCGATCTCGGAGAGCACATCGCTCGCTTGGTCACCCATGCGAGGGAGTTGCGCAGACTGCTTGGCGTAACGGCTGCGCCGCCCGGTGGCGCGTTCGGCATCCCCCGCATCCGATGCACCCTTGAGGGCTCCGCCGGCTCCCTCGTCGCCTTCGGCTACCTCTTCGCTGCCGTCGCCGCGGATCGGGCGCAGACCGTGGCGCACCTCGACCGACGCATCGCCGGCTCGCACCCGCTCCAGCATCCCCGTTGCCTCGGCCCGGATCGCAGAGGCATCGGTCTCGGCTTCGCGGCGTGTCCTTTCCGCCTCCTCCCGAGCCCGCTCTGCAGACGCCCGAGCCCTGTCGGCGGCGAGTTGCAGCTCGTGGGCCCGGTTGCGCAGCCGATCGTGCTCGACACGGGCGGCGTCGAGGATGTCCTGCGCCTCGGTGCGCAGCGCCTCAGCCTCGAGCGCCGCCTGGGCGCGCACACGATCCGCCTCGCTCTTCGCCTCGATCGTGGCGGCGCGGGCGGCAACGGCGCTCTCCCGGTCGGTCTGTTTGGCCAACTCCAACAGACGTTCGCTCTCGCTGCGCATGGCGACGCCCTCGGCGACGATGCGAGCCTTCGCCGGCTCGGCCGAGGCGACAATCTCCGCGCCCCGCTGCTCGGCATCCGTGAGCATCTTGGCGGCCTCCGCCTCGGCCTCGCTGCGGATGGCGGCAGCACGCTCCTCGGCCGCCGCCACCACTGCCGCTGCCTCATCCGCCGACTCGAGCCGGCTCGTCGTCGCCTCCTCGAGCAGTGCGGCGGCCTCTGCGTCTGCGGTGCGCCGTCTCTCCTCGGCGGCGGCGGCCGCCTGCGCCGCTTCGGCAAGCAGACGGTGTTGCTCGGTGGCGGCGGTCTCCCTCAACTCGGTCGCCCTTGCTGCGGCGTCCGCCTGTATCGCAGCCGCCTCCTCGTTTGCCGATGCGAGCGCTGCGGCGGCGGCGGTCTGAGCCGCCTCGGCCTGCGCCGTGCGCTCGCCGGCCTCACGATCCGCCTTGCGCAGGATCGCGTCGGCCTGACGCTGGGCTCGGTCGAGCTCCTTGGCCGCCGAGGACGTCACCTTCTGGGTCCGGTCCTCGGCGCGGGAGCGGGCAACCGCCATCATCCCGTCGGCCTCGTCGACCGCCTGGGTTGTGATCCTGGACGCTTCGATGCGGGCAGCCTCGCAGATGGCGGCGGCCTCAGCCTCGGCGGCCGACCGGATCGCCGCCGCCTGTTGACGTATCTCGTCGAGGTTCGCCCCTGTCTTGCCGTCTTCGGCGACCGCCTTGAGCACGGCAAGCTCGGCCCGCAGCCGTTCGGCCTCTGCTTCTGCGTCTGCGGCGATCTGGGCCGCCTCGGCGCGGGCAGCCGCCATCAACGCCTGGGATCGTCGCTGCGCCGTATCGAGCACATCGCTGGCGCGGTCGCTCGCCGCCTCCGCCTTCTCGCGACGTGCCATCGCCTCGCTGGCAATGACAACCTGGCGTTGCGCCTCTTCCTCGAGCCGGGAGGACCGCTTGCGGAAACGGTCGACCTGGATCTCGAGATCTTCGACCTGCTGCTCCAGCGCATGGATGTGGCTGCGCAGTGTCACGATCTCATCGCTCGGCGCCGTCGGCGGCGCCTCTACGGCTTCGGCGAGAGCCACCGCCCTCTTCCGCGCCGCCTCCTCGATCTCCCACGCCCGCTCCTCGGCTTGGAGGAGGATGCGCTCCTTGGCCTCGAAGGCGGCGAGCATCGCCTCGTCGACGGCACGGCGCTCGGAGTCGCGGGCGTCACGGGTCTCGGACTTGGCGTGAGCGATGCGCGACTCGAGCTCGCGGGTGAACTGGACGAAGTCCTTCATCAGGCGCTCCAGCTTGCCCAGATAGGACTCCACCGACGCCGGATCGACGCCGCCCTTGCGCATGACCGGGAACAGGGGACGGCGCAGCTCGGCGAACTCGAACCGCGGGTCCGACACCCACCTGTCGTCTACGCGGTGTTCGTCCGCCACTCGGCCTCTCCCCTCATTCGACCGTCAGGCCTTGGTGCGTTCTATATGGCAGCAACGATGCTAGATGCCAGCCCGGGAAAACCGGAGAGGTATGTTCGCCGGCTCTCCTTGAGGTCGGCCACCATTGCGGCGTACTCGTCGCTGCGTCCCTGCCGGGCATAGAGCTTTCGAGGTTGCAGGAGCTCGTCGTCGCCGAAACCTGGCACGAAGGTGGCGACGAGGTACCCGAAGTCCTGGTCGTCCTCCCAGGTGATGGTGTCCGCCACGATGCCCTGCAGCACGGCCGAGCTGTGGGCGATGCGGACCTTCTTCGAGCGATCGTCGCCGTCGGTGCCGCCGACCCGTCCCGTGTTCAAGAGGTACACCTCGAGAAGCGGCATGGTGTCGAGCAGCTCGAGGAACCGGTTGCCCTGCAAGGAGTCGTTGTCGAAGAAGAACGGGTTGGTGCCAGGTACCCGCAGGTTCTTGCCGGCCTCGGCAGCGCCACCCGCAGACGTCCCCTTGGTCTCGCCGAGCATGAAGTAGGCGGCGGCCTGCTCGCGGCGCAGCTTGGCCACCGCCGGGATGATGTTCTCGTTGCGGTTGAGCAACAGCAGGTAGCTGGCGGTCGGCAGGCCTTGCGGGTTGCGATGGCGGATGTTGGCCAGAGGGAAGGTGGAGCGCCCGTTGCGGGTGTAGGAGTCATCGAAGAAGTCGACGTGGCCGGCATCGTCGACAGCCACGTTCTCCAGCCACGCATCCGGCCGAGTGGTGCCGCCGTAGATCGTCGGCTCGTCGTCTGGATCGAGCCCGAACGTCTTGGCGAAGCACCCGTCCTCGCTTGCGTGGACCACACCACCGGGCATGAGGGCGACAAAGTCGTCCTGCACCGGCATCGAGCCGAGCTGCTGGCGGAACGTCGTCGTCGTCTTCCCTGTGCCTGACAGACCGAGGATGAGTGCGACCTTTTCGACACCGCCGACGTCGGGGAATGTCTTGAGACCGGAGTGGAGCGCCAGCCCGCCGCGGGCGTACACCAGGTGGTTCCACATCCGCAGACCACCCATCTTCGACTCCCCGAAGTAGTCGGAGCCGAACACTCTCGTGACGTAGTTGTCGTGATCGACGATGATCAGGCGATCGTCCGGCTTGCCAGGTGCCGGCAACCCCGGTGTGTAGATGACGGTGAACTCGGGGGTCCACTCGTCGTCCCTATCGAAGTACAGCTGTTGCTGCATGGCGGCGATGTTGGCCTGGGTCCGCTCGATGTACACCCGACACCCGGTGCGGAACCCCGGATCCGGCCCGATGTAGCCCTCGACGAGGATCATGTCGGTGTCGGCGATGTACTCGTCCTGGATCCTGGCCCACTCTTCGGCCTCGCTACGACCGATACGGTTCTTGTAGTTCTCCTGCTCCGCCACGAAGAACGTCGAGCGCGCCAACCGGGCCTTTGTCTCTGCCTGGTAGTTGATGTTGTTGAACTCGGTGATGGTGATGCGGGGCATGAGTTCGAGCGCCCATTCCCGCATCTCGCTCTGGGTCGGGTTGACGGCAACGGACTTGGCTGCGGGTAGCTGGAACACGATCACACCTCCAGGCAATGCGGTCGCATCATCACGGGCGAGGTTGCGGCGATTCTGACCATCAGGCGACGGTCACCTCCGTGTCCAGGTAGACGTCCTGAATCGCATGCAGCAGATCGACGCCCTCGGCCATCGGGCGCTGGAAAGCCTTGCGGCCGCTGATGAGGCCCATGCCACCGGCTCGCTTGTTGATGACGGCGGTGCGCACCGCCTCCTCCAGATCGCCGGCCCCTGACGAGGCCCCGCCCGAGTTGATGAGACCGATGCGGCCCATGTAGCAGTTGGCCACCTGCCACCGCGTCAGGTCGATCGGGTGATCCGTAGTCAGCTCCTCGTACACCCGTGGGTGGGTGCGACCAAAGCCGACGGCGCCGTAGCCGTTGTTCGATTCCGGCTGCTTCTGCTTGATGATGTCGGCCCCGATGGTCACGCCGAGGTGGTTGGCCTGCCCGGTGAGATCGGCGGCTGCCTCGTGGTTGACCCCGCCGACCTTGAAGGCCGAGTTGCGCACGTAGCACCACAGCACGGTGAACATCCCGAGCTCGTGCGCCAGTGCGAACGCCTCGCTGACCTCTTGGAGCTGACGCATCGACTCGTCGGAGCCGAAGTAGATGGTCGCCCCGACCCCGGCGGCGCCGAGGTCGAACGACTGCTCGACGGAGGCGAACATCACCTGGTCGTGCGTGGCCGGGTAGGTGAGCAGCTCGTTGTGGTTTAGCTTGACGATGAGCGGGATGCGATGGGCGTATGTCCGGGAGACGGCGCCGAGCACACCGAGGGTGGAAGCCACCCCGTTGCACCCGGCCTCGACGGCGAGCTTCACGATGTTGGCCGGGTCGAAGTAGGCGGGGTTGGGGGCGAACGACGCCGCCGCCGAGTGCTCGATGCCCTGGTCGACCGGAAGTATCGAAACATAGCCGGTGCCGCCGAGCCGGCCATGGTCGAGCAGGCTCTGCAGGCTGCGCAGCACCTGCGGCGACCGATCGGTGTGGGAGAAGACCCGCTCGATGTAGTCCGGCCCCGGCAGCGAGAGCTCCTCCTTGGTGACGCCCTTGGACACGTGCGACAGCAGGTAGTCGGCGTCGGCACCGAGCAGGGAAGCGACATCCATCGTGATCTCCTCGAGAACATACGTCGTGTGGACGCCCATTATGGCCGATGACGCCCGGACCGAACGAGGGCTGGTGAGAGAACGCGGGTACTCGGCGTGCGGCGGCCGTGACGGTGATCGACGCCGGTTGGTCCTGTCAGCAGCGGTTCACCCGGGCCGACCCAACGGCGGGTGGCCAGCCGGATGCTCGATCTCCCGAGCTCGCCCGACTTGAATCACCGGGTGACGTTACAGTCACCCGATGCAGGGAGGAACCGTGAACAGAACCGCACCCGTCTGGCTGGCTCTCATGGTGCTGGTGGCTGCCGCCTGCGGTGGCGGCAACGACACCGGCGGAAGCGACGACCTTCTGGGCGAGATCCGGGCCAACGGCGAGATTCGGGTGTCGACCGACCCCGCCTACCCGCCCCAGTCGTCGCTCAACGAGGACACCAACGAGTACGAGGGATTCGACATCGACGTGGCCGCCGAGATCGCCAGCCGGCTCGGCGTCGACATCGCCTGGGAGACGCCATCCTGGGACGTCCTCACCGCAGGTGGCTGGAACGGCCGGTGGGACATGAGCGTGGGTTCGATGACCCCCACCAACGAACGCCAGGAAGTGCTGGACTTCACGGCGCCTTACTACTTCACCCCTGCGGTGGTGGTGGTGCACGCCGACAACACCTCGGTGTCCGACGTCAGCACCGATCTCGACGGCGCCAAGGTCGGGGTGTGCAGTGCATGCACGTACGAGGAGTACCTCAACAAGTCGCTGACGATCTCCGGTTTCGAGTTTGACTTCGTCATCGATGACGCCGTCGTCAACGGCTACGACACCGACACGACGGCCCTCCAGGACCTGGCCCTCGGCGACGGCACCCGTCTCGATGCGGTGATCACCTCGGCCACGACCGCCCAGGGGTACATCGATGCCGGCAACCCGGTCAAGATCGTGGGTGACCCGGTCTTCTACGAACCGCTCTCGGTGGCGTTCGACATCAGCTCGGAGCTCGACGGCGCCACCCTCGTAGCCGCCGTTGACGACATCGTGGCGGAGATGCACGAGGACGGGACCTTGACCGAGCTCTCGAAGAAGTGGTTCAACGGCCTCGACCTGACCATCGGGCCGTGATCGACGGAGTCGGTCGCATCAGCCGGTGCCACCAGATCGACCGGCTGTGCCGCCCGGCTAGGGAACGTGGGCCGTGAGCTCGGGGATCGAGGAGCCGCACGGTCGGCGAGCCGAGATGGTGCGTAGCGAGCGCATGGCGCTGGCCAGCGCCCGCATCCCGTTCAACGGCAAGGTGGCGGTGGTGTGGATCGTCATCCTCGCCGCCATCTCCTTCTTTTTCGCCGTCGCCGGGTTCGACCTGGGATGGATGCGCGAGCAGCTCGGCTACATCGCCGGTGGGCTGCGGTTCACCATGCAGATCGCCGTATCGGGAATCGTGCTGGCCGTGATCCTGGCCCTGCTCGGCGCCCTCGGCCGGCTCTCGTCCAACCCGATCGCCTACGGTGTCTCCGGGTTCTACACGTCGTTCTTCCGGGGCACCCCGCTGATCGTGCAGATGTTCCTCATCTACCTGGCGCTGCCCCAGGTGGGGATCAACCTGGCCGAGCGTTACCCCGGGCTGCCAGAAGGCTTCAACGACGCCCTTGTGCTCGAGGCGACGGTGGCCGGGATCCTGGCGCTCGGGTTGAACTACGGGGCCTACATGACCGAGATCTTCCGGGCCGGGATCATGTCGGTCGGCCACGGGCAGACCGAAGCCGCCGAGGCGCTCGGGATGACCTACCGGCAGCGGATGCGCCGTGTCATCCTCCCTCAGGCGTACCGGGTGATCGTGCCCCCCACCGGCAACGAGTTCATCGCCATGATGAAGGACAGCGCCCTGGTGTCGTTCCTCGGGGTGACCGCCGCCTCTGCCGAGATATTCCGTCGCGCCCAGCTCGTCGGAAAGGCGGATTTCAAGAACCTGGAAGCGCTGCTGGTGACCGCCGGGCTCTACTGGGTCCTGACCGCGGTGTTCACCACCTTCCAGAGCCGGCTCGAAGCCCGACTCTCGAGAGGCTTCGTGCGGACCGTGGGAGGACATTGATGGACCGCTCCGAGGTGGTCGTCAAGGTCAGAGACCTCCACAAGCGCTTCGGAGAGTTGGAGGTGCTCAAGGGGATCGACATGGACGTCCACCGAGGCGAGGTGGTGGTCATCTTCGGCCGGTCGGGCTCGGGCAAGTCAACGCTGCTCCGCTGTGTCAACTTCCTCGAGGACCCGACCCGGGGAACCATCGAGGTGGCGGGGATGGCTCTCGGCGGAGGGCACCGCACCCGCCGCAAACGCGAGCAGATCCGCTCGCTCAGGCTTCACGTCGGGATGGTGTTCCAGCAGTTCAACCTGTTCCCCCACATGACCGCCCTCGAGAACGTGATCGAAGGACCGTTGACCGTGAAGGGCAGCGACCCCGACCAGGCGAGGGGGCGAGGCATGGAGCTGCTCGCCAGGGTCGGGCTCGCCACCAAGGCAGACGAGTACCCGATCCGGCTTTCCGGTGGCCAGCAGCAGCGGGTGGCGATCGCCCGGGCGCTGGCGATGGAGCCAGACGTGATGTTGTTCGACGAACCCACCTCGGCGCTCGATCCCGAGCTCACCGGCGAGGTGCTGGCGGTGATGAAGTCGCTGGCCACCGAGCTGCACATGACGATGATGGTGGTCACCCACGAGATGGGCTTCGCCCGCGAGGTCGGTGACCACCTGGCGTTCTTCCACGAGGGTTTGATCCTCGAGCAGGGAACCCCCGAGCAGGTGTTTGGCAACACCCGGTTCCAGGAGACGAAGACGTTCCTCGAAGCCGTGCTGTGAGGACCGCGGCCCGTGCGCAGACCGGGTGCGGTTGGGGGTTGCCGGTGGAGCCATCCGGCGAGGGTGCCGGCCAGGGGCGTCGCGGCCGGCGCCCGGCCGGGCACCCGAGGGCCGGGCTCAGGGGCCGGCGAGCCCGAGGGTGACGGCGACCGCCTCACCCAGCCCGGCCGCATCGGCGAGCAGCGCCCGCTCCCGTAGCGCCGGCTCCTCGTCGCCGGCGAGCGGGGTGGTGAGGTCGACGTAGATCTTCAGCTTCGGCTCGGTCCCTGACGGGCGCACCAGCACCCGGCCCCGCTCGCCGAGATCGAGGGCGATGAGCGGCGTCGACCCGAGGTAGCGGGGCCGCCGCTCGGCTCCGCTGCGGAAGTCGGTGACGGCGACGACAGGGAGACCGGCCACCTCGTGTGGCGGCGCCGCCCCGAGACGCTCGATGGCGGCGGCGATCTCGGCGGCACCCTCCGTGCCGGGTCGCACCACGTTGCGCTGCGCCGACACCCACAGACCGTAGCGGCGGTACAGCGCCGCCAATCGATCGAGAACGGTCTCGCCGTTGTCGGCGGCATTGGCGGCGAGATCGGCGAACAACACGGCGGCGCTTATCCCGTCCTTGTCCCGCACCCCGGGGGCGACCGAGTAGCCAAGCGCCTCCTCGTAGCCGAACACAAAGCGGCCCTGACCGGCCGCCTGGAGATCGAGGGCGGCGTTCCAGATCCACTTGAACCCGGTGAGGGTCTGGGCGAAGACCGCACCATGCCCTGCGGCGACGGAGGCGAGCATCGGCGAAGACACGATCGAGTTGATGACGATCGGGTGTGGCTCGCTTGTGGTGGACAGGATGAAATCGGCGAGGAGGACGCCGATCTGGTTCCCGGTGAGCGGCGCCCACACCCCGTTGCGGTGCACGCTGACGGCGAGCCGGTCGGTGTCAGGGTCGTTGGCGACGATCAGGTCGGCGTTCTCGGCGGCGGCCTGGGCCATCGCCAGGTCGAGCGCACCCGGTTCCTCGGGGTTGGGAAAGGCGACGGTGGGGAAGTGGCCGTCTGGCGGGAACTGCTCGGGGACCGGGCTGACCCGGTCGTAGCCGAAGTGGGCCAGCGCTTCGACCACGAAACGACCGCCGACGCCGTGCATCGGGGTGTAGACGATACGCAGGTGTGTGGAGGCGGGGGTGAGGGGACGGGCGGCGGCCAGGTCGGTGAGGTAACGGGAAAACACGTCGTCGCCAACCGGGGCGACGAGCGGCGAGGCAAAGGGGTCGTCCATCCTCGGCACCTCGACGGCCGGGCCGACACGCTCGATGGCGGCGGCGATGGCGGTGTCTGACGGGGGCACGATCTGGGCGCCGTTGGTGTCGTAGACCTTGTATCCGTTGTCGTACGGTGGGTTGTGGCTTGCGGTGATGACGACGGCGGCGCTGGCGTCCGCCGCGAGGGCCGCATAGGCGACAACCGGGGTCGGCACCGGCTCCTCGAAGTAGCGGACGGAGAGCCCGGCGGCGGCGAGCACCGCCACCGTGTCCTCCATGAAGCGCCGGCTGGAGAGGCGGGCGTCGTAGCCGACAACGACCGGCCCGTCGCCCACGGTGCGCAGCAGGTGGTCGGCGAGACCTGCGGTGGTGCGGATCACCACCGCCCGGTTCATCCGGTTGGAGCCGGCCTCGACCCGGCCGCGGATCCCGGCGGTGCCGAACTGGAGCGTCCCCGCCATGCGCTCGGCCAGTTCGGCGGCGTCCCCGGCGTCGAGCAGCGTCTCCAGCTCGGTGCGGGTGGCGGGGTCGGGGTCCCCCTCGATCCAGGCCCGGGTGGCGGCGGCAACGTCGGCGGGGATCGTGCTCATCCACCCGAGGTTACCCACCGGCGATTCCTCGCTCACGGGCGGAGCGACCAGAATCGCTGCCATGGCTGCAGCTCTCCACGTGCTCGGGCCAGACGCCCGCAGACGCAACCTCGATCGGCTGGACACCGAGCGCTTCGACGTCGTGGTGATCGGCGCCGGTGTCACCGGGGCCGGGGCAGCCCTCGACGCCGCCACCCGCGACCTCACCGTTGCGCTCATCGAGCAACGCGACCTCGCCTCGGGGACGTCGAGCCGCTCGTCAAAGCTGATCCACGGCGGGCTGCGCTACCTCGAACAGCTCGAGCTAGGGCTGGTGTTCGAGGCGCTGCGCGAGCGCGGGCTCATCCTGTCGACGCTCGCCCCTCACCTGGTGCGACCGGTGTCGTTCCTCTACCCGTTGCAGCACCGGGTGTGGGAGCGGCTCTATGTCGGCGCCGGTGTTGCGTTGTACGACGCCATGGCCACCGTGTCCCGCACCAACGTGCTGCCGTGGCACCGCCATCTCAGCCGGACCGCGGCCCTCGAGCTGATGCCGGCGCTGCGCAAGGACAGCCTGATCGGCGGGGTGCGCTACTGGGACGCCCAGCTCGACGACGCCCGCCACACGATGACACTGGCCCGCACCGCCGCCGCCCTCGGCGTGGTGGTGGCGAGCAGCGTGCGAGCCGTCGGGTTGCGACGAAGCGGGACGCAGATCGATGCGGTGGAGGCCCGCTGTCTGGAGACGGGCCGGGAGCTGACCATCCGGGCCAAGGTGGTGGTAAACGCCACCGGTGTGTGGACCGATGCCATCGAGGCGCTCGCCGGCGAGAAGCGCCGCCGGGTGACGGCGTCCAAGGGGATCCACCTGGTGATCCCGAGGGACCGGATCCGGTCGAGCACCGGGATGATCCTCCGCACCGAGAGGAGCGTGTTGTTCCTCGTCCCTTGGGGTGCGTTTTGGATCGTGGGGACGACCGACACCCCATGGAACCTCGGGTTGGCGCACCCGGCGGCCAGCCTCACCGACATCCGCTACATCCTCGAGCGGCTCAACTCGGTGCTGGACGACCCGGTGCTGGATGACGACGTGGTCGGTGTGTACGCCGGACTCCGCCCGCTGCTCACCGGCGAAACCGACTCGACGAGCAAACTGAGTCGGGAGCACGCCGTCGCCATCAGCGCCCCCGGGTTGGTGACCGTCGCCGGTGGCAAGTACACCACCTACCGGGTGATGGCCCGCGACGCCATCGACGCCGCCGGCGAGCAGATGGGAGTCGTCCTCCAGCCGACGAACACTGCTCGCACCCCGCTGCTCGGAGCGGAGGGTCTCGGCAGGACGAGGGCGGCGGCGGCGGCACTGGCGGCTCGGGCCGGGGTGCCGGTGGCCGAGATCGAGCGGATGATCGGGCGTTACGGCACGCTGACCGAGGATCTCGGCGACCTCATGGCCGGCAGCCCGGCGCTGGCGCAGCCGGTGGCCGGGGCGCCGGGGTATCGCCGCGCCGAGATCCACTACGCCGCCAGCCACGAGGGAGCGCTCCACCTCGACGACGTGCTCACCAGACGCACCCGCATCTCGATCGAGACGGCCGACCGGGGGCTGGCGGCCGCCGTTGACGCCGCCGACATCCTGCGTGGCGTCCTCGGGTGGGACGCAGCAACGGTGGATCGGGAGCTAGCTCACTACCGGGCCAGGGTCGCCGCCGAGCGGGAGTCCCAGGCCACTCCGAACGACGACACCGCAGACGCGGCCCGGATGGGCGCCCCCGACGTCAGGACGGGAACCGCGGAGTGAGCACCGTCAGTGGTGGTGGCGGTCGACACTGCCCGATCCACCCGTCTCGGCTCGACGCCACCAGAGCTCTTTGACGACCTCAGCCCATCGGGCATGATGGCTCCCGGCCATCGTGCATCTCCTTTCGAGTACGCGGCTACGAACTCGATGGGTTGCACGATGGCCCACCTTCGTCGCCGACCTCCGGTCCTACCCCGCGCCCCAGGCACTCCACGACGAACTCAGGTGTGGGGCTGATCGATGCGGTCCGCGGGGATGCTGCCGAGCCGACCCGCCTGGTAGTCCTCGAAGGCCTGCACCAGCTCGCGGCGGCTGTTCATCACAAACGGCCCGTACCACGCCACCGGCTCGCCGATGGGGCGACCACCGAGGATGAGCACGTCGACGTCTGGGCTGCGCGACTCCTGGTGCGTGTCGGCGGCGATGGTCACCGTGTCGCCTCCACCAAACACGACGAGCTGTCCCATGTGCGCCGGTCGACCCTCGACACCAAAGCGGGCCAGGCCGTTGAGGACGTAGACCACGGCGTTGAAGTCGGGCCGCCACGGCACCGTGACCCTGGCGCCGGGGTGCAGCGTGGCGTGCACCATGGCGATCGGGGTATGAGTAGCTCCCGGGCCGGTGACGCCACCGAGATCGCCGGCGATGAGACGGAGCAGCACGTCGCCGTCGGGGGTGGTGACCAGCCCGGCGTCGCCGCCACGCAGGTCCTGGTACTTGGGTGGAAGCCACTTGTCCTTGGCGGGGAGGTTCACCCACAGCTGGAACCCGTGGAACAACCCGCCGGATGCGACGAGGTGCTCGGGCGGGGTCTCTATGTGGAGGATCCCAGAGCCGGCGGTCATCCACTGTGTGTCGCCGTTGGTGATCAGGCCACCCCCACCGTGGGAGTCCTGATGCTGCATCTCGCCGTCGATCATGTAGGTCACGGTCTCGAAGCCGCGGTGCGGGTGCCACGGGGTTCCCTTTGGCTCCCCTGGGGCGTACTCCACCTCCCCCATCTGGTCGAGGTGGACGAACGGGTCGAGCCGCGACAGATCGACGCCGGCGAAGGCCCGCCGCACCGGGAAGCCTTCGCCCTCGTAGCCCTGGGGAGCTGTGGTCACCGACAGGACGGGACGCGGGGTGGCCCCCTCGGCCGGTGGGGCGAGCCGGGGAAGGGTCAGCAGGTCGTCAACGGTCACGGCGGGCACAATGCCTCCTCGGGTGACGGTGTCAGTCGGTGGAGGTCCTCGCCTTGTGGGCGAGCTCCTCGACGATGTCGGCGTTGGCCAGGGTGGTGACGTCCCCGAGATGGCGGTCCTCGGAGATGTCCTTGAGCAGCCGGCGCATGATCTTTCCCGACCGGGTCTTGGGGAGGTCGTCTGTGAAGACGATGCTCGCCGGTTTGGCGATGGGCCCGATCGTGGACGACACGTGGTTGCGTAGCTCGGCGATCAGCGCCTCATCGCCCTTCGCCCCGCCGCGCAGCGTCACGAAGGCGGCTATGGCCTGGCCGGTGAGCTCGTCCTTGCGCCCGACCACCGCCGCCTCGGCGACGGCGGGATGTGACACGAGGGCCGACTCCACCTCGGTGGTGGAGATGTTGTGGCCGGACACCAGCATGATGTCGTCGACCCGACCCAGCAGCCAGAAGTAGCCGTCCATGTCGCGTTTGGCGCCGTCGCCG
>Ga0114938_1000571_pt1 | contig 27032 bp, 24 predicted proteins | sample AshMeaBigSpring_FD_88675 | JGI IMG/M metagenome (GOLD analysis project Ga0114938, IMG submission 88675) | Groundwater microbial communities from Big Spring, Nevada to study Microbial Dark Matter (Phase II) - Ash Meadows Big Spring | ecosystem: Environmental > Aquatic > Deep subsurface >... | reverse complement strand
GGTCCTGAGCGCTCCACCGCTCACAGCAGGATCAGCGCCGTCAACAGGAATCCGCCGAACCCGACCGTGTCGGTGATCGCGGTGAGGAAGATGTTCGACGCCAACGCCGGATCGAGACCGAGCCTGCGCAGGATCACGGGGATGCCCCCGCCGGCCAGCCCGGCGGTGATCAGGTTGACCGCCATCGCCACGCCGACGATCTCGCCAAACCGCCTGTCGCCGGTGATCGCAGCGATGAGGGCGCCCGAGATCACGGCCACGACGACGGCGAGGGTGGCCCCGGTGGCCAGCTCCCGGCGCACCGCCCGCAGCGCCTTGCCGGGCGGCAGATCCCCGATCGCCATGGCCCGGATGATCACCGCCAGGCTCTGCGCTCCGGTGTTGCCACCGAGCTGGGCCACCATCGGCATCAGGGCGGCGAGCCGGGCCTGGCTCTCGATGATCCCCTCGAAGCGGCTGATCACAAGCGCCACAAGACCGGCGGCGGTGAGGTTCACGAGGATCCAGGGGAGGCGGCGCCGCGCCGAGGTCAGTACGGGGGTGTGAACGCCCTCCTCGCTGCCGGCGCCAACCATCACGGCGATGTCCTCGGCGAGCTCGGCGGCAACAGCCTCCAAGGCCTCGTCGACCTTCACCATGCCGAGAAGCATCCCCTCGGCGTCGACCACGGGGATGGCGATCAGGTGGTAGCGCTGGATCAGCTCCGCCACCACCGCGCGATCGGCGTCTGCGGGCACGAAGTACGGGTCGGGCACCATGACTTCGTCGAGACCCTGGCCGGGTCGGGCGAAGACGAGGTCGCGGAACGACACCACCCCCCGCAGCTGCCCGGTGTCGTCCACGACGTACACGTAGGTGAGGTTGGAACCGAGCTCCGAGTGCATCTGGCGCAGCATCTCGATCGCCTCGCCGGTGGTAGCCCCCATGGGGAGGGCGGCGACATCGGTCGTCATGAGACCGCCGGCGCTGTCTGCCGGGTAGGCGAGAAGCCGGCCGATCTCGGCGGCGGCCAGCGGCTCGATGGCGCTGAGCACCTCGGTGCGGGTCTCGTCATCGAGCGCCCCGATGACATCGGCCGCCTGGTCGGCGTCCATCTCGGCAAGCGCCGCCGCCGCCTGGTCGGCCGACATCTCCTCGATGAGATCGGCGGCCGCCTCGGGGCGCATCTCATCGAGCACCTCGCCGAGCTCCTCGGAGTCGATGGTGGCGACCAGCTCTGCGGCGGAGCGCGAGTCGAGCGCCTCGAGGATGTCTGCGGCGTTGTGCGGGTCGTCCTCGACGATCGACTCCCACTCGGCCTGGTGGGTGTCGATGTACTCCTCTGCCTCGTCAGGGTGGCGTCTGGCAAGCTCGCGCAGACCCTCGGTGAGCGTGCGCGGGCGAAGGAAGGGGAGCTTCATGAGGCCCGCATGGTAGGGACCGTGAAAAATGGACAGGCCCCCCAGGGGGGACGAGGGGGCCTGCCGCGAGATCCGAGGCGAGCCCGGACCGCAACATACAGTAGCTGTGGATGACTCGACGTCGAGTCGACACAACGGCGCTCACCACACCGGCTCTGGGCGGCCCCACGCTCCGTACACTCCGCCGCAGAGAGGAGGTGCCGCCAGTGCGTCTGACGGAGTTCTCGCACGGGGCCGGGTGAGCTTGCAAGCTCGGTCCTGACGAGTTGGCGCAGGTCCTGCGCCGCCTGCACAACCTGCCAGCCGTTCGCTCACAGGACGTCGTCGTCGGTCTCGACATGGCAGACGACGCCGGTGTCTACCGGCTCGCTGACGGGGTCCTCCTGGCCCAGACGGTTGACTTCTTCACCCCCATCGTCGACGACCCCGGCGACTGGGGTCGTATCGCCGCGGCCAACGCGCTGTCCGACGTCTACGCCATGGGAGGGCGTCCCATCACGGCGCTTGCGATCGTCGGGTGGCCCCGCGAGGTGCTCCCGCTTGACCTCCTCGCCACCGTTGCCGAGGGTGCGGCTGCGATCCTCGCCGAGGCGGGTTGTGTCCTCCTGGGGGGACACACGGTGGATGACCCTGAGCCAAAGTACGGTCTCGCCGTCACCGGTATCGTGCACCCAGACGACCTCGTCACCAACGCCGCCGCCACACCGGACGACGTGCTCGTGCTGACAAAGCCGATCGGGACCGGGATCGTCGCCACCGCCATCAAGCGGGGTGTCGCCCCCGCTGCGGTGGTGAGCGCGGCGGTGGAGGCGATGACGGCGCTCAATGCGGCGGGGGCGCGGGCGATGCGGCGCATCGGGGCAAGGGCGGCGACCGACGTCACCGGTTTCGGGCTCCTCGGTCATCTTGGCGAGCTACTGCGCGCCTCGGGTGTGTCGGCCACCATCGAGGCCGGCGCCGTGCCCCTCCTCCCAGGCGTAGAGGAGCTGGCCGCGGCTGGGGCCATCCCCGGCGGGACCCGACGCAACCTCGCCGCCGCCGAGCGCTTCACCGACTTCGGGACGGGCTCGGACGTCACCCGGTTGCTTCTCGCCGACGCCCAGACCTCGGGCGGGCTGCTCATCGCCGTCAACGCCCCGCTGGCGGCGGCGTTGGTCCAGGCGCTCGCAGATGAGGGGGTCGCCGGCGCCGTCATCGGCCGGCTTCGCTCCCGCACCTTCGCCGACGGGCCGGCGGGGCGCATCGACGTGGTGTGAGCCCGCTACGGTGCGAAGCGTGGCCGACACACCCGTAGCCCAGGTCCGGCTGAGCGCCATCGCCGACGCACTCGGGATCGGCGCCATCGAGCGCCACGTCCTCCTGTGCGCCCAGCAGAGCACGCCGCGTTGCTCGACATACGAGGAGAGCGCCGAGGTGTGGCGCTACCTGAAGGGGCGTCTCAAAGACCTGGGTCTGGCATCCGCTCCGCCGTCGTGGCAGGGCGTCGATGTCGAGGCCCCACCTCCACCCGGCGAGCCGGCGGCGCCACCCGGCCGGGTGCTGCGCTCGAAGGTCGACTGTCTGCGCATCTGCGAGTCTGGTCCGATCGCCGTCGTGTACCCCGACGGGGTCTGGTACCACTCGGTCACGATCGAGGTGATGGAGCGCATCATCACCGAGCATCTCGTTGGTGGGCGGGTGGTCGCCGACCATGTCCTTCGCATCGACCGGCTCGGTGGACAACGGTGAAGCCGGTGCGTGGTCCGCTCCGGGTCGCCGGCGCCACCGTTGGGGCGTGGGCGGCGTGGCGGGTGCTCGGACCCGAGCTGCCCCGCCGTTACGCACCCGGTCAGGTGCGGCCCGCCAGGATCCCCGGTCGCTCCGTCATCCTCGGCGAGCGGGAGTTCTTCGTGCGCGAGGCGGGCTCACCGGACGCCCCACCGCTCGTGCTCGTCCACGGGTGGAGCCTCGACGGTGAGATGACCTACGGTCCGCTGGTGGCGAGGCTCGGCGACCGGTACCGGATCGTCGTTCCCGATCTGCGCAACCACGGGAAGTCTGACTGGATTCGTGGTAGCTACACCGTCGCAGATCTGGCAGACGACGTGGCTGGCCTCCTCGACGCCATCGGGGTGCAGCGGGCCACGGTGATGGGGTACTCGCTCGGGGGGATGGTCACGATGGAGCTGGCCAGACGGTCACCCCATCTGGTGGGGCGGGTGGTGTTGGCGGCGACGGCGGCGCGACCGGTGCCGGCACGCCGGGGGCCGGCCCGGGTGGCGTTCTGGGTGGGGCGGGCCATCGCCAGGATCAGCACAAAGGAGGCGGCGGTGCTCACTACGCAGGTGCTGTTGCGCACCGGCTCCATCGACCGTACCCACGAGCGCTGGATGTACGAGGGGCTGCGCCGCCGCGACGGCGGGCTGTTCTACGAGGCGGGGCTGGCGGCGTTCCACTTCGATGCCCGCGACTGGGTCGGCCGGCTCGGTCTTCCGGCCGCGGTGGTGATTCCAACCCGTGACCTGCTCGTGCCAACCGCCGCCCAGCGCGAGCTGGCAGGGCTGCTCCCCGGCGCCATGGTCGTCGAGCTCGAGGACGCCGGTCACGAGTCGATCCTCACCAGGACAGACGCCTACGTTGCCGTGATCGATGCGCTCACCAGCGGAGCGCGGCAAACCGGTTGATCAACCCGACGAGGGCGTCCGGTCGCTCCAGCACGAGGTTGTGGCCCGCCCCCGGCACAACGGACAGCTCGCCGCCGGTCGCTCGTGCCGCCGCCTCGGCGATGTCGGCGTAGCGCGTGTCGTCGCCACCTGCGATCCACAGGGTCGGTGTCGCCAGGCCGGCCAGGTCCACCGGCGGTGTCGCTCCCTGACCGAGCCCGCGCAGGGCGGCGGCGAGCCCGGCGGCGGTGTTCTCCGTGCGCAGGCGGCGGTCGGCGACGGCGGTGGCGGCATCGACCCGTCGGCTCCCGATCGTCGGGTGGGCCAGCCAGCGGTCGAGAAAGGTCGCCAGCCCATCGCTCTCCAAACGGGCGGCGAGGGCGGCGTCGTCCCGGCGCCTGGCGGTGCGTTCGGCCGGTGCCAGCCCGGGTGTGGTCGACACCAGTACGAGCGATGCGACCAGATCCGGGTGGTGTGCGGCGATGTGGAGGGCGATCCTGCCTCCCTGGGAGTACCCGAGCACCGTGCTGCGCCCCGGACCATCAGCCAGCCAGTCGGTCAGCGCGCCCGTCGTGGTCGGCAGATCGACCGGCGCAATGGTGGTTCTCCCGTGTCCGGGAAGGTCAGGCGCCAGCACCGGGCGCCCGAGGAGGGCGGCGAGCCCGGCGAACATCCCGCCATGGAGCGTGAACCCGTGCAGACAGACGAGGGGGGACCCGGTGCCGTTGGTCGACCGGACGGCCAGGTGGCCGCTCGGACCGGCGACGAAAGCCAGCTGCATGACCGGGATTGAACCACGGCGGGCCGGCCCCCACCGGCTGCCGGAGCGGGCAGTGTGGGACAATGCCGGTATGAGCGAGCCACTGACCCCTTCACGGGCGAGGGCCGATCTCGAGGAGTGGCGGACCCTCGTCACCGCCACCATCGCCGGTCACGACATGCACCTCGCTGCCGTCAATCGCCGCTACCTCGCCGGCGAGCGGCTGGCGCAGGTCACGGCCGCCGTCGATGCCTTCACTCCCGGCGTCGCCGGGGAGCTGGCCGATCTCGTCGACCGCTACCAGAGGCATCCGCCCCGCCTCGACACCTACGACGCCGCCGGAAACCGGGTGGAACGTGTGTTGTTCGATGGGGACTACCACGACGCTGGCGAGATCGTGTGGGGATCGGGTCTGCTCACATGGCCGGCGCAACCCGGCCGCTCCTTCGAGCAGGCGAACCTGTTTGCGGTGGCATCGCTCGAAGGCGAGATGGGGCACATGTGCGCCGCCACCTGCACGACCGGCATGGTGCGGGTGCTGCGCCGGGCCGGGGCCGCCGATCTGCTCGATCGCTACAAGGACCGGTTGTGTGCCGGCGACTACCGCAGGGCGCTGCGTGGCGCCCAATACCTCACCGAGGTGCAGGGTGGAAGCGACGTCGGCGCCAACGCCGTTGTCGCCCGCCCCGCCGGAGACGGGTCGTACCTCGTCGACGGGGAGAAGTGGTTCTGCTCGGTGGCCGACGCCGATCTGTTTCTTGTCACCGCCCGCCCCGCCGGGGCGGCACCCGGCACAGCGGGTCTCGGCTGCTTCCTGGTGCCGCGGCTCATCGACGGGACACCGAACGGGTTCTCGATCCGGCGGCTCAAGGACAAGCTGGGGACGACGGCCATGGCATCCGGCGAGATCGACTTCACCGGTGCGGTGGCCTTCCCGGTGGGGGATCTCGGCCAGGGGTTCAAGCTGATGGTGTCCGGCATGCTCAACGCCAGCCGGTGGATGAACGCCCTCGGCAATGTCGGGATGTTGCGGCGCGCCTACCTCGAGGCCTCCGGATACGCCGCCGGGCGCACGGCGTTTGGCAGACCGATCGGCGACTTCCCCGCCGTGCAGCGACTGCTGGCCCAGATCAAGGTCGAGTGGCTGGCGGCGCTGCACTCGACATGGGCGCTCACCGCCCTCGACGAGCTGGCCGATCGGGCCGGCAGCGGCGAGTCGGGGCTCGCCAGCGACGATCTCCGCTTCCACCGCTTCGTGGTCAACGCCAACAAGCTGGTCGTCGCCCAGTCGTGCACCGCAGCGTTGCGGGAGGCCGTCGAGGTGCTCGGCGGCAACGGGGCCATCGAGTCGTTCAGCGTCCTGCCCCGTCTCCTGCGCGACAGCGTCGTGTACGAGCAGTGGGAAGGTACCCACAACGTGCTGGCGGCCCAGGTGGTGCGGGACATGGCGAAGCTCGACCTGCTGCCACTTGTGGTGGCCCGCATCGAGGCGCTGCTCGACCAGGGCGGGATTGAGGCGGAGCGGGTGGCCGCCGCCCTGCACCGGGACGCGGCGGACGCCCGTCGCGCCGTCGCCGATCCCGACTTCGCCGCCTGGCACTCCCGGGCCATCCTGGAGCGACTGCACAGGGCATTCCAGGCGGCGCTGCTGATCGATGCGGCAGCCGACGAGCCGGCGCTCGGGGACGAGCTGGGAGCGGCGGCGGCGCTGCTCGTCGGTCGCTACCTCGAACCGGGGTACCGGCCGGAGGACGACCCCGGCTTCTCCAAGCTCGTCGCCGCGGTGCTCGGGTAGATGGGCCGTGGGGAGCCCCCGCCGCTCATCCCCCTTCCGGGGAGCCGGCGCCGATCCGGCTCGGCACGCACCGCCGCAGCAGCCGCACCGTCTCGCGCAGGGACGTCACGGTGTAGGTGACATCCCCTGAATCCGGCGAGGTGAGCCGCCAGTACCCGGCGGGTCCTGCGTCGAGCACGGTCACCTCGTGTACCTCGTGACCGGATGCCCCGTCGCTCCACACACTCGACACCGTCCACGTCGCCCGTTGGTGGTGGAGGGCGATGAGGATCCGATCGGCCCACAGCGAATCCACACCGGCCGCCACCAGGATCCCACAGGCGGTCTCAGGGTCGTCGGTGTGCCAGTCGACTGCGGCTGCCAGTGTCTCGGCTGCGATGGTGACCGATCCGGAGAAGGGCGCCTCCGGTCGCCGGCCCACACCGGTGAGCTGGGCGAGGAGCAGCGGGACGCTGAGCGCATCGATGAGACGCAGCTGGTAGATATCCACCTCGACCGACCGTCCCCACACCGCCCGGTCGTCGGTCGCCCACACCGTCGAGAGCTGCGAACCGTCCCGTGTCGCCACCTCCACCGAGACCACGAGGTCCGGATCGGTCATCACCGCCACCAGATCGGCCGCCGCAGGGTCGAGGACACCGTGCGCCATGACGCCGCTGCGTTCCAGCTCGTCGACCGCCCCGGCAACGGGCGGGGTCCCCCCGGCGGCGAGCAGCATGACGGCGGGGATGAGACGGCGGGGGATGGTGAGGGTGCCGTGGCTGAGCATGCGACGACCCTATTCACATCAAAGCCATCGTGTCAAGTATATTACATCGCTATACAACGTTGATATTCGCGAGATGTCGAGCGGTCCGGCGCCAATGGCCGGTATCGCACCGACCTTTTGCGTATCGTGTGGGTGGCAGTCCTTCCGGTGGCGACAGGAGCGTGCGTGACCGACATCTTCCTCTCGTACGCACGTGTCGATGCCGCACGGGCCGGCGAGCTCGCCGGGGCGCTCGAGGACCGAGGCTTCACCGTGTTCTGGGACACGGAGGTGCTGCCAGGGCAGCGATGGCGCGACGTCATCCACGGAGAGCTCGCCGGGGCGTCCTGCGTCATCGTGCTGTGGTCGGAGGCGTCGAGCGGCTCGCGCTGGGTGGTGGAGGAGGCGTCCGAGGCGCTCGATGCAGGCAAGCTGCTACCCGTGCTCCTCGACGACACGCTCCCCCCATTCGGCTTCCGTGCGGTCGAGGGCGCCAAGCTGAACCGTTGGAGACCGGGGACGTTGGACACGGAGTTCGAGAACCTGGTGCATGCGGTGCGGGGGATCTTGGGAGAGCCTGCGTCAGAGGTTGAGGGGCCCACGGAGGCTGCCCCGCCGGTGGTCGAGGAGGGCACGGTCGGTGATGCGGAGGCTGCCCCGCCGGTGGTCGAGGAGGGCACGGTGGGTGATGCGGAGGCCGCCCCGCCGCTGGTCGAGGAGGGCACGGTCGGTGATGCGGAGCGGGCGGAGGCGGGCGGGGCAGTTGCCCCGCCGGTGGTCGAGGGGCACACCGACACGCCATCGAGGACCCCAGGGCCGCTGGCCAGGCTCGGGCCACGCCGGCTGGCGGCGATCGGGGTTGGCGCCGTGCTGGTGGTGGTGCTCGTTGCCACGCTCGGGGGTGGCGGCGACGGAGACGACGGCGAAGCCCTCGACGCCGACGCTCTCCTGGATCCGGCGCGCCGTCTCGGAGCCCTCTCGCCGACAACCGCCGCTGCTGGCGGCGACACCGAGGCGACGCCGATCGTCGAGGACGACACGCTGGTCGTGTTCCGTGCGGCCACCGCCCCGGAGATCGACGGCGATCTCGCCGATTGGGCGTCCGTGCCTGAGCGCTACCGGCTCAGCGAGGTGGTCTTCCGCGACCAGGATGTCACCGACCGTCTCGGCGCGGACAGCCCTGGGGTGGTTGCCCTCGAATACGACGAGGAGGCGCTCTACCTTGCCGTCGTCAGCGAGGACGACGTCTACTCCCAGGCCAACACCGGCAACCAGATCTGGAGGGGCGACGCCCTCGACATCAACCTCACCACGGCGGGCACCGACCAGGTCTCGGGGCGACCAGACGGCGACGACTTCCAGCTCACCATGACCCCGCAGGACGCCGACGGCGCCACCGCCGCAGTCTGGTTCACCGGCAATGGGAACAGCTTCGCCGACAACACGACCGATCTCCGGGTCAGTCTGGCGGGCGCCGTCTCCGCCGACGGCTCGTGGGTGCTCGAAGCTGCCATCGCGTGGTCCGTGTTCGGCCTGGACGGGCCGCCGCCCGGCGACATCGCGGCGCTCGTCGCCGTGTTCGACAGCGACGGCGAGGAGGTCGACGGCGCCCCGCGGCAGACCGTGATCCTCGGTCACACCGGCGCCGAGTTCCAGCGGCCGCAGACCTGGGGCACCCTCACCTTCCAGCGACCCTAGACACAGGGGCGGGTCATTTGGCCGGGCTGGCCGTCCTCCCACGCTCGGCGCGATGACGTGCCGTATGATCCGCTGCGATGCGACCGACCGTTGCCGTGCTGGGGGCCGGCTCGATGGGGGAGATCCTCGCCGAGGGGCTGCTGCGCGCCGGATGGGAGCCGGGCGAGCTGGTGATGGCGGCACGGCGTGAGGAGCGCGCCAAGGAGGCGGAGCGCCACACCGGGATCCCGGTTGTGCTCGATGCCGCCGCCGCTGCGGCGGGGCGAGATGTCGTGGTGATCGCCGTGAAGCCAAAAGACGTCCCGGCGCTGATCGAGCAGCTGCGCACCGTGATCGCCGCACCCCAACTGGTCATCTCCCTAGCCGCGGGGGTGCCGGTCGCCGTGTTCGAGGCGGCGTTCCCAGGGGTCGCCGTTGTCCGCACCATGCCAAACACCCCGGCCGCTGTCGACGAGGGGATGACCGCATACTGCGGTGGCGCTCATGCCGACGGTGCGGCGCTCGAGCTGGCCGACTCGGTGCTGTCGGCGGTGGGGAAGACGATCAGCCTGACCGAGGACCTGCTCGATGCGGTGACCGCCGTCTCCGGCACCGGCCCCGCCTACGTCTTCATCCTCGCTGAGGCGCTCACCGAGGCCGCCATCCGTGAAGGTCTGCCACATCACGCCGCCGAGAGGCTGGTCGACCAGACGCTGCGCGGCGCAGGCATCCTGCTGGCCGGCTCGGAGAAGAGCGCCTTCCGCTTGCGGGCCGAGGTCACCTCTCCCGGGGGCACCACCGCCGCCGCTATGCACACCCTCGAGAACGGCGGCTTCCGTGCGCTCGTCGAGGATGCGGTGCGCTCGGCGGCGTCCCGGTCACGTGAGCTTGGAGCGGAGGCCATCGCCCGTCTCCAAGGGGGCTGATCGTGGTCTCGGCCATCGGGAGAGCGCTCCTCGCCGTGACCGACCGCTCCGTCGTCCGCTCCCTGTTCACCGAGACCGGCCTTGGCCGGGGTCTGGCGACCCGCTTCGTGGCCGGGGAGACGCTCGACGACGCCGAGCGGGTGGCCCGGGAGCTCAACACCGCAGGGTTTCGGGTGTCGCTCGATCACCTCGGCGAGCACGTCACCGAACTCGACCAGGCGCTCCGGGCCCGCAACGACTACCTGGCGTGTCTCGACCGCATCGCCAGGGACGGGCTCGACGCCAACATCTCGATAAAGCTCACCCAGCTCGGGTTGGGGATCGACGATGCCATCGCCGAGGCATCGCTGGACGCCCTTGCGGTTCGGGCCGCCGAAGTGGGGACATCGGTGACGATCGACATGGAGGAGAGCCGCCACACCGAGGCGACCATCGCCTTGTACGAGCGGGTGCAGCGGCGGCGCCGCAACGTCGGCATCGCCGTCCAGGCCTGTCTACGTCGCACCCGCGACGACCTCGACAGGATCATGCCGCTCGACGGGCACATCCGGCTGTGCAAGGGGGCATACGCCGAACCGGAAGGCATCGCCTACCAGGGCAGGGGGGAGGTCGATGCCAGCTTCGATCGCCTCGCCACCCTGCTGATGGGCGACGATTCGGTGCGCCCGGCCATCGCATCGCACGACGAGGAGCGCATCGCCAACGCCAGAAGAGGCGCCGCCGGTCGTGGCGGCTACCACGAGTACCAGATGCTGTACGGGGTGCGCACCGAGATGCAGCGTCGGCTTCTCGCCGAGGGGCTGCGGGTGCGCATCTACGTCCCGTATGGATCGGCGTGGTATCCCTACCTCACCCGGCGCATGGCCGAGCGGCCGGCGAACCTGTGGTTCTTTCTCCGTGCGGCCAGCGCGCGACGCTGAGGCCCCGCCATCGGGCGGAGCCTCGGCCAGGCTCGGCCTCAGCGGTTCACGCGGCTGCGCCGGCCCGCTTGCCGGTGACGAATGCGTCCTGGTGGCCGCAACTGCAGTGGTAGCGGACCACGATGCCGCGCTCGGTGTTGATGACCTCGTCGATGTACGACGGGAAGATCAGCACGTTGGACTCGTGAACGGGGCAATAGGCTTCGAACATCGCTTGCTCCTTCTCACAGCTCAGCGGTGACGGTGGGCGTTGGCCGCCGCCGCACCGGAGCGCCGGTTGTGGACGTGCTTCATTGCGTTGGTGTTGTGGTGCACAGCCTCGTGATGACGGGTGCGCATCGCCTCGAGCTGTTGGATCACCATGTCGTAGTAGAAGAGCCTCACCATGTTGATCTTGCTTCCTTCCATCGCCGATGGTAATCGGCTAAACTCTGTTTATCGGTTACACTCTACCGCAGGACTCGTAAGGAGTCAAGTGGACTTCTCTCATTACACTGACGCTCCCGTGCGTTTGGCGATCGACCTGGTCAACACCCGCGAGGTGGTGTCCGGAGCGGATAGCCTCGACGGGCTCGAGGGTCTACGCCGGTTCATCGCCGGGATCGACCCCGGCCTGGGGCACCCGACGTGGGACCTCACCGAGCGAGACCTGGTTGCGGTGCGGAGCCTCAGGGAGCGGCTCCGCCAGGTGTTCTTCGCCGCAGATGACGCCATCGCCGCCATCACCCTCAACGAGCTGCTGACGTGGGCGCGGGCGACTCCCAAGGTGAGCGTCCACGGTGGCCACCCGCAGCTCCACTTCGAGCCGGAGGGCGCCGGCGTCGCCGCCTGGCTGGCTGCGGTGGCGGCGATGGGGTTGTCCGTCGTGGTGTGCGACCACGGCAGCGGCCGCCTCGGCCACTGCGAATCGCACCAGTGCGCCGATGTCTTTGTCGACACTTCACGCAATCGGAGTCGCCGGTACTGCTCCGACACCTGCGCCACCAGGGAGAACGTCGCCGCCTACCGGCGCCGCCACCAGCGGTGACCCTCCCGGCCGGCTGGGCATTATCCTGACGCCCATGAGATCTCGCTGGGCCATACTCACCGTCGCTCTGCTCCTCCCCCTCGTTGTCACCGCACCGGCACTCGCCGCGGACGCCGAGGATGTCGCCACGGAAGTCGCCGACAACGGGATCTACGTCGAGGTGGGAACCTCGGCGAGCAGCGCCAGGGTGAGCGACGTGGTGGCGGAGGTGAGGGCGGCGGGGGAGCGGTTGAGCGTCGTCGTGCTCGCCGACGAGCCCGCCGGTGGGGCGACCACGTTCGCCGACGCCGTCTTCGACCGCCTCGGCGAGGGCGTGGTGGTCGTGGTGACCCCGCTCAGCGTCGGGTGGTCGGGGAACACAGAGGTGTTCACCGACACCGACATCGAGACCGCCCTCGACGCCTCCTTGGACGGCCAGACCGACACCGAGGTAATCGAGCTCTTCGCCGAGAACCTGCTGGGGGTTCCCGTCCCCGGTGGGACGACCGTGCAGGACAGCGGCCAGCCCGCCGCCGAGCCGGCGACCACGTCGTCAGGCGGTGGGGGCGGCAGCGGTTGGATCTGGCTGCTGCTGATCGCCGGCGCCGTTGGGGTGTTCTTCATCTGGCGCTCGCGGAGGAACCGGGCGACCGGGTTACGCCTCGACCCCCGCCTGGCCGAGGCCAAGCAGTCGGTGCAGCGCCAGATCGACGCCCTGGCCAACGACATCATCGACATGGAGGAGGAGGTCCGTCTCGCCGACAACCAGCCGGCGGACGACTTCTACGAGCAGGCGGGGCAGACCTACGGAGAGGTCACAGACGCTTTCGCCACCGCCAACACCCCCGAGACCCTGCTCGAGCTGTCCAACCGGCTCGACCTCGCTATCTGGCAGCTCGACTCGGCCGAGGCCATCCTGGACGGGAAGCCGGCGCCGCCGAGGCCGGAGCCAAAGCGGCTGCCCACACCCGAGGCGTCGGCGCCTGGAGGCGTGCCGTCGTCGCCGGGCGAGCCTTCGGCGATTCCGCCGCGACCCGAGTATGGCCGCCGCTCCACCCGGCGCAGCAGCCCCATGGGCGGCGGCCTGCTGGAGATCCTCATCGGGGTCGCCGGTTCGATGATGGCCGGTCGCAGCCGCGGGGGCGGGAGCGGTCTTGGCGGCGGCGGCGGGCTTGGTGGCGGTCTTGGCGGGATGCTCGGCGGGTTGGGCCGGTCGGGGCGTGGCACCCGAGTGTCCACCCCGCAGTTCCCGCAGGTTCCGAGTCGGTCGTCCGGACGCAGCTCGCCGGTCCCCAGCCCGAGCCGCCCTGGGCGCGGCGCCTCTGCCGGATCGGGAACGATCGGGCGGGGGCGTGGTGGTGGCCGGCGGCGGCGCGGGTGACGGGGCCCGGGCGGCACCCCTAGACTCGGCGAGACCGATTCCGTCGCTGGAAGGACATCTATGGGATTCTTGAAGCGCCTCTGGGGCTACATCACCACGCTGTTCCGCCGCACCGCCGAGGGTGCGATGAACCCCGAGGTCGAGATCGAACAGGCCATCAACGATGCCCGCAAGCGCGACCAGGAGTTGCGCAACCAGGCGGCCAAGGTGGTCGCTCACCGCACCCAGCTCGAGGCCAAGATGGAGTCGGCGGCCGAGGACGTCGGCGAGGCCAGGGAGATGACCAAGCAGGCCCTGCTCAAGGCTGAGGGCGCCAAGTCGGAGGGCGACGCCGCAGGTGTCGACAAGTGGACCCGTACCGCCCAGGCGCTCGCCATGAAGCTCCAGGCTTCCGAGAACAACCTCGGCACCCTCAAGGCGCAGTACGAGACTGCCACCGGCCAGGCCGACAAGGCCAAGGAGGCGGTCACCCAGAACGCCATGCGGGTGCAGGAGCTGGCGGCCAAGCGTATGGAGCTGCTCGGCTCGCTCGAGGCGGCGAAGATGCAGGAGTCGGTGAACAAGGCTGTCGAGGCGCTGTCCAACACCATGGACTACGAGGCGCCGTCGCTCGACAAGGTCGAGGAGAAGATCGAGGCCCGCAAGGCCGAGGCGATGGCCAAGGCCGAGTTGCGCGAGGCCACCCCGGAAGGGGCGGAGGCCGAGCTCAAGGACGCCATCGGAATGGTCCAGGCCGAGGCCAAGCTCGAGGAGCTGAAGGCGGAGCTGGGTCTCACCACCTGACCCACCGGCGTCCCGGAGGGGACCCCACCGCGACGTCCTAGCATCTCGCAGGCGATGAGCCTGCGCGAGACTCTCGACCGCACGAGCGCCATGCCGCTGTGGGCGCAGCTGTTGCGTGACCTGCGCCACCGGCTGGCCGTCGGCGAGTTCTCGGAGCGTTTCCCCACCGACCAGGAGCTGGTGGACGAGTACAGGGTCAGCCGGCACACGGTGCGCGAGGCGGTGCGGCGCATCCAGGCTGACGGCATCCTCGACAGGCGGCGCGGGCGAGGCACATACGTGCGTTCTCCCGACTTCCAGCAGCCGCTCGGGACCCTCTACAGCTTGTTCCGGTCGATCGAGGCCGAGGGGATCGGGCAGACAAGCGTCGTGTTGTGTCTCGAGGCGAGAACCGATGCGGAGATCGCCGGCCATCTCGGGCTCCCCGCCGACGCCGAGCTGTTTCATCTCGAGCGGCTTCGTCTCGCCGGAGCGGCGCCACTCGCCGTCGACCGTGCCTGGCTCCCGCTCGGTCTGGCACGACCGCTGCTCACGGCCGACTTCGCCCGCACCGCCCTCTACGACGAGCTGGCGGCGTTGTGCGGGGTGCGACCCGAAGCGGGGAGCGAGGTCATCCGGCCGGTCATCCCCGACCCGGGTGATCGCAGGCAACTCGGGCTCGACGACGATGCTGCGGCGTTCCTCATCGTTCGCACGACGTTTGCCGGGGGCAGACCGCTCGAGTGGCGGGAGAGCGTGGTGCGTGGCGACGTCTACAGCTTCCGGGTGGACTGGGGAACCGGGGACGTTGCCGTCCCCGAGCTGGTCCCGGACGAGACACGCTGAGACCCGTGGGATGACCACGGCCCGCCTTGAGCCCGACTGGATCCCGCCCGGCGCCGCCGCCAGGGTGGTCAGGACCGGCGGCAGGACATAGAGACGCTCGTGGCGCTGGCACGGCGGCGCCCCCGTCACGGCCACCGGGCCGCGCCCCGGGCTGGGGCCGGTGTCACGGTGGCCCTCCGTCACCTCGGTGGCGCGTCACCCGCTGCCAGCAGTCGAGCCGTCGTGGCGGCTCTTGCGGAGAGGTCGCACCACAGACGGGCGCTGCCCGGGTGGCTGGCGGCGAGACCGCTCCAGCGGGCGGCGGCGACCGTGAACAGCATGGCGGCGTCGGTCCGGCCCGGACCTGCCAGGTCGAGCTCCGCCCTGCCACCGGTCATGGAGCGCACGGTGGCGTCGAGCACGACGACACCGCTCCACACCGAGCGCAGCCAACGCTCGAGCGATGCGGTCTGCGCCACCGGCCCAAAGGAGTCCTCGCCGGGCGGGGTCATACCCTCGACTGCGCCGAGGTCTGGCGCCGGGCGCAACCGGTCGCCGAGCACGAGCAGCAGGTCGCGGCAACGGTGGGCGTCGCCGCGGTGTTCCGGATAGCACCGGCCAACCGCATCGAGCCACGGAACCGCCCAGTGCAGCAGGCGGTCACCCAGGAGGAAGCGGCGCTCGGCGTAAGCCCGTGTCGCCACATGCGGTGCGTCTTGCTCCCAGGCGTCCGCCTCGGCCATAGCCAGCCCGGCCCCGAACGAGGCAAGTGAGCTCACCGAGGCATCAGGCAGGCGGTGGCCCCACGCCGAACTGCGCCGGGTCAGGTCGGCCGCCGGGTCGAAGAGCACAACGACGGCAGCCTCGGTCGGCTCGACGTCGTGCCAACCGGCGGGCACCCACCCGGCCAGCTCGCTCCACAGCCCCGCCTCGCCTGCGGCGCCGGTCGCCGCCGGCGGTCGCCCGGAGGCGCTCACAGCCGCTCCGCCGGCAGGGCCTCAGTACTGGTAGGCATCCGGCGTCGGCCTGAGCGGGCGGTCAAGCCACAGCGGGCGGCGCAGACCGCCGGGGCCGGGACCGGGTCTGGTCTTCTCCAGCCACGTGCGGTAGACCTCGTGGGACTTGGCGGTGTCGACGAACACGTCGCCGTAGCGGTCACCCGGCTGCGCCGCGGTGAGACGCACCCGCTGGTGCCAGGCGTGCATCCCCGAGACGGGGTCGGGGTGGACAGGCAACGCCAGGTTCTGGTGGACACCGGCGTCCCGCCACCAGATCCGCTCGCTGTCAGGGTCGTCCGAGGTGAACGGCCCAACGCCCTTCTGCTGGCGCAGCATCCAGCCTCCGTCCTTGCGGGAGATGTCGACGAGGGCGGACGCCCAGCGCCCGGTGCCCATGTCGTCCCGCAGCCGCCACCGCCCCATGTGGTGCGAAGCCGCCACCACCCCCGGCCGGATCCCTTCGGTGCGCCACACCCGCATCACGAAGTAGCCGATCTCGGTGGCGATGCGGATCATCTGCCCGGTGTCGAACCCGAGGGCGTCTGCGTCGTGCGGGTTCATCCACAGCGGGTGCCCGTGGCTGATCTCGTAGAGGTACTTGGCGTTGCCCGAGCGGGTGTGGATCAGCGTCGGCAGCCGGAAGATGGGCAGCAGCACCCGCTCGTTGCCTGCCAGGTCGAGGTCCCGCCAGTACACGTGGCTCTTCATGTAGGTGGGGATCGCCACATCCTCCCAACCCCACTCCGCCATCGTCTTGGAGTACCACTCGAGCTTGCGGCTCGGTGAGGCGAACCCGGTCCTGCGTTGCCCGTCGACCTCCACGGCTGGCCCGCTTGCCTGGGCGGGCTGCTCGTGCACCTGGTAGACGTCGCGGTCCACCTCCACGGCGCCGTATCTGCGCATGTACTCGAGCGGGGTTAGCCCCTCGGCCGCCGCCTTGGCCGGCAGCCCGGGGACGCTGTTGTCGAACATCCACCCGTAGTACTCGTCGACAGACACAGGTCGGGTCGGGTCGGCCGGCGACTCGAACCACCGCTTGATCCCGAGCGAGCCGTCCGGGTCGACCCGCCACGACAGGTCGATCCAGAACTCGGTCTCCTCCCACACCTCGCCGGGGTTGGCCTCGTAGGTGCGGTTGAAGTGCTTGCCGTCCCGCTCGCCGGCCACCCGCAGCACCGGCTGGCGGAACCCCAGCCAGCGTCCGGCGTGGGTCTCGTAGGAGTGGGTGTCGTGGCGCTCCGATGCGATCCCCATCGGCAGCACGTAGTCGGCGAACCACGCCGTCTCCGACCAGGTCGGGGTGAGGGCGACGTGCAGCCCCACCTTGCCCTCGTCGGTGAGCGCCTCCAGCCAGGAGAAGCCGTCGGGGTTGGTCCATATCGGGTTGTACACCCTGGTGAAGTAGACCTCGAGCCTGCCCCGTCCCTCCTTGAGGAAGTGGGGGAGGAGGATCGAGAGCTCGTGGTGGCTGAGCGGGTACTCGATGGGCCACAGCAGCTCGTTCCAGCGGTTGTGAGCGGGGGGCGTGTTCCAGTGCTCCGGTTTGAGCTTGTCCCAGGCGCTCGGCGAGGTGCCGCCCTTGGTGCCGACCGCTCCAGTGAGCACGTGGAGGAACCACAGACAGCGCGCCACCTGCCACCCGCCCTCGTTCCCCGAGCCGGCCGAGCGCCAGGTGTGGGAGGCGAAGCGGTGGCCGGCCTCGGCGATGCCCCTGGCGACCGCCTCGATGCGGCCGGCATCGACGCCGGACTCGGTGGCGGCGAACTCGAGGGTGTACCCGGCGTAGGTGTGCTCGAGGAGACGGAGGAAGCTGGCATAGGTGCGTGGCTCGCCTGGGGCCATGGCGTCGAGGGCGCCGCCCCAGTCGACCCAGCGCCGCATGAACTCGTGGTCTACGGCGTCCCACGCCAGCAGCAGCCCGGCGATGGCGAGCAGGATCGCCGCCTCGGTGCCTGGCCACGGCGACAGCCAGATGTCAGACATCGACGCCGTGTTGGACAGCCGGGGGTCGATCGTCGCCAGCTTGGCCCCTGCCTGCTTGCCCTCCATGATCCGCTGGGCGTGCGGGTTGAAGTAGTGGCCGGTCTCCAGGTGCGAAGACAGCAGCAGGATGAACCGGGCGTTGGCGAAGTCGGCGGACGGTCGGTCGTGGCCCATCCACATCGCATACCCGGTGCGGGCGCCGGACGAGCAGATGTTGGTGTGGCTGTTGTGGCCGTCGACCCCCCACGCCTTGAGGGTGCGGTCCATGAATCCGTCCTCGCCCGGCCGGCCGACGTGGTACATGATCTCGTCGTGACGGCCCTCGGCGATCGCCGCCCGCATCCGTCCTGCGATGTCGTCGAGCGCCTGGTCCCACGTCACCTGCCGCCACTCGCCGGAGCCTCGCTCGCCGGTGCGCCGCATCGGGTGGAGGATCCGCTCAGGGTCGTACATCTGATTGATCGTCGCCGGGCCCTTGGCGCAGTTGCGGCCCCTCGAGCCAGGGTGGACGGGGTTGCCCTCGAACTTGCGCACCTGGCCCGTCGCCTTGTCGACGTAGGCGAGCAGCCCGCAACCCGACTCGCAGTTGAAGCAGGTCGTCGGCACCAACCGGTAGTCGTGCTTCACCCGTTGCGGCCATGACTGGGCGTCGTACTCCTCCCAGTGGTCCCAGCGCTCGGGAGGCGGGAAGTTGGTCAGCTCGCTCCCAGGGAGGAGACGGGGGATCCGATCGCCGTCGCGCTGGCTGGTCATCGCTGCCTTGGCTCCTTGGTCACGAGAGGGGAACGCTCTGCCCGGCCTTGACAAACGCGTCGTCGGCGAACCAGATGCCGGCCATGGCGGCGGCGCCGCCGACCGCCCCCACCCACAGTGGGGCGCCTCCGAGAAACCCGGCACCGAGGGCGATGGGGAAGGCCACACCGAGCAGCTGGCCACCGAGCCACCACTCCCTGGCGAACCTGCCCCTGGTCATGTGGTGCACCGCCTGTGCGATGTTCCTGGTGGGGTGGCGGGAGACGAGCTCGGCCATGGCGATGAGCCCAAGGGCGGCGGCGCCGCCGACCATCGACCAGGCGAAGACCCGCTCGGCCGTCTCGCCTAGCTCGAACGCCAGACCGGCGACCAGCCCAAAACCGCCGCCGGCAGCAAACGCACCGGCCAGCATGTGCCACAGCAACGTCGGGCTCTGCCACAGGTCACGAGCCTCCGCCTGGCCGAAGAGAAACGCCGTGTAGCCGGCGAGCCCAAGCCCGAGGATGGCGGCGACCCACGCCAGCGTCGGGAGGGCGCCGTCGACGCCGAGCACGCCTGCGACGAACCAGGCGCCGACAACGGCGGCAAACGCACCGAGGATCCACGCCCCCCGTACCAGCCACGAGCTCGGGTTGCCCTTGGTGAGCAGGTAGTAGAAGCGGTCTGGGCGTTTCAGGTCCCACACCAGCAGCACACCGGTTGCGGCGAGGAACAGCCCTGCGACGAGCGGGGCTCCCCAGTGGGCCCACGACGACTCCGTTCCGGCCCCGGCGAGCATGGCGAGCACAAGCGTGACGGCGATGCCGGCGGCGATGCCTTTGCTGAGGAAGTAGCTCGACACCCGCCAGCCCCACGGCATCGGGTGGTCTGTTGTGTACACCACACGGGGTGGGGCGGACTTGTCATCGTGAGCGATGCCCACAGGCGCTTCCTTCGTCACCCACGCCGTTGCGGCGGTTCCGGTCGGTGGGGTGAGATCGACGGCGAGCCACGACGATGCGGGATCCCGCCATATCCCGCCGTCACCGGGGTCGACGGCGCCGAGCGGGTCGATGCTGGCCTCCTCGACCCCCTTGTACCACAAATTGGGGCGGGTTCCCTGCTCGGGGGCACGCTGGAAGAGCTGCGCGGTGGCCACCATCTGGGCGATCCTCGATGCCGGGTCGTCGAGGTCGCCTGCGATGATCGCCTGCTCGGGGCAGACGACGACGCACGCCGGCTCGATCCCCACCTCGACCCTGTGAACGCAGTAGTTGCACTTCTGCGCAGTGTGCTCGTTCGGGTCGATGTAGAGGGCGTCGTATGGGCACGCCTGCATGCACGACTTGCAGCCGATGCAGCGGTCGGTGTCGAAGTCGACGATGCCGTCGTCACGCTTGGAGAGGGCGGTGGTGGGGCAGATGGTGACACATGGAGCGTCCGTGCAGTGGTTGCACCGCATCACCGAGAAGAAGCGCTTTGTGTCCGGCCAAGCGCCCTTCTCGATGTACTTCACCCAGGTGCGGTTGACACCGAGCGGCACCTGGTGCTCGGTCTTGCAGGCGACGGTGCAGGCGTGGCAACCGATGCATCTCGTCTGATCGATGACGAACCCGTATCGCACCCGCCGGCCTCCTCGCTGAGCCAGATAAGTCCGGACATTAACCGGTGGGCCTGGCGACTGAGGTCAGGTCACGCCTTCTGGATCACGAAATGAAACTCGCTCGAGGTCTCGAACTCCTCCTTGAGCGAGTGTCCCATGTCCTTTGTCCACGCCGGGATGTCGGAGAGCGCACCCCGATCCGTTGCGATGACCTCGAGTGTCTGGCCCGACCCGATCTTGCCGATCGCCTGAGCGGTCTTGATAACGGGCAAGGGACACTGCATCCCCCGAGCGTCAACGGTGATGTCTGCCATCGATCCTCCTGGTCGGTGGGTGTTCGGTCCTCTGAGATGAACAGCGAGATCGACGCTTCCTTCATGAGGCTGATCGCCGATCCTGCGCCCGCCGGCTTGTCGAGACCGGGGATCATGTCGTCGAGCGAGATGCCCATGAGGTCCATGGTCATCTGGCACGGCCACAGCTTGACCCCCATCTCCTGGGCCAACTCGAGCAACTCCTGCACCGAGGCGACGTTGTTGTCCTTGGCGAGACCCTTCATCATTCTCGGCCCCATGCCGGCGAAGTGGAGCTTGGACAGACCGAGCTTGTTCGGGCTACCCGGATGGAACACCGAGAGCATCTTCTGGCGCCAGTCGTCGCCGGTGATCCCCGAGTCCTTGCGCTTTAGGATGCTGAGCCCCCAAAACGTGAAGAAGATCGTGACGTCCATGCCGTAGGCGGCCCCGGTGGTGGCGAGGATCATCACGGGCCACGCCTTGTCGAGGTCGCCTGAGGCGGCGATGAGGACCATCTTCTCCCTCTCGGGCGTGGCCTCGGCGGCGGGCTCCGGGTCGGGCGCCACGCCCGTTGTGATGTCGTGGACGGTCATCTGTGCTCCCTTCACCGCACCGGGTTATATGCGCGAGTGCGAATCTAAGCCGCTATAGGCGGCCGCTGTCAAGGAGTCTCTAGGATTGGCGTGCGTCGCGGCGTATGGCATAGTGCGATCATGTCGGCGATCCACGACGAGCTCATCCGGCTCCACGCCAGCGTGTGCAAGGGTCTCGCTGACCCGAAGCGGCTGCTCATCATCAATGCGCTGCGTGACGGTGAGCGGACCGTGACCGAGCTCGTCGAGGAGCTCGGGGTGCCACAGGCCAACGTGTCCCAGCACCTCGCCGTGCTGCGCGATCGAGGTCTGGTGCGCGCCCGCAAGGACGGGCAGTTCGTCTGGTACACCGTCACCTCTGCCAAGATCATCGAGGCGATGGACCTGCTGCGCGAGGTGATGGCCGAGCACGTCGCCGAGCCGGCCGGCCGCTGACCCTTGTCGCCAGGCGTCCGCGGCGACTACGCTTGCATGCGGTTTCGTGCATGCATCGGGAGGGTTCCTTGGTGAGCGGAGCGATCACGGCCGACGAGCTTGCCAGAAGGGTCGACGACCCGGCGGCGGCTCCCTTCATACTCGACGTCCGTGCCCCGGACCAGTTCGAGCGCTGGCGGGTCGAGGGCAGGGCACAGCTTGCCACGGTCAACATCCCGTACTGGACGGCGATCGTCGAGGAGGGTGCCGTCATGGAGGCGGTTCCGTCTGACCGCGACGTCGTTGTGATCTGCGCTCACGGCGACTCATCCGATCTCGTCGTCGAGACCGTCGGGCTGCCAAACCTGCACAACCTCGCCGGGGGCATGGACGCATGGGCGACGACGCTCGTCCCCCACGTGCTCTACGACGACGGCGTGAAGTTCGTGCTCCAACTCGACCGCATTGCCAAGGCCTGTCTGTCGTACGCCGTCGGGTCGCGGGGCGCGACGATGGCGATCATCGACCCTGCGGCGAACGCACCCGCCTACGAGGGGATCGCACTTCAGATGGGGTCGCGGATCACCGACGTCTTCGACACCCATCTCCACGCCGACCACATCTCGCTCGGTGTGGCGATGGCGGCGGAGATGGGCGCCACCTACCACATCTCGGCCGGGGACGCTGACGGAGCGACCTTCCACTACGCACCGCTGCGTCACGGCGATGTGTTCAGGTTCGGGGACATGAACGTCGTGGTGCGCTCGGTGGCGACCCCCGGGCACACACCCGGCTCGACCTCGCTCGAGGTCGACGGGAAGTTCCTCATGACCGGGGACGCCGTGTTCGTATCGGGGGTGGGTCGGCCCGATCTTGGCGGTGAGACCGAGCCGTGGGCCCGCGATCTCTTCCGCACCATCAACAACGAGCTGGCCCCGCTGCCGGCCGAGCTGGAGGTGTGCCCTGCGCACTACACCTCCAGGGTCGAGGCCAAGGCAGACGGCACCATACGGCGATCGCTGGGTGACCTACTCGAAAACGACCCTGTCGTGTCGATGAGCGACGAGGAGGAGTTTGTCGCCCACGTCGTCTCGCACCTCGGGGTGGCGCCGAAGGTGTACGCCACCATCCGCAAGGTCAATCTGGGCTGGCACACTCCCACCAGGAACGAGGCGATGGAGCTCGAGGTCGGTCGCAACGAGTGCGCCCTGGCGAAGTGACACACCGCGGGGCGGTCCCGGTTGACCGGCACGGCCGGATCGGGGTCGGCGACATCATCGCCGGTGTCAGCGTAGCCCTCGTCGTCGTCCCGCAAAGCCTCGCCTACGCCGAACTCGCCGGGCTGCCCGCGCACCTGGGGCTGTACGCCGCGGCGCTCCCCTCCCTGGTTGCGGCCTTCGCCGCCTCCTCCCGCTACCTGCAGACGGGTCCCGTGGCGATGACGGCGCTGCTGACCTTCGGTGCATTGTCGCAGCTGGCGATGCCGGGGAGTCCCGGCTACATCGGTCTCGCCGCCCTGCTGGCGGTGGTGGTCGGTGTCGTGCGTCTCGGCTTCGGGCTCGCCAAGGCCGGGTTCATCACCTTCTCCATGTCCCATCCCGTCGTGCTCGGATTCAGCACAGGAGCCGTCGTGCTCATCATCGCCTCGCAGGCGGCGGTGGCGACCGGGGTCACGGACGCCCCGGCAGAGCTGCTGCCCCGGTTGTGGGATGTCATCACCCACCCCGGGTCGTGGAACGGCGCCGCCGTGGCGCTCAGCGTTGCGACCGTCCTCATCATCGAGGTGTGCCGCCGTCTCAATCCGCTGATCCCAGGGGTGCTGATCGCCCTGCTCGTCGGGCTGGCGGTGGGGGGACTGACCGACTACGGGGCGGCGTTGCTCGGCGAGGTCCAGGCCGGCCTGCCGCCACTGTCGCTGGCGTTGCCATGGTCCGATCTACCGAGCCTGCTCCTTCCCGGTGCCATCATCGCCGGCGTCGGTATGGCCGAGCCGACGGCCATCGCCCGCACCCTCGCCGCCCAGGACAGGGAGCGGTGGGATCCCAACCGCGAGCTGGTGAGCCAGGGTGTCGCCAACCTCGCCGCAGGGCTCTCCGGCGGGTTCCCGGTCGGCGGGTCGTTCTCCCGCAGCTCGATAAACAAACTGGCGGGGGCGCACACCCGGTGGAGCGGGGCGGTGACCGGTCTCACCGTGTTGGCGTTCACCCCGTTCGCCGGTCTGCTCCGCAGCCTGCCCCGCGCCGTGCTCGGCGCCATCGTCATCTCGGCGGTGGTGCGTCTTGTGCGCATCCCCGACATGATCCGGCTAATCAGGGTCACCTGGGGCCAGGCCGTGATCGCCTGGGTTACCTTTGCCGCCACGCTGACGCTTGCCCCCCGCATCGATCTCGCCGTGCTCATCGGTGTCGGGCTGGCGGCGCTGGTGCACCTCTACCGCGAGTCGTCCCGTCTCGTGGTGCGCACCGAGTTCACCGCACCAGTGCTCAGGGTCACCCCTGTCGGGGTGCTCTTCTACGGGTCGGCGCCCTTCCTGGCGGACGCCCTCAACGAGAAGCTCGCCGAGCATCGCGGGGCCACCGAGATCCGGCTCAACATCGAGCGGCTGGGCCGCATCGACCACTCCGGCATGATGGCGCTCCAGGACTTTGCCGCCGAGGTGCGCGGCGCAGGGCTCACCATCTCCGTGGAGCGGGTGCCAAGGGTGTTCGCCGGTATCTGGGAGCGCTCGGGTGGCCTCGGTCCGGAGTCGCGCACGACCCCGAGAGCGGGGATCTGAGCCAGGTGTGAAGCAAGGGCGGGGACCTCACGCATCGGTCCCCGCCCTCTCACCCGTCTCTGTCAGATGCAGACGCCCCCTGAGACGCCCCTGGCGCACAGCGCGGTGCCCTCGATGCTCTTGAGCACAAACCCTTCGCCGCTGGCGGACGGTTGCCCGAAGATGTGAAGCCTGACCCCGTATACGGAGTCGTCCCCCGCCCCGGTCAGGTCGAGCGTGATCTCACCGAGATCGCCAACCGTCGGGGCGACCGAGACCACCGCCTCCGCGGACACATCGGAATCGCCGGCGTCGATCAACGCCTCGGCGACCATCGTGCCGAGGTCGAGCATGGTCTCCGCATCCGGGATCTCGCCGAGCAGGTCGACGACGGACGCGGTGACGTCCGTTGTGTCTGCCAGGTAGGCGACGTAGCGGAGGTTCACCCAGCCGGTGACGCCGCCGGCCTCGATCTCGATCCAGAAGGCGCCAGGGATCGACCAGGTGTTGCCCTTGGCCACCAGATCGTCTGCGGTGGGTGCCAGCCGAGCCAGCACGTCGTACCCGACGCCGGGACCGGCCCGCACGTTGAGGTTGTCGTCGTAACGCACGCCGACCACCGCCAGGACGTCGCCTGCCACCGGTCCGAGGTCGACCGGCTCCCCGGCAACGGTCGTCGTGGTGACGGTCGCCGAGGTTGTGGTCGTGGCGGCGACCGGGGTCGTGGTGGTGGTTGGTGGGTTGGTGGTGGTGCTGGTTGGGGCCGTGGTGGTGGCGGGCGGGCTCGTCGTGCCGGATGCGGCGGTGGTGGTCGGCAGCGATGCGGCCACTGTCGACCCGCCGTCTGCGGGGCTCCCGCCACAGGACGCAACCACGATGGCGAATGCCACCAGCAGCCCGGTTCTGGTCTCGTTACGCATGACCTCTCCTCTCCTTGTCGACGGTCACACGGACATCGTCGACGCCTGATGTCTCACTGCCATCGCCATGGGGTAACAGGAGTGTCACGATGCCGGGCATCGGTGGCGTGTGGCGCGATGGGTACACTCGCCCCCAGTCGGACGAGGAGGAGCGGGTGGCGACGGACACGGCTCGACAGGCTCCCGAGACGGGGCTCGTCACCGATCGCCGCCGCATCACGATCTCCGGCGTGCTCCTCGGTCTCGGCGGCATCTCCGCTGTCGGGACTCTGGTGCTGTGGTGGCTCGGGACCGTTCCAGCCGAACCGGACGTCGAGATCGGCCGAAGCGTCTTTGGCAACATCCCAGACGTCTTTGTCGCCGGTTTCTACTTCGTCGTCGCTGCGTTTCTGTTTCTGACGTTCTACCTCTTTGCGCTGCGGGCGAGGAACTGGCAGCGCGGCGCAGCGGAGAGCCGCTCCCGTCTGTGGAAGCGCCGCATCCACGAACTGCGCAGGGGTCTTCAGATGCGCACGCTGCTCGAGGATCGCTCCGCCGGGATCATGCACACGGCGATCTACGTCGGGTTCATCGTGCTGTTCCTCGGCACTGTGACGCTCGAGATCGACCACCTGGCGCCAGACAACCTCAAGTTCCTCGAGGGGGCCGTCTACCAGGGCTACTCGTTCACACTCGATCTGTTCGCCCTTGTGTATCTGGCGGGTCTCGGTTGGGCGGCGGTGCGGCGCTACGGAGCCCGACCGTGGCGGATCCGGTCGAAGACGAGGCCGGAGGATGCCGCCATCCTGGCGACGCTGGCGTTGATCGGCATCAGCGGGCTGGCGGTCGAGGCGGCCCGTATCGCCGTCGCCGGTCGCCCCGACTTCGAGATGTGGTCGTTTGTGGGGTACCCGCTGAGCTACCTCGTCCCGACGGGTGCGGCGTCCGGTGTGCACCAGGCGCTGTGGGTGGGTCACGTCGCCACCTTCCTGGCGTTTCTGGTCGTGCTGCCGACAACCAAGCTGCGTCACATGGTCGTCTCGCCGGCCAACATGTTCCTGTCGCCGCGGGAGCGCCCCAAGGGGGCGATGCGGGAGATGCCCAATCTGATGGAGGCCACAGACATCGAGACGGTCGGCGCCTCCGCCGTCGGTCAGTTCACCTGGAAGCAGCTTCTCGACACAGACGCCTGCACGGTGTGCGGGCGCTGCACGTCGGTCTGTCCCGCCAACACGACCGGCAAGCCGCTCGACCCTCGGGAGATCGTGCTCAAGCTCGGCGAGGTGGCGGCGGCGACCGCCGCCGGCCCGCTCTCCCCGCCGGTTGGCGTCGACGGCGGGATCACCGTCACCTCAGACTCGGTGTTCGAACGGATCACGCCGGAGGAGCTGTGGGCGTGCACCTCGTGCCGGGCCTGCGACGAGATATGCCCTGTCAACATCGAGATCCTCGACAAGATCCTCGACATGCGCCGCTATCTCTCGCTCATGGAGGCGGACTTCCCCTCAGAGCTGGGGAAGGTGTACGTCAGCATGGAGAACTCGTCGAACGTGTACGGGACGAGCCAGGCGGCCAGGGGCGGCTGGACCGAACAGCTCGACTTCCCGGTGAAGGTGCTCGGCGAGCCGGGGGTCGAGGCCGAGTACCTCTACTGGGTGGGGTGCGCAGGGTCGTTCGACGACCGCAACGTCAAGGTGAGCAAGGCTGTGGCCCGGTTGCTGACCGAGGCCGGAGTCACCTTCTCGATCCTGGGCAAAGAGGAGAAGTGCTGCGGCGATCCTGCGCGGCGGATCGGGAACGAGTACCTGTTCCAGTCGCTCGCGCAGGAGAACGTCGAGACTCTGAACTCCCTGGGGGTCACCAAGATAGTGGCCACCTGCCCCCATTGCGTGAACACGCTCAAGAACGAGTATCCGG
>Ga0114938_1000569_pt1 | contig 27098 bp, 30 predicted proteins | sample AshMeaBigSpring_FD_88675 | JGI IMG/M metagenome (GOLD analysis project Ga0114938, IMG submission 88675) | Groundwater microbial communities from Big Spring, Nevada to study Microbial Dark Matter (Phase II) - Ash Meadows Big Spring | ecosystem: Environmental > Aquatic > Deep subsurface >... | reverse complement strand
CCTGTTTATACAGTTCGACAACCTTAATTTTATCTGAATAACTATGCTTCAGATTTTTTCGCTTTAGTTTTTCCATAAAAATACCCCAAAAGTTTTTTGTCTAACTTTTGGGGTACAGTTCACGAGTGGTGAACCTTTTTTTGTAGCAGGGGCGGGATTCGAACCCTTGGGGCCTATATTCTAATTCTAAATTTATGTCTGCAACTTCACTGACTTTGGCCCTGCCGCATTGGCCCCTACCACCATCATCATTTCTGTTTTCATACTTTTTATCTCTTTTCCTAAAAAATTTATAACGCTTATTGTTCCCAAAACAAATTGGAAGAAAGTTGGCGTGGAAAATCCGAAAACATGAGACAGTAAACTTAGAACTAAAACATAGCATTTTGATGTTGCAAATATAATATATACTTTTGATATAAAATTGATAAATAGTAATCTAATAAAGTTTGAGTTATGAATTGTATCTTTTGCAATAAAAACTCTGATGATTCCAAAAGCGTTGAGCACATTGTTCCTGAGTCGATAGGAAATATCTCTCATGTATTAGCAAAAGGGATTGTCTGTGATAAATGTAATAATTATTTTGCTACTAAGATTGAAAAGGAGCTTCTAAATCAACCTTATTTTATAAGCGTAAGACAAAGAAATATAATCAAGTCTAAGAAAGGGCATTTAGTTCCTGATAAAATTTTACTGCCCCATCCAAATGGTGGTTGGATAGATGCTTGGTTTGATTTTGATGAGGAAGGCACTATGTCAATAATTTTCCGAAATGAAGATTTAGATAAAATGAAACTTATAACAGAGGGTCTGATAAATAATTTGATGATCCCAATTATTCCTGAACCGGAATATCCTAGTAAAATAATGTCAAGGTTTTTAGCAAAATGTGCATTTGAATATTTAATGTTACGAGTTAATGACATAAGATTTGCAGAGGTTCTTCATGAAGAGCAATTTAGTCCCATTAAGAGATATGCCAGATTTGGAGAAGGTGGGTATTGGCCTTATAGTCAAAGAAGAATTTATGGAGAAGGAGATTTCTTCGAAGATAAAAGTATAGAGGAGCCTTATGAAATTCTTCATGAAATGGATCTTTTAGTTATTCACATTAACCCTCCTGCCACTATCAACGAAGAAATTATTATTTATGGAGAGATTTACTTTGTATTAGTAATAATGGGAATTGAATATGTCATAAATATAGGGGGACCGGAAATTGAAGGGTACTATGAATGGCTAAAAGAAAATAATAACAAATCACCCGTGACGAAAGAATATGAAAAATGGCTAATGCCTAATACAGGTAGTATTTTCCCTCTTGTTAATGAGAAAGTAATCAAGTCAATCAAAGAAAGTGAAATTAACAAATCGAAATAAATCAATCTTAATGAGTTCAATAACCCTTGCCCTTGCCACTTTTGCGAATGGATACAACTGTTCGCAGTCAGTATTTAGTGTTTTTGCGCCCGATTTTGGTATAAATCGCGATTTGAGTTTACGCTTGGCTGGCCCTTTGGGTGCTGGTATAGCCCGCCGTCAGGAAGCCTGTGGTGCCGTTACGGGTGCTTTGCTGGCACTTGGTTTGAAATATGGCAAGGGCGAAAACGGCACCGACGATAATAAAAAACGTGCTTTTGCCGTGTCGCAACGCTTTATTAAAGACTTTGAAGCTGAATTTGGTAGCATGCTGTGTCTGCACTTACTGGATAACAACAACATGGAAACTGAAGAAGGTGCCGCTGCCATTGCCAACGAGGATATGTTTCGCACCCGATGCCCAAATTTTGTAAAGTTCGCCGTAGAAAAAGTAAATGAACTTTTAAATGCCTACGAGTAAAAGCATATTAAGACACAGTCAACTATTATCCATTAACAATTAACCAATCTAAATTAAGCTGCTTATGCCTAAAGTTCAACGTGATATAAAAGCCTTGTTAGTGCCCAATACGCTCATAAACTCCAAAGCTCGTTACATTGCACGTACACAAAAATACCGCACATATTCACTTAAAGATATTTGTGAGCGTGCTCAAAAAAGTGTTCAATCTCTGGATTCGGAGTTAATGGAGTATTACGTTAATCTTTTTATGGAAGAAATGATGGATGTTGCCACGGAGGGAAATATTGCAAATGTTGGCTATTTTTCGGTGAAAGCCAATTTAAAAGGTACGTTCGATTCAATCAACTCGCATTTCGATGAAAAAAAACACAAAGTTGACTTCAGTTTTACCCCTGGTGTTTTAGCACATAAAAAAGCGAAAAAGCTAAAAGTAGAGATTCTAACCACCCGACATAAACGCGAAGGTATTACCGCTGTGTATGAGCCCAATACCAATAATCTGGCCTATACAATCAGCTCCAACCGCAATCTACTTATCAAAGGATACCGTATAAAACTCATGGGCGATGATCCTCAGGTTGGCATACACCTGCAACATACCGAAACAAATGAAGTGACTACTGTACCCAAAAATTTCATTGTAAACAACACCCATGGCACTTTGTTGGTAATGTTACCCACACTAGCACCAGGCAGCTATCAGTTGATGATAACAACGCAATACATCGGTAATGGTATACTCTTTGCCCAACCGCGCACGTATAAGTACGCTTATTTATTAGAGACTACGTAACTCTTCTAAAAGAGTTACACCCATACGAGTTAAGATCTTACACCCATATGGGTGTAACAATTACACCCGTACGGGTTTAGCTTTTACACCCATACGGGTGTAACACTATTGAAGCCTCTACTTATACTGTGCTCATCATTCCTCTCGCACCGCCTTATTGCGTATTAATCGATTGTGCGTATCTTTGTATGCGCAAAATACTTGCAACAACAGCATATGAATAACTTACAGAACGAAAAAATTAACATCAACGAGATGGCCACGTTCCTGCTCGATACAGGGGTGTTTTTGGTGTCGTCGGGTGCCCATTCGGGGCGCGTATGGCGCAACTGCAATCGGATGGCGAAGCATTGGGGCTTTCAGTTTAACGTCAACCTCAATTATACGGGTATGCTACTCACTGTTTCGGATGCATCGAACCCTGAGGTGGCTGTAACGCGCTTTCAGTCGACACCACCTTCGCATATTCACATGGCTGTACTGTCCAAAGTGAGTCATTTGTCGTGGCGGGTTACGGATGGCGACCTTTCGTTTGCCGATGCAAAACAGGAGCTTGAACTTATTAAAACGCATGCTCACTATCCGTATTGGGTGGTTGCATTGGCCGTTGGACTTTCGTGCGGCTTGTTGGCTACCTTGGCTGGTGGTAATATTGTCGATTTGCTATTTGCGTTTGTAGCCGCTACTACAGGTTCGCTTAGTAGGTATTTTATCGTCAAAAATAAATTTAATATCTTTTTGGCAGCAATCATGGCGGCATTTATCTCGTCGTTTATTGCTGGGCTCGATACCATTTGGGGGCTAGGAGCTATGCCCGAATTGGCTTTGGCTACTTCGGTATTGTATCTTATTCCAGGGGTTCCGCTGCTCAATAGCGTTATTGACTTGCTCGAAGGCTACTATTCGGCATCGCTCACACGTGGTTTGTTTGCGGCGTCGTTGCTGTTTTGCATTGCCATTGGCATGACCATGACTATCACCATTTTAGGAATTTCAAACTTTTAAAATTCAACCACATCATGATTGATTTAATATTAGCTGTATTACTCGATTTTTCGTTGGCATTTTTTGTGGCTTGCTGCTGGGGTATTTTATTTGGCACCCCGTTTAAAGCCTTGTGGATGGTGGGTTTACTCGGTGGATTCGGACATGCGTTGCGTTTTGTATTGCTCGATTTTGAAGTGGGACTTATTGCTTCCACCTTTGTGGCTTCCATTGTGGTGGGCCTTTCGGGCATTGCTGGCGCACACAAAGTACATACGCCTCCGGTGGTGCTTACCATGCCTGCCTGTATCACCATGATTCCGGGTTTGTATGCCTACCGCACCATGTTGGCGCTTATCAAACTGAGCGATAAGTCGATTTTAGATCATCAAACCGACATTATCCCCAATATTGCCCACAATGCGGTGCTTACTTTTTCGTTGCTTATTGCGTTAGCTGTTGGCATCTCGGTAAGTGCTATCTTTTTCCGCAATAAAAGTGCAAAAGACATTCGATGGAGTAAATTGATTTAGATTTCTTTTTTCGATGCAAAGAGTTGAAAAATCTTTGCTTTTAATCGGTTCTTTTTAAACTGCTTGATGCGAATGGAGATTAACCACACAGCAAGTAAAAAGAAAGTTCCGAATATAAACACCGCCATTTCCCAATTCATGCTATCGCCTTTGGCGCGGCTCCACATTTCGAGTACCGTGTCGTTTTTATCTAAAAAGTCGTTGAAAATGGCACAACGTGCAACCACCGCACTATCGGGATACTGAATGGGGTCGATGTGCATTTTTTCGTAGCCCGGGCCAAAGAAGTAGCGCATGTTCGATGTTTCTTCAATCTCGGTATCGGTTTTGGCTTCCGCAATTTCGGGAGTTGCTATGGCACTGGAGTATCCGCACACGTCCATATTACGCAAGGCTATGTCCGAACGACACAAATAGGCTAGAAAATAACTTGCAGCCTTGGTGTTTTGAGCATATTTAGGTATTACCCAGCCATCAAACCATACATTACTTCCTTCGTTGGGTACTATGTAATTAATGTCGACACCCACTGCAGCCGCTTCTTCGCGCGCCCACACAGCATCGCCATTCCAGGCATAACTAAACCAAATTTCGCCACGGGTAATCATTTCCTTGCCAAAATCGGCTTCCCAGCCAGCCAAGTAAGGGCGCATGGCTTTGATTTTTTCTTCTACCAATGCGATATCTTCGGGCGTGTGATCGTTGGCTACTTCAAACAATGTGCGCTTTCCCGACACAATATCAGCCTGATTGCCAACAATGGAAGAAATATTGTACACATCCCAATAACTATCTTTCATCAGCATTTTGCCTTTGTTTTTGGGATTCCAAAAACACGCCCAACTGCTCATTTCATCGGCCGAAACCAGTTTGGTATTGTACATAATACCCGATGTGCCCCACATATAAGGTACCACATAATCAGCAGCTTTCATACCTTCGATGCTAAATGCATCAAGTCCCTGACGAATATAGGGCGAAATATTATTGAAATGCTTCTGGGCATCACCAATTTCAAAGTTAATAGGCAAAACCAAGTCGTTTTTCATCATGCGTTGAATAATGGCCTGAGTAGGGCACACCAAATCGAAATCTTCCTTGCCAAGGGCAATTTTGGTATACATCACCTCAGTCATATCAAACACTTGATACACTATTTTCACGTCCTCACCAGTTTGCTCTTTGTACCATTTCGGGAACTCGGTCAATAGCTCTTCGTCGATGTAATCGGACCAATTGTAGATTTTCAGAACCTTCATTCGTTTCTCGTCGCTTTCTTTACAACTTTGAAACGAAAAAGCTAGCCACACAAGCACTAGCAAAAAACCAAATGGAAGTTTGTTAATACGTTGATTCATTTTGCTTATTCAATTTGCTTGAGCGATTATTTATAATCAATAAAAATACCAATACCACTATAAAAATTATACCCGAAAGTGGACGTAATTCGGGGGTAAGGCCACCTCTACGCGCATCGGCGTAGATGTAGGTCGATAAAGTTTCGAGACCTACATTACCAACATTGAAAAGCGTTACCACAAAATCGTCGATAGATAGCGTAAACGCCAAAATAAAACCGCTAATCATGCCTGGACGCAATTCGGGAAGCATGATTTTACGTAAAGCATACAGGGGTGTTGCTCCCAAATCCAAGGCTGCTTCGTATAGATTGTCGTTCATCTGACGCAAGTTTGGCAATACGCTCAACACCACATAGGGCGTACAAAACGAGATATGTGCCAATATAACAGTGGTATAACCCTGACTAATGCCTAAACTCACAAACAATAAAAACAGGGAAATGGCGGTAATAATATCCGGATTAAGAATGGGAATGGTATTGACCGATTGAATGGCTTTACGACTGCGTGGCTTCATATTGTAAATACCAATAGCCGCCATGGTTCCGAGTATGGTCGATACACTTGCAGCTACTAAACCAATAATAAGGGTATTCCACAACGCACTGGTAAGCGAATGATGTGCACCACCTGTAAATAGCGATTGGTATAATTTTAGCGAAAAGCCAGTCCAGTTGCCTAATACTTTTGCTTCGGTAAACGAGAATACAATTACAATAAGAATGGGAGCATACAATAAAAAAAGTAGTATGCCCAAATACGATTGTTGAAGGAATTTTCTCATAATAAGCCTCCTTCCTCTGCTGTTTTGGCGTTTCCTTCGGTGTTTAACAGCGAAGTGATACCAATAAGCAGTAACATCACCAACGACAAAGCAGCTCCGTAATTCCACATACCGTTATAAATATTTTCTTGCAAGGTTGTTCCAAAAAGCTTTATATTATTGATTGTTAATAATTCAGCAATCGCAAATGTAGAGATTACCGGCATAAATACCATCATAATACCACTCGAAATACCCGGCACTGATAGCGGAAGTACCGTTTTCATAAATACCTGAAAAGGAGTAGCTCCTAAGTCCTGCGCCGCTTCAATCAAACTGCGGTCGGTACGTTTCAGGTTATTGTAGATAGGATAAATCATAAATGGTAAAAAGTTGTACACCATACCAAATAGGAGCGAACCCTCGCCTAACGGAATGTTCAGAAAATCGAACAGAGCCACCGTAGCCAAGGTACGAATCAAAAAATTAACCCACATGGGCAATATAAAGAGGATAACCAAAATCTGAGTTGTTTTCGACGACATGCGGCTCATTATGTAAGCAGCCGGAAAACCTAGAAGTAGACACAATAATGTTGTTATCAGTCCAATACCTACCGAATAGATAAAGGTGTTCATTGCCTCAGGTTGCATCCAAAACTTCCGAAAGTTCACCAAAGAAAGTTGTCCTTCGTTGTTTGTAAATGCATAATATACAATCAATGCCAAGGGTACGATGACAAAGCAGAAAAGGTAGAGTATATAGGGCACCGACCAGTTTCTGCGTTTACCAAAAAAAGATTTCAATTGTTTAATCACGATACGCTACAATTTAGGATTCAACAATGCGAATATTTTTGGACACAAAACTAACACCTACGCGGTCGCCTTCGTCCCAAATATCGTTGGTATCGACATAAATATACTGATTATCATCGGTAAGTATCGTAATATGGTAATGAATACCTTTGTATAATATGTGTTTGACACTGCCTTGAAGTACTCCTTCTTCTTCGTTATCTTTTAAAATAACATCTTTAAAAGCTATTTCGAGTTCAATGTCTCTACCAGGCTCAGCACTAATTGCTTTTTTAGAGCTATGCGTTTCACCAAACAATTTAAAACTTTCGCTATCAATAACTTCAGCCGTAAAGGTATTGCAGGTTCGTTCTTTTTTCATCACATGTATATCGAACGGTTTAATCAACATACCCACCGTTTTACCTACAGCAAAGCTATGATAATCCTGTATCATAAACTCATAACCTTCGGGCGTGTTTACCATCATTTCGTAATGTACTCCTTTAAAAATGCAGGAGCTTACTACACCCGTAAGTTGCGCTTTTTCCGATGGTTCAAATATATAGATATCCTCAGGACGCACCACCACATCAACCGCTGTGTTGGTACCAAACCCTTTGTCGACACACTCAAAGCGATGTCCAGCAAACTCCACCAAACTATCTTCAATCATAGTTCCATTCAGAATGTTACTTTCGCCAATGAAATCGGCCACAAAGGAGTTTGCAGGTTCGTTGTAAATCTCGGTAGGGGCTCCAATCTGCTGTATCTCACCCTCGCTCATCACCACAATTCGGTCACTTAATGTTAGTGCTTCTTCTTGATCATGTGTAATATAGATAAATGTTATGCCCAATTTCTTGTGCATCGCTTTAATCTCCATTTGCATGTCCTTACGCATTTTTAAATCAAGCGCAGCAAGCGGTTCATCGAGCAGAAGTACCTTGGGCTCATTCACAATAGCTCGTGCAATGGCAATGCGTTGCTGTTGTCCACCCGAAAGGGAATCGACATCACGCTCCTCGTAACCCGTCATGCTCACCATGCGAAGTACTTGCTTTACCTTTTTCTCAATGTCGGCTTTGGGTAGTTTACGCAGGTTCAATCCGAATGCAATATTCTGAAATACATTTAAATGAGGAAAAAGTGCATAACGTTGAAAAACGGTATTCACGGGGCGTAGGTGAGGAGGGGTGTCGGTCATTTCCTGCCCTTGAATAAATACTTGTCCTTGTTTTGTACGCTGAAAACCACCAATGATACGCATCAAAGTGGTTTTTCCACAACCCGAAGGGCCTAAAATGGTTACAAACTCGCCTTTACTTACTTCGAGGTTAACCCCTTTTAATACCGTTTTATCTCCAAACGATTGCACAACGTTTTTAACGGAGATAATACTTTCTGAATGTTTCATTTAATCAATAAATGCAGCTTAAAAAAAGCAATGATTACAAGTTAATTAATTCCTTACGAACAGCATATTGATTAACAAATTCACATTTTGGTTTCAAAAAGTAGTCATGCATTCAATAAAATCAGGTTGCTGTGCCACAAAGATACAATAATACTTTCAGAGCGAAAGTACTTGTTAAGCTATTTTTCATGGATGTGCGGGCTCTTAGTTTTATTTTAGAGTTTTTAGAGGCTCTGAGTATGCTATTGAGCTATACATATGCTATATCAATGGCATTGTTTTGTAACAAAAGGATGGATTTGGAGCAAATGTTATGGGTACAAACAAGCGAAATCTCTAATTGAGGGTCAATTTGACGTATAGTTTTTGCTGTGTCAATAATTTTAAATGCATCTTTTTGAATAATACGGCTTTTACGAACCATTGAAATGCCAATTCGTGTATCCGATAGTTGAATTAATTTGGTTCGTATAGATAACTGATAAATACGTGGATCTATTTCCATAAACGATAATATACGATTAATTTACAATAGATTATATAAAAAATAAACTAACACCGATAATGCTGATAATTGCTCCGATAATCTGTTGTGGCTTCACTTTCTCGTTGAACATAATAGCCGATGGCCAAATAATAAAGATGGGAACCAATGCCATCAGGGTAGATGCAATGCCAGTGTTCGTATGTTGTATGGCAAATAAGGCGAGCGCCACACCAATAAACGGACCAAATATCGAACCGATGGTAACGGCCTTCATCCCTTCACGATCGGTAAATGCTGTGCCAATTTTAGTCCAACGTTTCAGGATGGTAATCATCATTATAAACCCAATTATACCGAAAAAAGCCCGAATCTGAGTAGCTGCCAAAGCATCGTAAGTGCCTATGCCTTTTTTACTTAACAAAATACCACCCGACTGCCCCAAGGCACCTCCAAAGGCTAGTAGAAGGCCTTTCAAGGGTATGTTTAACTTCATTTTACGATTCGATATGGCAACTACAATACCTGTTACACTAACTAAAATGGCAATAATTTCCAATGCGGTAAGCTTCTCATCTAAAAAGAACCACCCAATTATTGCCGTTAACATGGGCGAAAAACTCATGATCAATGCTGCTGTACGTGAACCAATAATTAAATACGACTTGAAAAGCACCATATCGCCCAAGTAAAACCCAACAAAGCCTGATAAACCCAACCAAAACCATTGATAGGGAGTTGCATCGGTAGGAAAAAAGATTCCTTTGGTAACCAATGTTGTGAGGCCCAAAAATACAATTGCCAGCAGCAATCGAATAAAATTCACCGATAATGACCCCATTCGTGCTCCCGCTTTTTCGAAAAACAAGGCGCTCATTGTCCAACAAAGCGATACACCCAAACCCGCAATTTCGCCTACATGTGCTATAGCCATACTATTTATGATATTTTTTGCAAAGTTAGAGTTTATATCTATTGAAATAATACAAATCAATCATCGATCTAAAAAAACTCATATCTCATTTACAATTTAGGTTAAAAGCTTTTGTATTTATTCAAATCAAAAACTTTATATCCTATTTTAGTTATAATATGTTGTTTTATAGCAAATAAAAAGGAGAATGCATGCTATACATTCTCCTTCTAATAATCGATTTACAGAATGATTATTAAATAATCTTCTCTAATGCAGCAATATTTTTAGCGATATCTTCGTCGGTTAAACTGTAATTAACCAAGTCACCTGCAAGGTATTGATCGTATGCAGTCATATCTACCAAACCATGTCCCGAAAGGTTGAAAAGTATCGTTTTCTTCGTTCCTTCTTCTTTGGCTTTCAATGCTTCGTTAATTGCGGCTGCAATAGCATGTGCTGACTCAGGTGCTGGAACAATTCCTTCGGTTTGAGCAAACAACACACCTGCTTTAAACGAATCAAGTTGTTTAATGTCAACTGCTTCCATCATGTTGTCTTTCATCAACTGACTCACAATGGTTCCTGCACCATGGTAGCGTAAACCTCCAGCATGAATATGAGCTGGTGCAAAGTTGTGACCAAGTGTAAACATCGGAATCAATGGTGTATAACCTGCTTCATCACCAAAATCGTACTGAAACACACCACGCGATAGTTTTGGACACGAAGCTGGTTCAGCAGAAATAAAGCGTGTTTTTTTACCATCTTTAATATTATGACGCATAAATGGGAACGAGATACCCGAAAAGTTCGATCCACCTCCAAAGCAACCTATAACTACATCAGGGTACTCTCCAGCCATTTCCATTTGCTTTTCGGCTTCCAAGCCAATTACTGTTTGATGCAACGAAACGTGATTTAAAACACTTCCAAGGGTGTATTTACAGTTCGGAGTGCTCATAGCCAATTCGATCGCTTCCGAAATTGCAGTTCCCAAACTTCCTTGATAATTAGGATGTTCGGTCAATATCTTACGACCCGCCTTGGTCGACATACTAGGCGATGCCACCACTTGTGCTCCCCAAGTTTGCATCAACGAACGGCGATACGGTTTTTGCTCGTAGCTTATTTTCACCATGTAAACGGCCAATTCCAACCCAAAAGCCTTCGATGCAAAAGCCATAGCCGTACCCCATTGTCCGGCACCAGTTTCGGTGGTAACATTCGTTACGCCAGCCTCTTTGCAGTAGTAGGCTTGTGCCAATGCTGAATTCAATTTATGCGATCCCACTGGACTTACACTTTCATTTTTAAAATAGATGTGAGCAGGTGTATCCAATGCTTTTTCAAGGTTATAAGCACGTACAAGTGGAGTAGGGCGGTAAATCTTGTACTTTTCACGCACTTCTTCAGGTATTTCAATCCATGCATCCGTGTCGTTCATTTCCTGATCGGCCAATCCTTTTGCAAAAAGTGGATACAAATCGTCAGCAGTTATTGGCTGACGTGTTCCTGGATGAAGCATTGGCATGGGTTTGGTTGGCATATCTGCCATAATATTGTACCATTTAGTAGGTAACTCACTTTCTTGCAAAAGAAATTTCTTTGTTTTTGTCATAATATCTTGAATTATTGTTTTTGTTCTTCTTTAAATAGGATAAGTATACGAATTTAAATAATTCTCTTCTTAGATTTTGGGAGGACAAATATAGTTAAAAATTTACACAATAGGTACATTTACACACCAATAAATTTAAATTGAAAGTAAATCGAGTAAATTTAAGATGAAATGTAATAAATTAAAACATATACCAATCTTTAAAATAAAAATACTAAATTTGCATATCAATCAATAATCAACGAGAAAATGGTACAATCAATGACTGGCTTCGGAAAAGCTACCTGTGAATTTGGAAATAAAAAAATTGTAGTTGAAGTTAAATCACTCAATAGCAAGCAATTGGATTTGTCTACACGTATCTCTAATCTATACCGCGAAAAAGACATAGAAGTACGCACAGAATTAGCGCAACAACTTGAAAGAGGCAAAATAGATTGTGCACTCTACATCGACAATTCGGCTAAAGAGTCTGTCTCTCAAATCAATCAATCTGTTTTAACGGCTTATTATGAGCAAATTAAAGCTATTGCTGATAAAACAGGTATGGAAATGCCAAACAATTGGTTCGAAATTCTACTTCGTTTACCAGATGCTTTAAAAACGGATGTTGTTGAAATGGACGAAAACGAATGGACTGTTATTAAATCGGCCTTATCAGAAGCTATTGCTCAACTAAAAGAATTCCGCATTCAGGAAGGAAAATCGCTCGAAAACGTATTTATTACTAAAATTAATAGCATTGCTAACCTGCTTGATCAGATTGCTCCTTTCGAAAACGAACGCATCGAACGTATTAAAGCTAAACTGGAGGAAAATCTACAAAACCTCTCTGATAAAATAACTTACGATAATAATCGTTTAGAGCAAGAACTTATTTTCTACATCGAGAAATTGGATGTTAACGAAGAAAAAGTACGCCTCAAAAATCACTTGGATTATTTTATCGAAACAATGAATAATGAGAAATCACCTGGTAAAAAACTTGGATTTATTGCTCAAGAAATTGGTCGCGAAATAAACACCTTGGGTTCAAAATCAAACCATAGCGAAATGCAAAAAATCGTAGTTTTAATGAAAGACGATTTGGAGCAAATCAAAGAACAAGTGCTAAACGTTCTATAAATAATACAGCATTTTTTTTAATCAACTCATCATCACATCAACATATCATAGCATCTTTCTTATGGCAGGTAAACTTATCATTTTTTCAGCACCATCAGGAGCTGGCAAAAGCACCATCGTACAGTATTTACTTACCCAAAATCTTGGTTTTGAGTTCTCTGTTTCGGCTACTAGTAGAGCTCCTCGAGGCTCCGAAATTCACGGCGAACATTATTATTTTCTAAGTGCAGAAGAATTTAGAAAAAGAATTGATAATAAGGAGTTTATAGAGTACGAAGAAGTTTATACTGATTTATACTATGGTACACTTCGCTCGGAGATTGATCGCATTTCAAACAAAGGAAATAATATTATTTTTGATGTTGATGTGGTTGGTGGCTTGAATCTCAAAAAGCAATTTGGCGACAATGCGTTGGCACTTTTTATTGCTCCTCCAAGTATCGACGAACTCCTAAAACGTCTCAATAACAGAGGTACCGATACACCAGAAATGATTGCTCAACGGATAGCAAAAGCCGAACACGAGCTTAGCTTTGCACCTCAGTTTGATGTGGTGGTGGTAAACGATAATCTTCAAATTGCACAAAAAGAAGCTGAAAATATCATTCGAAATTTTCTTGATAAATAAGTAGTTTTTTCTCATTTATCAACATGCAAGCTTATGAACATAGCGCTATTTTTTGGATCGTTTAATCCGTTTCACCTTGGCCATCAATCGTTGGCCGAGTGGATTGTGAACAATTATCCTTTTGATGAGCTGTGGTTTATTGTTTCTCCCTGCAATCCATTAAAAGAAAAAGCTGATTTAATCGATGAACACCTCCGTTTCGACATGCTTGAAGGTGCTGTAAGTGATAATCCAAAACTCAAAGCAAGTAAAATCGAATTTGATTTGGCAATCCCATCTTATACCATCGACACACTTAATGAGCTTTCGATTATTTATCCAAAACATACATTTAATTTATTAATTGGTAGCGATAATGCCTTAGTTTTTGATAAGTGGAAGAATTACAATGAATTACTTGATAAATTTCCCGTTTATGTATATCCTCGTTTGGGTTACGATTTCGATCTAATTCAAAGCATATATCCGCAAATGAAAAAAATGGATTCTCCACTTATTGATATTTCATCAACCCAAATTCGATTAGCTATAAAACAACAAAAGGATGTATCTAAACTAGTACACCCTTTTGTAAATCAATTCATTATAAATAACAACCTGTATAAAAATTAAAGATACGGATTGTTTTCTTTTTCTTCAGCAATAGTAGTTGTTGGCCCATGTCCACTATATATAACGGTAGAGTCGGGTAGGGGAAGCAAACGGTTTTGAATGGATCGTATCAGAGTTGCATAATCTCCTTTTGGCAAATCAGTTCGGCCTATGGAACCCTTAAATAGCACATCGCCCACAAATACGCAACCTTCATCTTCAAAATAAAATGCCACACTGCCAGGCGAATGACCCGGAATATGCAATGCTTTAAAGCGCATACTTCCAACTTCAAACTCTTGATTATCTACAATATAAGCATCAATTGGCTGAGGATCTTCTTTAATTGGAATGCCAAACATAGCTCCCTGAGCTTTCACATTGTCTAATAAAAACTCATCTTCAACATGTGCTTCAGGTTTTACCTGATAAGTTTCAGCTAAAAAACGGTTCCCAAATTGATGATCTAAATGTAAATGTGTGTTGAGCACTTTTACTATATTAATTTGATTATCTGCAATATAGGCATTAAAAGCCTTTTTTTCATAATCTAAAATGATTCCACAATCAAAAACAATGGCTTGCTTATTTTCGTCGTATACTAAATAAGTGTTTTCTTGAAACGGATTAAATGTAAATGTTTTAACTGTCATTATACGAGTAATTTATAAAGGGACATATACTATTTTCTTAGTCTTAAAAAATTCTTCATCAAAATAAGTACTTATGTCAAATGCTTCCGCAATATTTTTATAAGGCAAGATCTCATGCTGTAATTCTCCACCTTTTAGGCAAATTAAACCATTGGGTAACGCATTTTTTGCCTCTTTTTTTACATTTTTACGTACTAATTTCACCAAGTCGTCAAGTGGCATAACCGCTCTACTCACTACAAAGTCGAATTTTGCTTTTTCTTCTTGAACGCGTTCATGTTTTAAAACAATAATGTTCAAGCCAATTGCAGTAGAGACTTCCGTACCAACTTTAATTTTTTTTCCAATGGAGTCTATCAATGTAAAATGCACTTCAGGAAATAGAATTGCCAATGGAATACCTGGAAAACCACCTCCAGTACCAACATCAAGCACCGTACTACCTGCTTTAAAATTGATAATTTGCGCAATAGCAAGCGAATGCAAAACATGATGGATGTACAAATTATCAATGTCCTTACGCGAAATAACATTTATTTTTGAGTTCCAATCAACGTATAAGTCATAAAGCTGCTCAAATTGTGAAAGTTGAGTAGGAGTGAGGTTGCTAAAATATTTGCGAATAAGTTCCATATGAAGTGTTTTACTTTAAAATACAAAGTTACTTCATTATTTTTGAATATAAAAATACAGAAACTTATCAACAAAATTACTGCTTATAAGTTACTATACAGATAGTTACAATTGACTTACAACACGACAAGTATATAATTTTATTTTATGATAGAAATATACTATCTTTGCAGCCGTTTTTTATTACATCAAAAATCATAAATAGTTTAGTTTCAGCATATTTATTGCTGATAGAAAATAATTTTAAAATATGAAAGCATTTGTATTTCCCGGACAGGGAGCTCAATTTACTGGAATGGGTAAAGATCTTTACGATCAGTCGCCACTTGCAAAAGAATATTTCGAAAAAGCCAACGAAATTCTTGGATTTCGTATTACCGATTTGATGTTCGAAGGCACTGCCGAAGATTTAAAACAAACTAAAGTTACTCAACCAGCTGTATTCTTGCACTCAGTAATTTCAGCTATCGTTTTAGGCGATGATTTTAAACCAGAAATGGTTGCAGGACACTCTCTAGGTGAGTTTTCGGCATTAGTAGCTGCTAAAGCTATGTCGTTCGAAGATGGTTTACGTTTAGTTTCTGCACGTGCACTTGCTATGCAAAAAGCATGCGAAATGGAGCCTTCTACTATGGCTGCTGTTCTTGGATTAAGCGACGAAGCTGTTGAAGAAGTATGTGATTCGATCAAAGATTTAGTGGTTGTTCCAGCTAATTATAACTGCCCTGGACAATTAGTTATTTCGGGTTCTATTGAAGGAATTGATAAGGCTTGTGAATTATTAAAAGAAAAAGGAGCTAAACGTGCTTTGAAATTACCTGTAGGTGGTGCATTCCATTCTCCTTTGATGCAACCTGCAAGCGAAGAGCTACAAGCTGCTATCAAGGCTACTACATTCACAACTCCTATTTGTCCTGTTTATCAGAATGTTAACGCATATCCACAAACAGACGCTGTTGCAATTAAAGAAAATCTCATTGCGCAACTTACTGCACCAGTTCGTTGGACTCAAACTGTTAAAAATATGGTGACTGATGGGGCTACTGAATTCTTTGAATTAGGTCCAGGCGACGTTCTTAAAGGCTTAGTTAAAAAAATATCTCCTGAAGTAACTGTAGGATAATATTTCTCAATTATATGGATTATAAAAAGGTACAAGTAAAATTTGTACCTTTTTTTATTATTTATCCAAATTTCAAATACGCAAAAAATTGAATGCTTCATTTATTTTTTGTATTTTTGTTCTCAAATAAAAATTGACTTATAAAGAATTAGAACAATCTAATTATGTACAGAACACATACATGTGGCGAACTTCGCCTTTCGAATGCTGGTCAGCAAATTACCTTATCAGGCTGGGTTCAACGTTCACGCAAAATGGGTGGAATGACTTTTGTTGATATCCGCGATAGATATGGACTTACTCAATTGGCTTTCAACAACGAAACTGACGCAGAATTGTGCGAAATGGCGAATAAACTTGGTCGTGAATTTGTTATCCAAATCACTGGACAAGTAGCAGAACGTAGCAATAAAAATTCAAACATCCCTACTGGAGAAGTAGAAATACTTGTATCAGAGCTTATTATACTTAACGAAGCTCAAACACCTCCATTTACAATTGAAGATAATACGGATGGTGGCGACGATATCCGCATGAAATACCGTTACCTCGATTTACGTCGTAACTCTGTTCGCAATAATATGATTCTTCGCCATCAAATGGCATTTGAAGTACGTAGATACTTAGATCAACTTGACTTTTTAGAGGTTGAAACGCCTATATTAATTGGATCTACACCAGAAGGTGCTCGCGATTTCGTCGTACCTTCACGCATGAATCCTGGTCAGTTTTACGCCTTACCACAATCGCCTCAGCTTTTTAAGCAGTTATTGATGGTTTCTGGTTTCGATCGTTACTTTCAAATTGCTAAGTGCTTCAGAGATGAGGATTTACGTGCTGACCGTCAACCTGAGTTTACTCAAATTGACTGCGAAATGTCATTTGTTGATCAAGAGGATGTACTACAAATATTTGAAGGTATGACTAAACACCTTTTCAAATTTGTAAAAAATATCGATTTAACAGAAGACTTCCCTCGTATAACCTGGCATGATGCAATGAAGTATTACGGATCAGATAAGCCAGATATTCGCTTCGATATGAAATTTGTAGAGCTAAAAGAAGCTGTATCGGGACGTAATTTTGTGGTTTTTGATAATGCTGAATATGTTGGTGGTATTTGTGCAACTGGTTGTGCAACTTACACACGTAAACAATTAGACGAACTTACTGATTTTGTTAAACGTCCACAAATTGGAGCTACTGGTTTAGTGTATATTCGTTGCGAAGCTGATGGAACATTTAAGTCTTCGGTTGATAAATTTTATTCGGCTGATGATTTAAAACAAATAGCTTCGTTGTTTAATGCTCAAGCTGGCGACTTAATATTAATTCTAGCTGGACCTAAAACGAAGACTCAAAAAGCACTATGCGAACTGCGCCTTGAAATGGGAAGCAAATTAGGTCTTCGCAATAAATATATTTACAAACCATTGTGGGTTATTGACTTTCCATTATTTGAATGGGATGAAGAATCGCAACGCTACTACGCTATGCATCACCCATTTACATCACCAAAACCAGAAGATATAGCATATCTTGATACAGATCCAGGTAAAGTAAGAGCTAATGCATATGACATGGTTGTAAACGGTGTTGAGTTGGGTGGGGGATCTATACGTATCCACGATAGTCAGCTCCAAAATCGAATGTTTGAGCTTCTAGGTTTTACTCCAGAAAAAGCGGAAGCACAGTTTGGTTTCTTAATGAGTGCCTTCAAATTTGGTGCACCTCCACACGGTGGATTAGCATTCGGTCTAGATCGTTTCGTATCGCTATTTGCCGGATTGGATAGTATTCGCGATTGTATTGCATTCCCAAAAAATAACTCTGGCCGCGATGTGATGATGGATGCACCATCCATTATTGACCAAACACAATTAGACGAATTGAATCTTATCATTGATATTAAACCTACTGAAAAGTAATAAACTTCAAATCGTATGACTGAAAAGGAAATTAAAGAAAAAGCTGAACAAATTATTGAAGCATTAACTGCTATCAGTTTAGGCAAAGAACCAAATTTATTATCAAACGAGGTTTTTAAGAAAATTGCCGATCATCCCAATCTCACAAAAATGATTGCTGCATATATTTCATATTTACAGTCGTTTAATGGAAAAGTTGAAACTCCAACGAATATTAAAGCATTATTTGATTTTAGAATGCAGCTCGTGGAGTTATTTGAAACAATATAAATTTTATTCTAAAATTTACTAAATAAAAAAAGCAAATCAATTTTTAATGATTTGCTTTTTTTGTGCTGTGCTATTTATAGTCAGACAGTTAGACTGTTTTCTATAATTGATTTATTCTCAACAAAATGCTTAGAATTCATTTATATGATAATTTGAGTATATTCTATTTGACATAATATATATTATGATAATTATTTGTACTATAAAAAAACGCCATTTCAGATCCTGATATGGCGCTTTTATAACTTATTCTTCAATTGCTTCCAATTCAATCATAACTGTATCTTTTGGTATACGATCACCAACGTTTACATTGATTTTTTTTATTCGAGCAGTAAAAGGCATTTCTATTCTGTTACGCATTTTCATTGCTTCCAAAATAAGTAAAGGTTCTCCTTCTTTTACAATCTGATTTTCTTCAATTGAAACTTGAATTATTGTTCCAGGAATAAACGATTGAATCTCTAATGGATTTGGTTCAATCCATACTTTTCTATTCTTGTATTTTTTTGTTAACAGCGTTTTGTATTTTCGGGCTGTTACTGCAAAATCAACAAGTTCAGTTGTATCTATTTTATTTTCAGGCATATTGATAATTTTAAATGAGTAATAATTAAACGAATTGTTTCATTTCATTTAAATATTATCAAAATGGTGGAACTCCATGTTTTTTATATGGACGATGATCGTCTTTGAGTTTTGATACCTCTAATGCATGTAAAAGCAACTCACGAGTTTCTTGAGGCTCAATTACGGCATCAATATAACCTTTAGATGCTGCTACAAAAGGATTTGCAAATTTCTCAATATACTCTTGAACTTTTTGTTGACGCATTGCTTCTTCATCTTCAGCTTCCATAATTTCTTTGCGGAAAATAATGTTAGCAGCACCTTCTGGTCCCATTACTGCAATTTCAGCTCCTGGCCAAGCAAACATAAAGTCGGCTCCTAAGTGACGTGAGTTCATAGCTATGTATCCACCACCATAAGCTTTACGAAGAATTACGGTAATTTTTGGAACCGTAGCTTCTGAGTAGGCATAAAGCATTTTTGCTCCATGACGAATAACACCTGCATGTTCTTGATCTACACCTGGTAAGTAGCCTGGCATATCTTCAAGTGTAACAATTGGAATATTAAATGCATCGCAATAAAGAATAAATCGTGCTGCTTTATCTGAAGCATCACAATCTAAAACACCAGCTAAATACATTGGCTGATTAGCCACAAAACCAATAGTTTCGCCATTTAAACGACCAAAACCTATAACAATATTTGCAGCCCACAATTCATGTATTTCTAAAAATTTTGAATCGTCGGTTAACGCATATATTATTTCACGAACATCGTACGGCTGTTTTGGATCAGCAGGAATGATATTCTCAATATTTTTCTTATAAGTTGGCTTTTTAGGGGCTACTTTTACTGCTTTTTGCAAATTACTATGTGGAATTAAAGACACAAGTTCTTTAATTTGCTCCAAACATTCCAATTCACTCATAGCGTAGAAGTGTGCATTTCCAGTAATTTCGGCATGTACGCGTGCACCTCCCAAATCTTCTTGAGATATTTTTTCACCTAAAACTGTTTCAATTACATTAGGGCCTGTAATAAACATTTTAGAAATATTTTCAACCACAAAAACAAAGTCAGTTAATGCAGGCGAATAAACTGCTCCACCTGCACATGGCCCTAAGATTACTGAAATCTGGGGTATAACGCCTGAAGACATTGTATTACGATAAAAGATTTCACCATAACCAGCCAAAGCACTGATACCCTCTTGAATACGAGCACCACCCGAATCATTAATACCAATACAAGGTACTTTCATTTTTAGGGCATGATCCATAATCTTCGTAATTTTACGAGCATGCTTTAAACCTAATGATCCACCCATAACAGTAAAGTCCTGAGCATAAATACATATTGGAGCACCATTAATTGTACCGGTTCCTGTAATAACACCATCACCAGCTAATACTTTGTCATCCATTCCAAAATTTCGCTCTTCATGCTCTACAAAAAGATCATATTCGTGAAATGAATTCGGGTCCAAAAGCGTTAGGATACGTTCACGGGCAGTCATTTTACCCATTGCAACCTGCTTTTCGATAGCTTTATCGCCACCACCTTTTTCAACAATAGCTTTTTTCTGACGTAAAGCCAAAATGTTTTTCTTTAATGACATAATTGTTTTTTTTGATTAAACTTAAGAATTAGAAGTATAGCAATACTTTTTTCTAAAATTGCCCACAAAAATAACACTTTTTTTCCTTATTTGTGCAGTTATCTTTATTTACTTATAAACAATAATTACTAACTATCTTTTTATTAGCTGTTTAAGTGCATATTTACGAGTCGAAATCATAGCTGGACTATTCATTTGAAAAGCATAATTTTCTAGATAAGCTAACAATTCAATTTTAAAATCAGGTTCCGTTTGGCAAAAAGCAACGAGTAATTTAAGAGCAAGTGATTGAACTGCAATCGGTTGATTATCCGATATTATCCAATTGAAACAGGAGTTAATAACAGAAACTGGAATTGAATAAGTTCTTTGTAATTTTAAAATAATGGATAGTAAAATTCGACGCTGACCATCGTGTTTCGTATTTAAAACCAATGAATTAATTTTCTCAAAATGACTAACTGTAAATAACTCTGGATTTAAATCAACTATTTTCTCACAAGCCCAAGTAGCACGCCAACATATTTTTTCATCAGAGTGCTCAATCAATTCAAAAATTTCATCAAAAACTGAATTATCGTCTGAAACTATTAATGCAATATCATCAACTAATTTTCTTGATAAATTGGATTTCAATATAGGCGCAAATTCCATAGTCAGATTTATTAGAACTATCTAAAAATTATCTCCTTAATAACCTCCGCCCCTACTTCTCTGTTTAAGGATGCTTTTATTTGATCGCGAGTAATAAATAAGTCATGACGTAATACGGATGAATTTATCGATACATATAAAATGCGATTTGAAATGCTAAGGGCCGAAGTATATTGAATAATGTTCTCACCCAGCACCTTTGGCCATGCATCAAGTACGTGTTTTTCATTTAGTTTTTTATCTAAATGATTTGTTTTTAATACTTGTTGTACAACATCCCGAAGTAGTTCTGTATTGCGTTTTCTCATAATACTAACGTAATTTAAGCACTTTACCAATGCGGGCAGTTTCGGTATACGGCATGTTATTTAGTTCGTATAATTTAACTAAGCGAATGGCATAGGTTTGTGAAATACTATACATGGTTTCGCCACTTTTAATTACATGTGAATCAATACCATAAGCTGCTTTTGATTTTTTACGCTTGATATAAATCTGCATACCTGGTTTTAACTTGTAATTTGCATCTAACTCATTGTATTCTATCAGTTTTTTTACGCTAATATTGAGCTCGTCTGATAAACTTTCAAAGCTATCTCCAGCATTAGCAACTACGAATTTTACACGGTTAGATTTATAAACAGTATGGGCTGAAACAGCTTGAATTGTTGCATTATTATTAAACCTATCACTTGGTTTTGAATTATGATTTGAAGATGAGTCTAATGATCTTCTATGACTTTTTAGTAAATCATACTGATGAAGTTCATAGTTTTCAATTAACGAAATCAGCTTATATGCATATGAAGGATCAGTGGCATATCCAGCTTTTTTTAACCCATGAGCCCACGATTCGTAATCGGTTTGACTATAGTTAAATAAGAATGAATACCTTGTTTTATTCTTTAAAAATAATGAATGATCACGATAAGAATCTAAGACATTATCGTATTTTCTAAAACATTCACCCTTATCATCATCGTCATGATACACCTTATCACCAGTCCAATCATTATGACATTTAATTCCAAAATGGTTATTTGAACGCAAAGCAAATTCACTTCTTCCGGCACCCGACTCTAACAAGCCCTGTGCAAGTGTAATACTTGCTGGAATACCGAATTCTTTTTGTTGAATTACAGCTAGTTCTGAGAAATTTTGAATATAATTAATGTAAAGTTGACTTTTGGCTTGCGAAAATATACTGAAAGAAATGAATAGAAATAAAACTAAAAAATTATATTTTGATGGCTGCATAAATGGCACTATTGATATTTTCAACAAAAATACAAAAAACAATCAATTAAAAAAGGAGTAAAACACACTTTTTGTTTATAACTTATTCTTTTCTGGTCAGAAAGCTTCATTACCATAAGATTTTTGTCATTCTATTCTTTTCTTTCATTTTTAGCAATACTTAAAATCAAATTTAATTTTACTATTTTTTTCAAATAGATCATTCTATTCAATTTTAATATAATTCAATATTTTCGAATAGCATTTTGGAATAGTATCTTGTTGTTGCTTTGCAAATAAAATCACAATTGCTACATGTATAGAAACCGCTTAAGCTAAACAAACTAAAAGCCTCACTGTAAAAAACATAACTAATTGAATGAGTTTTGTTAATAGAATAACATATGCCATTCGCAGTATTTTAACGACATTATAAAAAATGCTTTTAATTAAAAAACACCAACTTAAATTGTAATATTTAAGTTGGTGTCCTATTAATATAATTATATTGATTAATTAAATTTCTAGAGCTCCAATAATATCATATACTGATTTGTAATTATGGCGAATAAGATAATCTTCAATTCCTTCGACTACCTTTACCGAAACAGTAGGATCAATAAAATTAGCAGTTCCAATTTGTATTGCAGATGCACCTGCTAATAAAAATTCAATAGCATCAGTAGCATTCATTATTCCACCCATACCTACTACAGGAACTTTTACTGCTTTAGCTACTTGCCATACCATACGCAATGCTACGGGCTTTACAGCTGGACCAGACAAACCACCAGTTACAGTCGATAATATAGGAATTCGTTTTTCAGCATTAATAGCCATACCAAGCAAGGTATTAATCAGTGATATTGAATCAGCTCCTTCAGCCTCTACCGCCAATGCAATATCTGCAATATCAGTCACATTTGGCGAAAGCTTAACCATAATCTCCTTTTTATATACTCTTCGCACTTCCTTAACCACCTGACTAGCAGACAAACAGCTTGTTCCAAATGCCATTCCACCTTCCTTTACATTTGGACATGAAATATTAAGTTCAATTCCTGGTATTCGATCTAAATCATTCAACATTTCTGCTGTAGTTATATAATCTTCAATCGTACTTCCAGATACATTTACAAATAGTGCTGTATCAAACGATTTTATTTCAGGGTATATTTTATGTATAAAATACTCAACACCTTTGTTTTGGAGCCCAACAGCATTTAACATACCCGAAGGAGTTTCAGCCATACGTGGATACGAATTGCCTTGTCTATCGTGAAGGGTTGTACCTTTTACAACTATTCCACCTATTTTCGACAGATCCATGAAATCTGCGTATTCAGTTCCGTATCCAAATGTTCCTGAGGCAGTCATTACAGGATTTTTCAACTCAGTACGCCCTAATTTTACTTTTAAATCTACCATTTGAGTTTTTTGATATTAAAAACAGGCCCTTCGGTACATACACATACATGACCATCGACACTATCAGTTACACAACATAAACAAGCTCCAAAACCACAAGCCATCGTGTTTTCAAGAGACACTTCACATTCGATGGTGTTTTTTTGAGCATAATCAGCTACTGCTTTCATCATTGGAGTAGGGCCACAACTATAAATAATATCATATTTATTCTTCGACAAGATGGAGTGATTGGTAACAAAACCCTTTTCACCGTGTGAACCATCCTCAGTAGTGGTATAAATATTTCCGTATTTCGAAAATTCATTTAATTGTAATAAATTTTGCTCGGATCTACCACCAAGTAAAAAATCACACTCAATACCCATTTCCTTCAGTTTAGAGCCTAAAAATAACAATGGCGCAATTCCCACTCCACCACCTACTAAAAGTGGCTTATTCGACTTTGATTGAGGCATCGAAAAGGTGTTTCCCAATGGCAATAACATATTAATAGTATCACCTATTTTTAATGTCGCTAATTTTGCCGTACCAGCACCAACAACCTGAATTAACAGCCAAAGTTGATTGGCAGAATAGTCAACAAAATTGATAGATATAGGCCTACGTAGAAAGGATTCTGCAGAGTTATCAACTCTAAGTTCTACAAATTGGCCAGGAGACATAGGTGGTAAGACAGAATCGGATCCTACGATTAAGAGAAAGTACTGATCATTAAGAGCTAAATTGTCCTTAACAACCAGGTCAAGCATGTTCTTTTTCATTATTTACTTATTGTAATTCAGATATTTACAGAAAAATATACTGAATAAGTTTTGTTGCTAATTTGAACTGCAAAAGTACAAAAATTAAGTTGAAACAACAAATTAGTTCACGCTTCTATTAGTTCCAAACTCTTCAAAAGTATTATCATCAAAATAAATTATTATACGCGAAATATTTTTAGAGCGATATTCAATTTGCGGGACGAATATTTTTTCAACTATTTTGTCGATCTGAATTGGCTGTTTTTCATTTACATCTGAAGAAGGTGAAGGAATTGTAGAGTTAATTCCAGAATGCAAAAAATCTGATTGGTTATTTTTAGAGTTTTCTGCAGTATATACATCTGAAATACTGCCACTTAAAGGTATTTCATCAAATAGTGTGGGCTCCTGAGAATTTAATATAGGTCGAATCATCTTACCAACATCCAGAATAAGCCACTCAGGATTGATTTGCTGAAACCTCCCAAGTATTTTTTTGAGAACATCTAAGCTTGGCTTATTTCTATCATTCAAAATATGTGATAGGGTAGAGTTTTTTATACCGACCTCTTCAGCAAACTGTGCCGAATTCATATTGAATTCACGCATTAGTAATTCTATTTTTGATTTTTCGTCCATAAAATATAAAAGCCTACATTAATATATAAATGTATAATTCGAGTACAAATATAATTATAATTATTTACAAATGCAATACAATACAAAAGTATCTTGAAATACATTTGTAGTTTACAAATGTATTTACAAATGTATATATTATAAATGTGAATGAATATCTAAATATAGCTATAACTTTATGATTAAGTCATTTATACTTATTAAGCTTTAACTAAATTAATAGTTTATATATATGCAATTATATATCTTGAATATCAATGATTTAAATTACTAATTCAATAAATATTAATCATAATTTACATTTATACCCTATTTAAGTAAACTCATACTTTATATTTATCTACTATCTTACTGACCAACTGTTTAATATGACTATATGTTAATCAAATTATGGATTATGATATTTTGAAATTCACTAATGTGTATTAAAATATATAGTTTGACACATTTGTATGTACATGGGCTTAATATACATTTGCAGTACAAATGTATATGTATGATATAGTGGAATTGTATGTATGGAGTATTCGAATTATACTATTGTGTAATCATATTATGAATACACATATGTAAATTATTCACATATATACTTTATATCAATTGAAGAATATGAAATACGAGGTTGTATTAAGAAAATGAGCTACAAAAATGGATGTTATACTCATATCTTCTAGCTTGTATGGTAAATCGTCAATAAAAATAAACAATAAACTATTAATATACAAAAAGTTATGTGTATTTTCGACTCCTGAGAATTCAATATATTATTCTATCAATGAATACATAAGGAAATACGGAACTTATAAGCATAAAAAAAGGAGCTCGATAAAAATTTATCGAGCTCCTTTAAAATGGATTATAAAAATTATTCAGCAGTTATAGTACCTACCCCAGCAAGTTCCTGGTCAACTAAAATACGACCACAATACTCACATACTATAACTTTTTTACGTAAGCGAATATCCAACTGGCGTTGTGCCGGAATTTTATTAAAGCATCCACCACAAGCATCACGTTGTACATAAACAACCGCTAAACCATTGCGTGCATTTTTACGAATTCGTTTAAATGCCGAAAGCAATCTTGGTTCAATCAATAACTCAACCTCTTTAGCATGCTCACGTAATTTCTCTTCTTCTTGTTTTGTTTCAGCAACAATTTCGTTTAATTCGCCTTTTTTCTGATTTAAATCTAACTTACGTTCAGACAAACGTTCAGCAGTTATTTTTTGATCAGCTGACCTGGCTTCCTTTGCAGCAGTGTATTCACGAATTCGTTTTTCACATAATTCGATCTCAAGCGATTGATATTCGATTTCTTTTGAAAGATTATCAAACTCGCGATTATTACGAACATTTTCCTGTTGTTCTTTATAACGATCTATTTTAACACGAGATTCTTCAATTTCAATTTTTTTGCTTGCAATACTTGCAATAATATCTTTAATTTCTGAGTCAAAATGCTCTAGACGCGTAGTAAGACCAATTATCTCATCTTCGAGGTCTTGAACTTCGAGTGGAAGTTCACCACGTAGAATTTTTATTTCGTCAATTTTTGAAACAACTTTTTGAAGATCATATAATGCGAAAAGCTTTTCTTCAACTGTTATTTCTTTTTCTGCTTTAATTTCTGTAGCCATACTGATTACAAATAGTTTATGGGATTTGTTTTAGTTTCTGAAATTCGGACTGCAAATGTAGGCATTTTTTTTGTAATTATCTCATAAAAAATGTGTTTTGTG
>Ga0114938_1000568_pt1 | contig 27204 bp, 25 predicted proteins | sample AshMeaBigSpring_FD_88675 | JGI IMG/M metagenome (GOLD analysis project Ga0114938, IMG submission 88675) | Groundwater microbial communities from Big Spring, Nevada to study Microbial Dark Matter (Phase II) - Ash Meadows Big Spring | ecosystem: Environmental > Aquatic > Deep subsurface >... | reverse complement strand
TCTAATACTTCACTAGCTGGTTTTAGTGGCATGTCTGCCATTAAAACAATGACCGTGGATAATGCTACTACTTTAACAATTACTGGTCTTGCTACTGCATTTAGTACAACTGGATCTAATACAATTGGCAGCCTTACAATTGCAAGTTCAAGTACTACCGTTTCATTAGGTAACGCTCTTACTGTCTCCAATCAATTAACGCTTACATCTGGTATACTAAATATATCATCTAATACGTTAACCGTAAACGGCACGGTAAGCGGCAGTGGTTTTTTACGAGGTAGTAGTACCTCCAATTTAACGATTAATGGCACAGGCTCATTCGGTACTATCAATTTTGATGCTACAACACCCGGCACAACGAATGTTTTACAAAATCTAACAATCAACAGAACTAGTACAGGCAGTGTAACTTTAGGTAATAATCTAACTGTTACAGGCTCAACTACACTTACAGATGGCGTTTTTGACATCGGAGGCAACACCTTAACCTTAAACGGCACGGTAAGTGGCAGTGGATTTTTACGCGGCAGCAATACAAGTAATGTAACAATCGGCGGCACCGGAGCTTTTGGTACTATCAATTTCGATGCTACAACGCCAGGCACAACAAATGTACTGCGAGACCTTACGGTAAATAGAAGTGATGGCAGTGTAACCATCGGCAATGCTTTAAATATCACCCGTATCTTACAACCTACGGCAGGCACCTTAAATACTGGCGGTTTCATTACGTTAAAATCTACCAGTATTACTAATACAGCCATTGTAGGCGAAGTGGGTGGAACGATTAGTGGGAACGTAACAGCAGAACGATATTTTCCCAAAGAAGTCAATAGCGGCAATGGCATCAGAGCATATAGAGATATCAGTCCAGGATTACTACCGAGTAGCAATATATTTAGCCAATGGCAAGAAGGCGGCGTTAACAACAATGGCTATGGCACCCAAATAACAGGACAAGTAGGCACAGTAGGACAAACCGATGGCACTACAGGTATGGATTATACGATCAGTGGAGCCGCTTCGTTGTTCAGCTACAATGTAAATACGAGTACAGGCGTACCTACATGGGATAGCGGCATCCGCAATACGAAAGACAATACCGCATCACCATTCAAAGGTTATCGCATAGCGATAAGAGGTAATAGACAAAACAATTTAGGGGTAAGCAGCACAGGCTTAAACGCCCCAGCCACGTTAAGAAATACAGGCACCTTGGTAACAGGAGAAGTTACATTTACCACAACAGGTGTTACAGCCAATGGCAGCACCAATACAAGCATTCAATTAGCAAGAAGTACGGCAAGCGATTATACATTAGTTGCCAATCCTTATTGGAGCCCCATCAATTGGAGTACGATAGCGAACAGAAATGCCAATATCAGTCCAACATATTGGGTGTGGAATCCAAATATCGGCACCAGTGGAGGCTATGTAACGTACAATGGCGTAAGCAATACAAGCAATAATGGCGGAGCTGCCACCAACCGTTATATTCAAGCAGGACAAGCCTTTTTTGTACAGAATGTAAATACCAATCCAAGCTTCAATATACTTGAAAGTGATAAATCTGTAGATCAAAACAACCACACAGCGGTATTCAGTGAAAGCTCCATAGATGTGATGCACAAACTCAACTTCACCTTGTATCGCAACATCAACAATGTGCTAACGAATATGGATGGAGCTGTAATTTGCTATAAGAATGGTTTTTCAGCAGGTAGAGGCAGAGAAGATGCTGCCAAATTCGACAATGCCAGCGACAATATCGCCATCACCAATCAAAATAGCTACAGCATAGAAGGCAGACCTTATCCAACAACCAGCGATAGTGTACGCTTAAGGTTATGGAGCACTACTAACAATGGAAGTTATCAGTTGCAAATAGATGCTAGTGGCTTTAACTACGATCAAGTGCAACCGTATTTAAAAGATCGGTTTACAAATAGCCAAGTACTGCTACAGAAAGGTCAGGTGAATGTGTACAACTTTACTACCACAGCAGATACGAACAGTTTCAACCACCGTTTTACAGTGGTGTACAGCAGCAACAGTGTAACACCGCTACCTGTACAATTTATACAGGTAAAAGCGAGTGCAGTACAAACAGGAGTACACAACATCAGTTTCACCACCCAATCAAGCGAATCAAAAAAATATGAAGTAGAATACGCTAGCAACACTAGCAATGGACAATTTGCTAGCATTGGCACTATTACCAGCAAAGGCGATGGCTTACAAAGCTATAGCTATACACATAGCATCAGCAATGCTACAACAGGCATACATTACTATCGTATCAAAAGCATCGATGTACAAGGTAAAGAGCAATACAGTGCAGTTGTAAGTGTACAATCAACAGATAATAGCAGTAACGGACAATCGATACGTGTTTATCCCAATCCAGTGGTACAACAACAGTTGACTATACATGTAGGGTCATCGGTTAGCAACCAACTATTACAAGTACAGTTGTACGATCAGTCTGGCAAGTTAGTATTCAGCAGCAAGCTAGAACATAACAATGCCGGCAGCAACAGCAGTTATCGAATAGCGTTACCAGCAAGTATAGTTAGTAGCAGCTACCAGCTACAACTAAGCGGAACTAGATCCGTACGATGGAGTCAACCTGTTGTGATAAATAAAGAATAAGCAAAGAATAGCAAAGCGAAAGCAAACAACAGCGAAAGCTGATAGCAGCAATAGAGAAAAAGCAACAGAAAAACAGATTACAGACCCTATAGTTCCTAGATAATGAAACGAAAATACCTATTTGCCTTATTGTGTTTTATGATCATCAAGAATATGATAGAGATCACACAAGAAGCACCCTTAGATGTTTTGATAGAAGTATGGATAGTACCAGAAGAGCAAGCAAAACGCAAGCAAGCGTACGATGAAGAGAACGGAATTAGTACCCCCACGTTTAGTACTGAGCTACAACAAATGCTACTGACTCAGCGAACTCCAAGTATATTAGAGATAAATGGAGGCGGTATTTACACGATGAATGGAGTGAAAAGCAACGATGTATCAACGAGTGTAGGAAATAGGAGCAGTCCACAACAAAAATCAGTATTGAGTTATGGAGCCATGTCGGTAGAACAAAGCAGATTGTTAAGTTACAATGGAGGCGTAGGCAGTAGCATGATGGGAATAGAAACAGCAACAACAGGCGTAAGCAGTGTAGGATCGATAGACATGGGAGCAAATATAGGCGGACTAAATGAAGTAGGAGGAGGCGATGTGAATGCATTTAGTAGCAGTTTATCGAGTGCAGTAGGAGCAGTAGAGGCAGTAGCGGTGAACAGTCCAGGTGGACCAGGATCAGGGGAGGGAGGTGAATCAGGAGCTCCACCAGATGATGTGATACCGATAGATGGCGGCTTGAGTGTATTGATAGCAGCAGCTTTAGGCAAAGGTGCAAGCACTTACAGAAGAAGAAGAAAGCAACAGAAGGAAGTAGTTATTGCATAAAAATTCCTCTTAACGATAACCTGAAATGAGCAACTAAAACAAAGCTTGATTTATTTTTGTATCAAATTTTAAGTATGGATACAATAGTAGCTTCCCCAGTTTCATTTACAGATTCAGCTATAGCAGAAGTGAAGCGTTTAATGAATGAACCTGATTTTAATGCAACTCAAAAGCTTAGAGTAGGTGTAAAAGGTGGTGGATGTAGCGGATTAACGTATGTGCTTGGTTTTGATGAGCAAGCAAATGAAGATCAAGAATTTGAATTTGATGGTATGCCTTTTATCATGAATCCTAGCCATCAGTTATACTTATTTGGTATGCAAATAGATTGGCAAGACGGACTAAATAGTAGAGGATTTACTTTCACCAATCCCAATGCCAGTAAAACTTGTGGTTGTGGTACATCATTTAGTATATAAATTATTCAATCATCAAGAGAAAAGTCGAAGCATAACTATTGTTTCGACTTTTTTTATATCCATTGCTTGATAAAAATTATTTTTACCTAAAACGATTTATATGCCACATGAAGCCATTTCTCTTTTTGATATGTTTAAAATAGGTGTTGGTCCAAGTAGCTCTCATACATTAGGTCCATGGCGTGCAGCTTTGCAGTGTATGCAACAGTTGAAAGATAGAAACTTATTGATATCTGTAAAAAAAATAGAAGTATTGTTGTATGGTTCATTGGCAAAAACGGGAATAGGTCATGGAACAGATATTGCCGTTTTGATGGGGTTATTGGGGGAAGATCCTGTTACTGTTGAGGTAGAAAGTATTGCTTCTTCTATTCAAAAAATAAAAACATCGAAAGAATTATTTTTATATAAGTCTCATGTAATTGAGTTTGATTATGCCCATCAAATTCAATTTTTATTCAATGAAGTGTTGCCTTTTCACCCAAATGGAATCTCGTTTTTAATTACATTATCAAACGATGAACAAATTAGCGAAACGTTTTATTCTATTGGTGGTGGTTTTGTTGTGAAAGAAGGTGAAAATGTGCAGCAAATCAATACGATAGAATTGCCTTTTCCAATCAATACTTCATCAGATTTATTACATTGGTGTAGAAAAACAGGTTTAAACATTCATGAAGTAGTTTGGGAAAATGAACTAGCATGGAGAAATGAGGAAACAATAAAGAATGGATTGCTAGCAATTTGGAATACCATGAAAAATTGCATGTTTAAAGGATGTTTTACAGAAGGTGAATTACCCGGTGGTTTACGTGTAAACAGACGAGCATTTGAACTAAACAAAAAATTATTGCAACAAAAACAACCCAAAAACTATGAAGATTGGTTGCAAGAAATTCGTAGTGGTGGAAATAGCTTTACCTATATTTTAGATTGGGTAAGCTGTTTTGCATTGGCTGTAAATGAAGAAAATGCAAGTTTTGGTAGGGTTGTTACTGCACCAACTAATGGAGCTGCTGGTGTTATTCCTGCTGTTTTACAGTATTATATTGCATTTGTTTGTGCCCATTTAACGCCAATTGAAACAGAACACGTCATTATTCGGTTTTTACTAACAGCATCAGAAATTGGTAGTATTTTCAAAAAAGGGGCTACTATTTCAGCAGCAATGGGTGGTTGTCAGGCAGAAATTGGCGTAAGCAGTGCTATGGCAGCAGCAGCGTTAACTGAGTGCATGGGAGGAACACAAAAGCAAGTGTTAATGGCAGCAGAAATAGCAATGGAACATCACCTCGGTTTAACATGCGATCCTATTGGTGGATTGGTTCAAATTCCTTGTATAGAAAGAAATACAATGGGTGCAATAAAAGCAATTACAGCCTCTCAATTGGCTATGCAAAGTACACCGGATTTTGCCAAAGTAAGTTTAGATAAAGTAATTAAAACCATGTGGGAAACTGCTTTAGATATGAATAGTAAATATAAAGAAACGGCAGATGGTGGCTTGGCTATTCACATTCCTATCAGTTTAAGTGAGTGCTAATTTTAAAATAGAAGTGTAAGATTGCTGTTAATAAATTCAATTTTCTTATCTGAACTTAAAACTGCAATTTTGCTGCCTTGTTATGCAATCTATAGAACTTTTTTATCCTTTATTAGCTACTCCAAAGAATATTATTATTACTTGCCATCAAAAACCTGATGGCGATGCAATGGGCTCAAGTTTAGGCTTGTATCATTTTCTACAACAAATGAATCATCATGTTACGGTAATTTCTCCAACAAATTGGGCTGATTTTTTAAATTGGATGCCAGGTGTTGATGCCGTATTAGATTATGAAGCAGATCGAAAAAAAGCACAACAAATCATTGATGCAGCAGATATTTTATTTTGTTTAGATTTTAATATACTACACAGAACAAAAAATTTAGAACAACCTTTAGCCAAAGCATCTTGCATTAAAGTATTAATAGATCATCATCAAGAGCCACAAACACAAGCTTTTGATTATGGCGTAAGCGATACTTCAAAGTCAAGTACCTGTGAAATGGTGTACGATTTTATTGTACAATCTGGTCACCAGCATTTGATAAATCAAAATGTTGCCAGTTGTTTATATACAGGTGTAATGACAGATACTGGTTCGTTTCGATTTCCTTCTACAAAAGCATCCGTTCATAAAATGGTGGCTCATTTAAAAGATTTGGGTTTAGAACATTCATCTATTCATAGCCATATTTTTGATAGTGCTTTAGAAAACAAATTAAGGTTTACTGGTTTTGTTTTATTAAATAGAATGGAGGTTTTATACGAATTGAATACTGCTATCATGTATGTGTATAGTGCCGATTTGAAACGATTTAGTATCAAAACAGGCGATACAGAAGGGCTTGTAAACTATTTACTAAGTATTCAGGGTATACGATTTGGTGCAATTGTGATTGATAGAGATGAAGAGCGTAAATGGAGTTTTAGAAGTAAAGGTAATTTTGATGTAAATACTTTTGCTAGAACCCATTTTGAAGGTGGTGGACATTTTAATGCCGCTGGTGGAAGTAGTAAAAAATCTTTAGAAACAACTTTAGCCGATTTTAAACGAATCATTCAACAATACGAAGCAGATTTGAATAAGCCCAATTAATTTCCTTTATTTTACACCCATAATTTATTGCAAAAGCAAATTTTTAAACAAAACAAATGAAACAATTAACAGCCATTTTAGCCATTACTTTAATGTTGGCAAGTTGTAATCAGTACGACAAAAGCAAGTCTGGTATGCCTTATAAAATTAAAAAAGGTGGTAGCACAGCAAAATTAAAACAAGGTCAGTTTTTAAAATTTAACATTGAATACATTGTTTCTAATGGAAATAAAGATTCTGTTTTAAATAGTTCTTACGGACATATTCCTGCCTACATGCGTTATGATACTGCACAAGCTGGAAAATACAATTTTACCGAAGTATTAAATCAAGCTTCTGTTGGTGATAAAATTGAGTTTACTTTAAGCATCGATTCATTGAAAAATATGGGTATGATTCCTGATTATAATGGAATATTTAAAAAAGGCGGTGCAATTAAAGGAAAGGTTGATTTAATCGCTGTGTTTGATACAGAAGAATTGGTAAGAGCAGATGTGCAAAAAGAAGAAGAAGTAGAGAAACAAAAAGAAATAAAAGCCTTAGAAGCTTACATGAGCAAAAAAGGAATTAAAGCTCAAAAAACACCAGGTGGTGCTTTTGTAGAATTAACCAATGCTGGTGATGCAACTTTAAAAGCAGATAGTGGCAAACAAGTTTCTGTAATGTATAAAGGCTATACAGAAGATGGAAAAGAATTTGATAGCAATATTGGTAAGCCAGGTGCTACACCTTTAAATGTTGTTATTGGTAGCCGTAGTGTAATTGCAGGTTGGGAAGAGGGCTTACGCTTTTTTGGTAAAGGTGGAAAAGGTAGAATTTTAGTGCCTGCAATGTTAGGTTATGGTCAGCAAGCAGCAGGACCAAGTATTCCTCCATATTCAAACTTAATTTTTGATGTAGAAATTGTAGATGTCACCACACCTGCACCACCTCCACCAACTGCGGCTCCAGCTCCAACAAAAAAATAGTTTTTGTCTTTATTTATAATATTGCCTCACTCCAAAAAAGTGAGGCATTTTTTATTTCATTTGTGCCAACAAATCAATTGTTTCTTTGGCTTCTTTTACATCATGTACACGTAAAATATATGCACCATTTAAAAGTGCAACTGTATTTAAAACAGTGGTACCATTTAAAGCATCGTTGGGTGTGTTTTCTAAAACTTTATAAATCATGCTTTTTCTGGAAACACCTGCTAATATTGGTTTTTGTAAAATGTTGAAAGTAGATAAGTGTTTTAACAATGTATAATTGTGTGCAATGGTTTTTCCAAAACCAAAACCAACATCAATAATTACATCTTTTATACCTGCTTCGTGGCATTTTTGATTTTGTTGAATGAAAAAATCTAAAACTTCAGTCACAACATTATCATAATTAGGATTTTGTTGCATCGTTTCTGGATTTCCTTGCATATGCATACAAACAAACGGAACATTCAGTTTGCCAACAGTGGTCAGCATGGCTGCATCTAAAATGCCGCCACTAACGTCGTTTACCATGCAAGCACCTAATTCAACCGCAGTTTTTGCCACAGCAGCATGATAGGTATCAATAGATAAATAAGCTTTAGGAAAACGCTTTGATAAAATTTCAATTACAGGAGCAATGCGTTTTATTTCTTCATCTGCACCAATAGATTGGCTATTGGGTTTAGTAGTTTGTCCACCAATATCTAAAATAGTAGCTCCATCTTCTAGCATTTTTTCAGCAACACGTAATATATCATCTAATTTATTTATCCTGCTACTTTCGTAAAATGAATCTGGCGTAACATTTAGAATACCCATTACAATAGGTTTTTCTAATAATAATAATCTTCCTGAACAGTTGAGTGTAAACATTGATTGTTTCATTTATCTTGCAAGCTTCAAAGATATTGTTCGTTAAATTTATCTATCTAAAAAATGTCAAACACGAATCAGCAATACGATCAGGTAATTTTTGGTTGTAAAGATGTATTTCTTAAAAAAGTAAAAGATTATAGCACAGCTTGGCGTGTGCTAAGAACCATTTCTGTTGTAGACCAAATTTTTATAAAAGCATTACGCATTCGTACCATTCAAGATAAAAAAGTACAATTGGTTGCTGATGACGTAGTTTCTGAGTTTAAAGGCATCATCAATTACGCAGTAATTGGTTTGGTACAATTGTCGTTGAACAATCCTCAAGTGGAAGATGTTGACGTAACTCAGGTTGAAAATTGGTACAACGAATATGTTGAGTTTGCAAAAAATACAATGCTTAATAAAAATCATGATTATGGTGAAGCATGGCGACAAATGAGTGAAGAAAGTTTTGTTGATTTAATTTTAATGAAGCTGATGCGTATTAAACAAATTCTTCAAAATGATGGTAAAACCATTATTAGTGAAGGAATCGATGCCAATTATGTAGATATTTTAAACTATGCTGTTTTTGCATTAATTCTACGTTCTGAAAAAAATAGTGCATAATCTTTATACACATGTAGTATGCAACAAATTATTTTAATTATTCGAATTATTGTTGGTGTTTTATTTATTTTTTCTGGATTGATAAAAGCCAACGATCCATTGGGATTAAGCTATAAAATGGTTGAATTTTTTGAGGTTTTTGAAGTGCATTTTCTCACCAAATTCTCCCTAGCTTTTGCTTTACTCATGAATTTGTTTGAAATAGTGGCTGGCATTGCCATTATTCTTGGAAAAAAGGTGAAGCTATTTGTAGCATTACTGTTGATATTAATTGTGTTTTTTACGTTCTTAACAGGTTACGCATTATTTAGCGGAAAAATTAAAACCTGTGGTTGCTTTGGCGATTGTATTCCACTTTCTCCTGCTACTTCTTTTGCAAAAGATATTTTTCTGCTAGTATTAATTGTTTTTTTATGGATAAAACAACAATACATTCAGCCATTAACCAATACAATGGTTACTTCTTCTACATTAATTGTCAGTGGCATGTGTACTATGCTGTTTCAATATAATGCTTTACAAAATTTGCCAATCATCGATTGTTTACCCTATAAAAAAGGAAATGATATTGTTGAACAAATGAAAAAGCCGGCCAATTATGTACCTGATAGCACAGAAATTGTGTATCAATACAAGAAAAATGGTGTAATTGTTTCGTTTGATCAAAATCATTTTCCCAACGATTTTGATAGTACGTATGAATATGTAGATAGAACTGATAAACTCATTAGAAAGGGTAGTGGCTTTCCAAAAATTATTGATTTTACATTACAAAGCATAAATGGTTCAGACACAACAGCTGCTATTTTTTCATTACCAAAATACATTTTAGTAATGGGCACCAATTTTCCAAAAGATGTTGAAAAATGGAAAACGCAAATGAAAGAGGTGCAGCAAGTTTGTAAGCAAAAAAATATTCCATTGTTTTATGTAAGTTCTCAATCGAACAGCGAATTAGCAGCATTCATAAACGAAGGTTTTACAGTTTTAAAATGCGATGCAACCACTATTAAAACGGCAGCAAGAGTAAACAGTACTTATTTTTTAATGCAACATGCTACTATTGTTGAAAAACAAAGTTGGAAGTTGATTGAAAACATACAAAAGTTGCTATAAAGTTCAAATTATTATCTGCTTATGTTTTTATCCTTTGTATTCAAAAAAATTACTTATGGCACACTGGTACTTATTGGTGTGGTTGTAATTGTATTTTTTTTGTTTCAAGGTTTTGGCGATCCTGCACGTTTGGTATTGGGACAAACAGGTGATAAAAAAACGATTGAAAATATTCGTAAAGAATTGGCTTTAGATAAGCCCAAATGGCAGCAGTTTTTATTGTATATAAATGATGTATCTGTAATAGGATTGCATTCTCAATCTGAAATAGAAACAAAGCAATTGAAAGGTTTTTTTTTGAGTGTTGGAAACAAAGAGTTAGGTGTTAAAATACCGTATTTAAGACGTTCGTATCAAACAAAAAAAGAAGTAAATGCAGTGTTGTTAGAGGCTTTGCCTGGAACAATTATCTTAGCCCTAACGGCCATGTTTATTGCAACCATATTTGGAATTTTATTAGGTGTTCTAGCTGCCGTAAAACAAAATACTTGGTGGGATTTTTCAAGCGTTTTTGCTAGTGTTTTAGGCATTTCTGCTCCTTCGTTTTTTATGGGAATTGTTTTGGCTTATTGTTTTGGTTTTGTATTGCATCAATATACAGGCTTACAAATGATAGGTAGCTTATACGATGTAGACCCTTTTGATGGAAAACAACTACAATTGAAGAACTTAATTTTACCTGCAATTACATTGGGTATTCGTCCATTAGCCATTATTACACAACTAACAAGAAGTGCCATGTTAGATGTGTTAGATCAAGATTATATAAGAACCGCTTATGCAAAAGGATTGAGTAAGAAAGCGGTGATTTTTAAACATGCTTTACGAAATGCATTAAATCCGGTTGTTACAGCCGTTACAGGATGGTTTGCTGAATTATTAGCAGGGGCTTTTTTTGTAGAGTATATTTTTGGATGGAAAGGAATTGGAAAAGTAACAGTTGATGCATTAGAAAAACTAGATTTTCCTGTAGTTATGGGTAGCGTTTTATTAACTGCCACTTTTTTTGTGTTGGTAAATATGATGGCCGATGTGTTGTACAAACTCATTGATCCTAGAGTGAGTTTGTAGAAAATTGTTAGATGCTTTTAAAAAAACATAGCCTGCAATCAATGAAGATTGAGGCTATATTCTCATTTATGCTAGGGGGATTCGCAGTACCTTTTCGTTCAGGGTTTAAAAATACAATTATTTTATATAAGTAATTCAATTTAGCATAAAATATTTTTAAAATTTATTTTTCAATACTTATTATACGTAACCTTCAAAACAATTTGCATCATCTTTTCAAACCAAATGGTTAAATGTTTTTTTATTTTAGCGAAAAAGGAGAGTTATTTTATTTAAAAAAAATTATTTATTGCTGTTGATTGCTTTAAACCGGATCTACATCAATAACAATGCTAGTACTTCTGTATTTTTTATCTGTTTGAATAATAGCAATTTGTTGGTAAATCGTTTGTTTACACAATTGTATCAATGCTGTATCTTTTGGTATTTTAATTAAAATTTCCCATAAATATTGATTTCTAATTCTATCTACAGGTGGTTGTGCAGGCCCATTTAAATAGGGTTTAAAATGCGTTTGTAAACCCACTAACATTAAGTTGGCAACCTCTTCTGCTACATAACTATCTCTATGTTTAAATGTTAGTTGAATAATTCTGTAAAACGGTGGATATTGATAGGCTTTTCTACTTTCAATTTCAAATTGAAATAATTGTTGGTATTGATGCTGTTGTACAAACATGAGTACAGGATGTTGTGTATTGCTCACCTGAATCATTACTTTGCCTTTTCCATCTTTTCTTCCAGCTCTTCCGCTTACTTGCTCCATCAATTGATAGGCTCTTTCATTTACCCTAAAATCGGTGAAGTTTAAAATGCCATCTCCATCAATAATTCCTACAAGGTTTACATGCTCAAAATCCAATCCTTTAACCACCATTTGTGTTCCAACCAAAATATCTATTCTTTTTTGCTCAAACAATTTTATCAAATTATCATGGTCGTTTTTACCTTTTACGGTGTCTAAATCCATTCTTGCCACTTTTGCATATGGAAATTGTTCTGCCACCAATTCTTCTAACTTTTCTGTACCAAAGTTTTTTTGAATAAATTGATGGCTACCACAAGCAATACAGGTATTAATAACAGGATAAGTGGTGCCACAATAATGGCAACTGAGTTTGTTTTTTGCTTTATGATAGGTTAATGTAACATCACAATGCTGACATTGAGGAATCCATCCACAAGTATTGCAAACCATATATGGACTATAACCTCGTCTATTCTGAAATAAAATAACTTGTTTGTTTTCTTGTATGGTATTATTCATCGCCTCAATTAAAGCAGGCGACAGGGCAATTTTAGACTTTTCTTTAGTGGCAATTTTTTTCAAATCTACCAAATGAATGCTTGGTAAATCTACATTTCCAAATCGCTCAGAAAGTGTTACCAATGCATATTTTTCTTGCAAACAATTATAGTAACTTTCAATAGAAGGTGTAGCACTACCTAACAATACTTTTGCTTGAAACAAAGAGGCATAGTAAACGGCCGCATCTCTTGCATGATAACGAGGTGCAGGGTCTTGTTGTTTATAACTTGCATCATGTTCTTCATCTACTACAATCAATCCTAAGTTTATGAAAGGCAAAAACAAAGCACTTCTTGCACCTAGCACTACTTTTATTTCGCCTGTTTTTACTTTATTCCAAATTTCAACTCGTTCGTTTGGATTAAATTTTGAATGATAAATAGCAATATTGCCACCAAAATAAACTTGTAGTCTACGTATAATTTGAGCTGTTAAAGCAATTTCAGGCAACATGTACAATACCTGTTTGCCTTGTTGCATATAGGTTTCAATCAGTTTTACATACAGTTGTGTTTTACCGCTTGCCGTAACACCATGTAACAAACACACATTTTTTTGGGTGAATTTTTCTTGAATTTTCGTAAACGCTACTTGCTGTGCTGCCGATAAAGCAAAGGTAGTTTCTGCCGAATTGGGAAACATTTTTATTCGATCAACCGCTTTTCTTTCCACCCGTACAATTCCTTTTTCAACCAATCCTTTTAGTTGTGCTGCACTTGCACCGGCTTTTTTTAATAAGTTGGGTTGGGTAACAATGCCTTCTGTTTTTTCTAAATGCAAATAAGCAAGCAGCAATTCCAATTGCTTGGGTGCTTTGCCAAAATTATTTAATAATTCAGCTAACGCTTCCTCATGGTGATAAGGTGGTTGAAGCAAAACAAAGCTTTCGGTTTTCGATTTGTATTTTTCTTTTAATTCTTCCCAAACAAAACAAACTTGTTTATCTATCAATTGCTTAATAATTGGGTACACATGTTGCACATCTAAAATTTGTTGTACCTCACTTAATCGCAATTCTTTTTTTACTTCTAATGCTTGAGCCACCAAATATTCTTCATCAGAAAATGCAGAACCATCGTTTAAATCATAATTGGTTTCATCGTTCCAAATTAAAATGCTTTCGCTAGAAAGTTTTAAGTTGGCAGGAACAGCCGCTTGCATTACCTCACCTTCACTACACATATAATATTTGGCAATCCAATTCCACAATTTCAGTTGTGTTTCATGCACTAGCGGTGTTGTATCTAGTATATTTATAATGTCTTTTGGTTCAAAGCCATTGGGTTTCTGATTGAATAATGATTGTACAATACCAGCGTATTTTTTCTTTTTAAGTTCAACTTCCACTCTAGCACCAATAGTAATAGATACTTGTAAATGAGCAGGAATTGCCCAAGTGTAAGTGGTAGGTAAAGCAAGTGGAATAATAATGGTTGCGTACAATGGCTTTTATTTATTTACTACAAATTAAAACCAATTGTGGTAAATAGGATAATTTTTAAATAGGAAGCAAGTCAATTATTTGGATAAAATAACATCAGAAAACATGAGATTGCTTTGCATGGAGAAACCATATTTGAGTGAAAAGAGCAATAATTCTTTCACATTTTTAACACCTATTTTTTTGCATAAGCGTTGAGCTAGGTTTTCTACAGATTTATTTTGTATACACATAATTTCGGCAATTTCTTTATACCCTAATGATGAAGTAATAAGTATTAGCAACTGCCTTTCTCTATCTGTTAATGCTAAGGAAGTATTTTCTGGTAATTCATCGCTAGTTCTACTGTATAATTTACCCCAAAATAGATTTCTATGTACAATAATTTTATTCAGTAAAAATGGATTTAGTGTTTCAGAAAAACGACTATCTATGTAATAATCACCCTTTAAAACTGTTTCAATGGCTTCTTTTAAAACAGTTTTAACCTCCTTTTTAAATATAAAACCATTAACGCCACTCATAAATGCCTGCCGAACCATTTCGTAATTGGCATGTGGTGAAAAGCCAATTATTTTTTGTAAAGGATGTTTGTGTCGTAAGTAAAAAGAAGCGGTGCAACCATCAAGAACAGGCGTATTCATTTCTATAAAAATAATGGTTGGTAAAGGTTTGGTTTTATTTAAATACAGCAACAATTCATGACCATTATTAGCAAAAAAGCAATATGTTTTAGGATAATGAAATGAAAACCATTCTTTGGTTTTTTGCATTGAATGAATCTGATGGTCTATTATGGCAAAATGCATTTTGTTGAGTTTAGGATTGTATGCAGCAACTTTTATTAAACAATTTTGCGGCAATTGAGGGGTTTTTACCTCATTTTCCGCAATGGAAAATACATTTATTTTGTGATATAATATTTGCAAATATTACAAAAAGGGCTAACAAAACAAATACAGATAGTTTGGGAGAACTTGTAAATGCTTTGAAAGCCCCATTATTAACAAAAAACAAAATTAACCAAATTATGAAACACAAAAACAAACTGTTTCTATGGCTTACACTTGCAATTATAGGATTAGCAAGTTGTAAAAAGGAGTTAAACAATAACAAATCTGAAATTGGTGTTGGTAAAACAAAAACTTATAAAACACCATCTACACCGCAAGAAATTGAGCTCGTACAAAATTTATCGAAGATATCAGATGTCTTTAAAGAATTATATAAAGATAAGAGCAACTTGAAATTGGTGAATGCAGCTATATATTCAAAAACGTACACAGATGAGTCGATTATGTTACGTGATCTAATTTTTCCATCTGAGAGCAAACTTAATAACAATAAAAAATTTGTAAGTTTAGCCAATCAATGGAAAGTTAGCTTATACAATTTTTCAAATAATTTTTGGCAAGAAGTAAATCAAATAGGTGATGCTTCATTTAAAACTTTCTTAAATAAACTTAACATTAATCCACAGTTGAGTTTAAATAATGAAAACGTAGTTTTTTCTGAGAATTACTACAATGAACAGCTAGATGTTACAGTGTACTTTCCATATAGTGAGGAGTTTCTACCTCCTGTAGAAAGTAATTACACGTACGATCCAGTTGTAAATATCGTTACAGCTACTGCTGATGCTGATGAAGGTTGGGGTAGCCAAGCTGTTTATTTAAATGGGGTATTTCAATACTATCAACAAGTTTTAGTGAATGATGATTACGCTTTTGAAAATCCAACCCATATAATTGGAGTTAACGGTGTTGAATTATTTGATTTGACAGTAGAAACACCCTTAGAGGCGTTTCCACCAGATCAACCAATTGATGTTCCTAACATTCCAAGAGAAGTTAAACAAGTTTATGTTGGTGATATCCGAATAAACGGTACCCAATTTGATGTATTAATAAGCTTTAGCGGAAATGGTGGTGGTGCTGAAATTAGATTTACAAGAGCCGATGGTTTTTTACAAGTACTTAACGGACAGGTTACTCTAGCTAACACATACTTTCTTAGTGAACAACATGTAAGCAGGCGAGCTGCTAGAAAAAGAAATTGGGTTAATGTTGCCCAAGAATGGGATGGTGATTGGGAATTGGATAATCATCAACAAAATTTAGCGATTTATGAGGAGGATAATAGAAATACAACAACTTTTAATGGAACACTTACAACTTCTGTGACAATACCAATCCCTCCTATTACTACTCAAGCAAGTAGATCGATTGGTTTTTCAATAGTTTATAATTCTGATGATGCTCTGATAAGGCAAATTAATTTTAACAGAGATGTCTTTTTTGGATTAAACAGAATTAATTTAGAGGGCGAAATACGAAACGGATGGCCTGTGAGAGATAAAAATGGACAGGTTAGTTATACTCTAAACGATAGAACACTTTATTAAACATATAGGCTGGTCTATATAAGACCAGCCTTTAATTTAAATATATGAATAAATTTAAATTTTATTTTGCAATTTTTTTTCTTTTTTGTTTTTTAAATAAAACAAACGGTCAATATAAAAACAACTTTTTTGTAAATATTAATTATGGGTTAAATGGCAATTTTTTTGTCCGTTCATACGATGAAACAAACGGTCCTACAGATAAACAATATTTTTATAAAAAAGATTTTTTGGGCACAATTGCCGGTATCTCATTTCAATATTATTTTGGTAAGAAAACGTATCTGAATGTTGGTTATAATAGAAGTATAAACACAGGTAAAAAAAATTACGAGGGTATGCTAAATGTAACTAGCATATACATTAGAGATTTTAAATTAAGACACATTAATAATTTTTACGAGTTAGGTATTGGGAAAAACGTAAATAGAAAGGGAAGTTTACGAGCTGAACTTGGATTGGTACTATTATATGACTTAAAACAAACAATCGCTATTGAAAATTGGGATAACTATATTTCTGTTGACGAATCAAATTTTAAAAACGCTAATTCAGTAGAAGGTGGATTTTATTTTGGATTTAATTACAGGTTTAAGATTGATACCAAATTCGATTTGGGATTTCAAACTAAACTGTATTACTTAGCTTCTGTAAATGAGATTGAAGCTATATCTTTTGCACCTACACTAACTTATAGATTTAATTGATTCTATATAAAATAATTTCATTCAACAATAGAAAAGTATGTTTAGGATAAAACAGTTGATTTTCTTTTTCTTATCTAATTTTTGCTGTCTGCATGTTTACTCTCAAACAAAATCCCTACTCCTACAAATCGGAAAAGGTACACATGGTACCGGTGATATGAAGGGGTTTTATTTTGATGCAGCTTATCAACAATCTATTCAAAAGAAAACGTTTTACCTTATTGGTGTGGGTGCAACCATACATGATAGATCAGAAACTGTTTTCTACAACAATAATTCAGGTGTTTTACAAAGTAGTACCTATCGGGCTAATGCAAGTGGGTTTCAATTATTTGCACAATATGGTATTCATTTGATACAATCTAAATGGTTGAATGTTGGTGTAAAAGCAGGCCCATTATTGCGTTTTCAGTCATCTACCTATTACGATGAATTAGGTAAATATTATCCAATTTTAACCAATTTTCCGTTTGTGTTGTATGATGTTGTACATACCTCACCATTACGCACCTATACTATTGGTGGAGTTGCAGACCTATTTGTACAACACCATTTAAACAAAAAAATAGTAATTGGTGCAAACTTAGGTTTACAATCAGATTCTAATGGAGATTTAATAACAAGACTAGGGGTTTCTATTGGAAGAAATTTTTAATGCTGTTACTCTTAATTCAATTTTTTAAATGAAAAGGATTTACTTATTATTCTGTTGTGTTTCTTTAACCACTATTATTGCACTTGGTCAAAATGATTTCAAAAGAAATGATATTTATCTTGAAGCAGCTGGTAACGGATTGTTTGGTTCTGTAAATTACGAACGGCAGCTTACCAAAGAAGCCGGTTTGGGTTGTAGAATTGGTTTGGGTTTTTATACTGAAAATGGTTTTTATGCTACTATACCTGTAGGAATTAATTATTTATTTGAGTTAAAAAGAAAAGGAACATTTATAGATGCAGGAATGGGTATTGCTTGGACTCAAAAAGATAGATTGTTTAACAGCAAAAACGAAGAAAACTTTAGTAATTTTATACCTACAATTGGTTATCGAGTGCATACTGCAAAAAATGTAATGTGGCGATTAAGTGCTGCACCCATTATTAACAAATACAGCTTTTTTCCATGGCTTGGTATTTCTATTGGCAAAAGATTTTAATGTTTATGAGAAAAAGAATCTTCAAAATAATTCTTCTTCTTATAATTTTAATTGCTTTATACTTTCTCAGTTATAATTATGCATCAATGCAAATGAAAAACAATTGGAAATAATGAAATCAATATCTTCAAAAAACAAGAAAAAAGTAGTAGAAATTCTATACTTAGTCGGTTTTTATCTACTAATATCATTTATTTTAAAAGATTATAGTAGTATTAAGCACTATTTAGTATCATTGTTTTAAGGGTAATAAAAAACAACTGTTGTTTAGTATTCCTTAATTCTAATAAGAGAAAATTATACTGTTAGTGCGAAAATTGAAAAATGTTATAGTTAAAAATATAAGCAATTCCGCATTTATTGGTGTTTTTTCATCAATAACACAATTTTTAACCTAGAAATTTTTGCTATCTTATTTATTTATTTCTAGAAAATAGTAAAGTATTGGGGATTTTTTTTCTCAGAAACAAATAATGTTTAATTATAAAATTTTGTTGGTGAAAAACACCAACTAAGTCTAAATCTTTAGATTTAAACAAAATGGGACTTGCACCTATGGACGAATTTGAAATGCAAGAAGTAGATGGAGGGGTGGGTTGGTTGCCTATTTTGTGTTCATATGTGCTCCTTGAAGCTTTAGTCAACCCAACTGCACATATTAATGCATTTAAGCAAGGCTGGAATTCTGTTACATATAAAAATAAATGATTTAGTTATGCAAAAATTAAATATTGAACAAAATTCGTTGGTAGAGTTAACATTAGAAGATTGTCAAAACATAGAGGGAGGTAGTGAATTTAGTGAGAGTATTTTTAGAACAATTGGAACTGTATGTAAGTTCTTGTATTACTGTGCTACAAGTGAGAGAATACGTCCAAGTCAATATAGATAACAACTCATTCTATTAAACTCTATTTAAGAAGGTTGACTCTTAGGTAACTATAAAAATCTTTTAGATTTTTATAGGACAGAATAGTTTGCTTATGTTAAACAACTTTCGTCCATTTGCTTATGAGTCTGCCTTCTTTAGTCAAACAAATTATACAAGATATTATTTATAAGATACCAATTTATGCCATGTTTGGGAAGAAGATGAAAGAAGAAACAATAGCATTTGTAACAATCTTTATTGTATTATTCTTAATTGAAAATTATCTTAATGCTGATAATTTTATTTCAATTGCTTTCTCATTATTTTGGAAGCTAGTCATCATTTATTTGTTTAGAATTATTTGTATGTATTTATTTAGGGTTAGGAAAAAAAAATAAAGTTTTTTTAAATAAAAATTATTTACAATTACTAAATATTTTATGAATAGAAAAAATATTATTTTAGATTTTTTTACATTATACATTTAATCCCCAAATTTTACATAAAAAGGAACGCCCAATAAATTTTAATGACTTCATTTTACTTTTTTTGTTTTCAATAGCAATTGATTTTTTTTTAGAATATATTAGCATTAATCGTTGGACGATAAATAATTTTGAAATAACTAATATTGAGTTTAGAAAAAAAGAAATTTATGCAGATGGGATTTTCTCAAGTTTTATTTTCCTAGTTGTACTACACCCAATAATTGAAGAAATACTTCAAAGGTCATATTTAAATAATTTTATTTGGAATAACGTTGTAGCTCCTATTAATATAGGAATCGTTTTTATATTTATTTTGAATGTCAAAGGTTATTATTTAGCAATTTTATGTATAATTATTTTAATTATTTCAAATATTGTTTATGCAAATTTGTCTAAGAGAATAAAAGTGAATAGTAATTATCTAAGTTTTTATATCAAAAATTATAAAATTTATTTTTATTTATCTGCTATTTCTTTCGGATCTGTACATATTGCCAATTATAAAGTTGAAAATTTCATACCTGGTTTAGTCATTATTTTAGTGTTGCCGCAAATTTTCGGCGGGCTAATACTTGGGTACATAAGACTATCAATGGGATTATTTTGGAGTATTTGTTTTCATGCATTTCACAATGCTTTTTTTCTAACTTTTTTATTGTTATGCCATAGGACTTAAACAATACTAAACTAATGTAGGTCAAACAAAATGGGAATTGTACCTATGGATTAAACCAAAATGATGGAATAAAATGGTGGGTTATTAATTGTTATAGCCATTTATGCAAGTGGGGTGTTGTAGTTAGTTTTCCAGCTGTTGCTTTATGCATGAAAGGAGCTTGTCATGAATATCAAACAATAAAGCAAAAATGTGAAAAATCAACTTAATGTGGAAACCTTTTGTATAGAATCTTTATAAAAAATCGAAACCTTAGATACAAATGGCGAAACTTTTGGCATATGGACTTTTTTAGGACCCTTTGACTACACTCGGTATTATTGGAGGGGTAGTAGGGTTATATGAGTGGGGCAATGGAGTAAAACTAGGAGTAGAATGAATAAACAAAAGATACAAAACTTTTTTCTTATGTATGTGATACTATTCAATATACTTACTGTATTCACACTTGTTTTTGTATATGAGTTTAGTTACAAACACGCTAGTAAATCAATTGAGAAATGGCAGAGTAATACAAACACGAAGTAATTGTGTGTCAACCTGATACTTTACTTATTATTATGAATTAATATTTAAAAAGAACTGGATGATGAATCAAGATGATTTAATAAGTACTCGATACCTTAATCAGAAAACTAATATAATAATCTACACACTTATCTTATTTTTTGTATTTATTGTCTGCTTTCTCTTACCATTTATAAAATCAACGATTTCCGTAAAATCCGCAGGTCTAACTCGTCCAATAAACGAACGCACTGAAATTAAACCATCCATTTCTGGCATAATTGAGTCTATACTCGTACAAGAAGGGGATACGATACAAATGGGGCAACTGCTTGCAACATTTAAAGACGTTAATACTCAGCCTAAAATTATTCTTAACCAATTTGAACTGAAGCAGCGATTAAATTTTATCCATGATTTAGAGCAACTCATTCATTCCAATGATTATCAGAATCTTATTTTACAAACTCCACTTTATCGGCAGCAGTTAAATCGATTCAGGTTTCAATTATCAGACCAACAGGCAGCCATTAAAAAAGTATTACGGGAGCAAGAAATTAATAATACACTATATAAAGAAAGAGTAATTGCTTCAAAAGAACATTTTGATAAAGAAATAGAAGCAGAGCGACTGAAAGCCGCTTATGAAGCATTTAAAAATGACCAAATAACAACATGGCAAAATGACTTACAAAGATATAAGCTTGAAGTATCTCAATTTACCGCACAGCAAAAACAGATAGAGATAGATAAAAGAAATCATCTTGTATATGCACCGATAAGCGGTGTAGTGCAAAATATTAATACGAGATATGCTGGAGGGTTTTTATCGGCAGGTGAAGTGTTGTGTATTGTATCTCCACAAAGCAACTTAATTGCTGAGTGTTATGTAAGCACTAGAGATGTAGGTTTATTAAAGCTAGGTCAGGCAGCAAGATTTCAGATTGATGCGTTTGATTACAATTATTTTGGCATAATTACAGGAAAAATAATTTCTATTGATAACGATTTTTCAATGGTAGACAATAAACCCATATTTAAGGTGCGTTGCAGTTTTGATAGCAAACAGTTGTTGCTTAAAAACGGCTTCAAGGGAGAGCTTAAAAAAGGTCTTACCTTTCAAGTAAGATTTGTAGTGGCAGAGCGTACGCTATGGCAACTTCTTTTTGATAATATAAACGATTGGTTAAACCCTACAGCACCTTCTTTAGACCAAACACCTAACAAAGGATGAACAAAAAAGTACGTATCAAGCAAAGAGATATAACTGATTGTGGAGCTGCTTGTTTGGCATCTATTGCCATGCATTATAATTTGCAATTACCAGTAAGCCGAATTCGCCAATATGCAGGAACAGATAAACAAGGAACTAATGTTTTAGGTTTAATAGAAGCAGCCGAACGTTTGGGTTTTCAAGCTAAAGGAGCAAAAGGACAGCTAGATAGTTTGCTGAAAATACCGTTACCTGCCATTGCTCATGTAGTATTAAAAAATGGCTTACATCATTACATTGTTATTTATAAAGTAACTAAAAATCAAATTATTTACATGGATCCTGGTGATGGTGATTTTCATAAAGAAAGTCATACTGCTTTTCAAGAAAAATGGAGCGGAGTAATTGTTCTCTTACTTCCTAATGATGACTTTGTTGCTGGTAAACAAAAAATAAGTAAAACCGAAAGATTTTGGCAACTCATTCGACCTCATCGGGCAATAATGATACAAGCCTTAGTGGGGGCATTAGTATATACTATATTGGGCTTGTCTTCTTCTATATATATGCAAAAAATCATTGATTTTGTTTTGGTAGAAGGTAATACTCGTCTGCTTAACTTAATGAGTGTAGCAATGATAATTATATTGATTTTTCAGTTGATTATTGGCAGTTATAAGACAGTGTTTGGTTTACAAACTGGTCAAATGATTGATGCTCGTTTAATTTTGGGCTATTATAAACATTTATTGAAGTTGCCGCAGCGTTTTTTTGATACAATGCGTGTAGGTGAAATTATTAGTCGTGTAAACGATGCGGTAAATATCAGAGAGTTTATTAATAATGTTGCTTTAAACTTTATTGTAAATGGTTTAATTGTAATATTTAGTATTGTATTAATGTTTTTCTATTACTGGAAATTAGCATTAATTATGCTCGCAATTATTCCAATTTATTTAGTGATTTATTGGATTAGCAATAAAGTGAATAAAAAGTGGCAGCGTAGGCTTATGGAAGAAAGTGCAGAGTTGGAGAGTCAACTAGTAGAAAGTTTGAATGCTATTGGCACGATTAAACGCTTTGGTCTTGAGCGGTTTGCTAATGATAAAACAGAGAGCAAATTTGGAATAGTGCTTCGTACAATTTATAAAACGAGTATCTATTCCTTATTTATTGGTACAGGGTCTGAATTTTTTACCCGTTTGTTTACGATTATTCTTTTGTGGTCAGGTAGCTATTTTGTGATTAATAGAGAACTTTCACCTGGTGAACTGCTTTCGTTCTATGCGTTAGTTGGTTATTTTACAGGACCAGCATCTTCTTTAATTGGAGCTAATAAAAGCATTCAGGATGCTTTAATTGCTGCCGACCGTTTGTTCGAAATCATTGATCTTGAAACAGAAGCTACAAATGAAAACAAAGTAGAATTAATACCTGAGTTGGTAGGTGATATAACTTTTAATAATGTTTCATTTAGATATGGTACTCGTACAACTGTATTTGAAGAATTAAACCTCAAAATCAAAAAAGGATGCAGTACGGCTATAGTGGGTGAAAGTGGTAGCGGTAAATCTACGCTTCTTTCTCTATTACAAAATTTGTATTCATTAAAACAAGGAAATATAACAATTGGAGGGCTAGACTTACAATACATTAGCAACCGAAGTTTACGACAAATAGTGGGTGTCGTACCACAGCAAATAGATTTATTCAGTGGCACTATTACTAATAACATTGCTATAGGCGATTATGAGCCAGATATGCAACGGGTTCTGCAACTTTCTAAAATGTTAGGTTTAGACGAGTTTGTTGAAAAACTTCCAAATACATATAACAGTATTGTAAATGAACAAGGGATGAATTTATCTGGAGGGCAACGACAACGCCTTGCCATTGCAAGAGCTTTGTATCGCAATCCTGAGATTTTAATATTAGATGAAGCCACTGCTTCACTAGACCCTACAAGCGAACAAAAAGTATTGATAACTTTAGATTGGTTTAAAAAACAAGGCAAAACAATAATCGTAATTGCACATCGCTTAACTACAATTAAAAATTGTGACACGATATTAATATTAAAAAATGGCAAATTAGTTGAGCAGGGTACACATGAAACATTAATAAATCAGAAGGGGTATTATAAAGCATTATGGGAAAACATTTTAACCTAAAAAGTATTTATTGTTATGAAGTTAACCAGCCAAATAGATAGAATAAATAAGCTAAATAAACTTATTGGCAACGAAAAAACAGGAAACCCTAGAGAGTTAGCTAATAGATTAGGTATTTGTGAAAGTCGATTGTATTGTATTTTGGATGAGCTAAAATTACTAAATATTCCTATTGCTTACTGCCGAAAAAGAGAAAGTTATTATTACTCAAAGCCATTTAAGATGGAAGCAAGTTTACACTTAATAGATCTTACAAATGAAGAAACAAAAACAATCAATGGAGGTTTTATAAACTACTTTTTTTGTAGAGTGGTCAAAACTAGTTTTGTGTAATCAATGGCCGTTGGTGCAGGAGATGATACGAACCTGCAAAAAAAGAGTGAACAATAAAAAATAAAAATTTAAAAAAATGACACAATCTTTAGATTTAAACAAAATGGGACTTGCACCTATGGACGAATTTGAAATGCAAGAAGTAGAAGGTGGAGGATTTTGGAAATGGTGTTGTATTATTGGAGCAGCTGTGCTTGCTGTTGGATTAACTATTGGTACAGGTGGTTTAGCACTAGTAGCTGCCGAAGTAGCTACTGGTATTGCAAATGTTGGTGCTTGTACTTTAGGTATTGGAGCAGCCGGGCTTGTTTTAGGTGGCAATTAAATCCTTAGATTTTTGGGAGGCATTTGCATAAAGTCATTTTGCCTCCCTTATTTAAATTTCTATTTAATGAAATTTTTATTTTTTTTGATGATTTATTTACATATTACCACGTTTGGTTTTTCTCAAAACCTAATAAGTGGAAGGGTAATTGACAAAGGCAAAAAAAATATTTTGCCAAAGGCATCAATAAAATACAATTCTTCATTTTTATTAACGAATGCATCAGGAGAATTTTCGATTAAGAAATCTTTATTGAAAACTTTAATTCTAGAAGTATCTCATATTGGTTACTATCCACAAAAGATTAAGGTTGAATCCGATACTTTTCTACTTATTCAATTAGAACCATTAATCAATCAGTTAGCTGATTTTGTAGTTTCAACAGAAGGAAATAGTATAATCAAGAAAGTGATAAAAAGGATTTATTTAAATTATCCACAAAGACCATTTATACAAGATTTTTTAATATTACAAAATCATTTAACAGAAGAAAAGGATAGAGGTGCTTGTTTTTATGGTAAAATTGAATCAATGGTTCGAGTAAATACAACTCCTTACTTAAATTATTCTGTTTTACCAACTGTATATCTTATTGCAAATAAAATTAGTAGAGAGGAGTCTGAAATTAAATTAATGGATACAACAAAGTATCATGATGGATGGTATCAACCTTCGAAATTAGATATTGTACACACAAGATCTTTTTTCTTGGATAAAACGCAAACTAAAAATTATCAATTTCAACTAGTTGATAAAAGATTATATAATAATCGAAAAATATACAATATATCATTTTTTCATAAAAAAGATACTAGTTTACAAGGTTTTATATATGTTGATTCTGCTACTTATGCAATTACTTTTGCATCATTCAATGTAAACAACATAAAACGCCTCTTATTTAGAACAATTCTTAATTCAGAAAACACAGTTTCTTATCAACTTTTTGGCGATAAATGGTATTTAGATGAAGCTTGTAGAAACACAGATTACAAATTAAGTGGGACAACTACTCTAAATAAAGGATTTAAAGCAATTAAAAGTATTCTTATTGATACGATGAACGAGTTAGAGTTGAAACATTCGAATTTAATTGATCAATGGGCAGATGTATATTCCTTTAAAAGTGATGATGGTTATTCTTTTTCTCAAACTTTTAAAGAATATTTCGATTCACTTCATGGTATACTAAAACAGAGTTTGAATATCCAAAATGGTACTTCTATTCAAACACGAAGAATTTCTCAATCAAATTTATTTACTGATAAAATTCTTAAATATTTAGTTAGTGAAAAAGTAAATATTGGATTTTCATTAACAAAAGGACCAAAATTTTTTTCTGGCATACAAAACTCTATAAGTAGGGTTATAAATAGTGCAAGTGAATATTCGGTAGGCTCTAATATGTCATTTTCTTTTTATAAAAAATTAAGTTTCTATTTTTTTAATGCAAATAATTTGGGTGTTAGTGGTTTGAATTATTCACAAAATTTATTTGGTATTACGACCGAATTTAGCTCTAATTTAATTTCAATAAAGCCAATTATCGGTTATAATAGAATCACTATAAGTGATAAGTCTATCAATCTTTTTGATAAATCTAGTGGCTGGGTTTGGGGAGGTATTGTTAAACCCAAAAGAAAACATTTAATTAATCCATTTTTTTCTTTTTTAATATTTAATGAATTGTATAAGAATAAAACCGATTTAACTGTAAAAAATTATAAAGTTATGTTTTCTGTAGGATTATTTATAAAATGAAATAAATTATGAAATACAATAAAATTCAAGAAATGCAAAAAGCATTTTTAAAGTTTAGAGATGAATTAAGTGAAGAAATAGCTACATCGAATAAAGAGGTAATGATTGTAATTAATGGTAAACTAGAAGTTACTAAATTATCAATTGATACTTCTGTGCCCAAAGAGCAGCTAGAAAAACTGCTTTTAGAAAGTATGAATATTGGAATTAAAGCTGTTTCAATTCAAATTCAGAATAAATTAACACCAATTCAAAATGCGATGAATAGATAAAAAAATTTATAATTATAATTTAGCATGTATTAGCTGCCGAATTTTGGAGCAACAAAAGATGATTAAAATAATTATCGTTGAGTTAAAAAGAAAAAGATTGTTTATAGATTCAGGCTGGGTATTATTTAGACTCAAAAAGATGGATTGTTTAACAGCAAAAACGAAGAAAAATTTAGTAATTTTATACTTACAATTGGTTATCGAGTGCATACCGCCAAAAATGTAATGTGGTAATTAAGTGCTTCACCAATTATTAACAAATACAGTTTTTTTCTATGGCTTGGCATTTCTATTGGCAAAAGATTTTAATGTTTATGAGAAAAAGAATCTTCAAAATAATTCTTCTTCTTATAATTTTAATTGCTTTATACTTTCTCAGTTATAATTA
>Ga0114938_1000564_pt1 | contig 27254 bp, 29 predicted proteins | sample AshMeaBigSpring_FD_88675 | JGI IMG/M metagenome (GOLD analysis project Ga0114938, IMG submission 88675) | Groundwater microbial communities from Big Spring, Nevada to study Microbial Dark Matter (Phase II) - Ash Meadows Big Spring | ecosystem: Environmental > Aquatic > Deep subsurface >... | reverse complement strand
TTTTTTTTGAGCCTCTTGTCGGATTCGAACCAACGACCCCGAGATTACAAATCACGTGCTCTGGCCAACTGAGCTAAAGAGGCGCTTATTTAAAAAATGCAACCGTCACGTTCTAACGCGAGCGAAACGGCTGCAAATTTAGTTATTTATTTCTATCCCGCAAAATATTTGCGTTTTTTTTATTTGCTACGTTGTTTTTCCTTGTATTTAACCAGCTGCTTTTCGAGAGCTTCAACATTTAAATCGATTGCTTCCTCAAAAGAGTCACAAACTTTACTTGCATAAAGTTCACCATTAGGAACATGCAGTTTAATGCCAGCTTCTTTATTTTCAACAGTTTCCGGTTTAACAACCTTTAATGACACCTCTACTTTCTTTATATTATCGTAATATTGTTCCAACTTAGACACTTTCTTCTGAATAAATGCCTGCAATTGCTCTGACGCATCAAAGTGAATTGATTGAATTCTAATGTCCATATTCCCTCCTTTTTTATTAAGCTCTTGGATGAGCTTGTTTATAAACTTTTTTAAGTTCTTCAAACGTGGTATGCGTATACACTTCGGTAGTTGCAAGACTTTCATGCCCCAAGAGTTCTTTAACAGCCTCTAACTCGGCATCATTATTCAGCATCATCGTAGCAAAAGTGTGCCTCAATACATGAGGACTCTTTTTTTTCAACGTAACCACCTTTGACAGGTTTCGTTTCACAATATTATAGACTAGACCTCCATAAAGCCGTTGACCATCTTCTCTTATAAAAAAAGCTTCCGATCTATTTGCAACCGCTTCATTTCTTATGTTCATATACACAAGCATAGCCTCCTTGAGCTCATCGCCAAAAGGAATCAACCGCTGCTTATCTCTTTTTCCCGTTACTTTCAACAAGGAACTTGAAAAATCAACATCTCCATCATTCAATCCAATCAATTCCGAAAGCCTCATGCCGGTAGCATAAAACATTTCTATAACCAAGTGATCTCGAACAGCCTTAAACCCCTCACCAAAATCAGCCTCATCCAATAACTTATTCATATCATCTTCTCGAACAAAAACAGGAAGACTTTTTTTATTCTTCGGCCCCACTATTTTTCGCAATGGATCTATTGTCACATCGCTTCTTTTTAGAAGAAATTTATAAAATGCACGAAGCGAACTAAGTTTACGATTTACGGAGGTAGACGTATAATCCTTATCCATTAACGAAACAATCCAGTTACGAATTTGTTCCGAATCAACAGATTGCGGACTAAAATCTCCAATTTCCCCTTGAACAAACTCCACCAATTGCTCTATATCCCGCCTGTAAGCCAAAATGGTTTTCTCGGAATAATTTCGCTCATAGCGAAGATAGTCAAGAAAAGAATTTATCAACATAATATCGTCACATCTATATTTCTGCAACGAATATATGAAAAGAATTCAATAATCCAAAGGAAATTACGAATTATTAATCTTCTACTTGCTGAAGTTTTTGAACATAAACTGCACGTTCTTTCTTAAGTCTTTTAACCACAGACGGTTTATCGAACTGTTGTCTTCCTCTTAATTCTTTAACGATACCAGTTTTTTCAAATTTTCTCTTAAACTTCTTCAGCTCTTTTTCAATTTTTTCTCGTTCTTTTACAGGTACTACAATCATTTTATTAATATTAATATGTTATGGTTTAAAAATTGCATAGTCAAATTGCGCCGCAAAATTACACATACTTTCTTTATTCACAAAACTTTCTGCGATTATTTATTCAAAATCGATTAAGAGTGTATAAGTGTTTTCATCCATAATAGCCCCAAAACCATCAGCAAAACCATTTTTGCTCGATCATTCACTAATTATCCAACCCCATCTTTTTTTTCTGCAGCTAACTACTTACAAGAAAAGTTCTTCTACAGATCCGCCTCCAGAATTAGATCAACACACGCTTCATTAAAAAAAAAACGCAGGGCAACTGCGGTTGTTTTGCTATAAACAAGAAAGTTTAGATAAGCATATGAAGCACGCTCGACTTACTAAAAATCAAAACCAACGTTGCTTTCAAATAAATAGTCATAAAACAAAAACGTACATCACAAAAAAAAGCAGAACTAAATGGTTCCGCTTTTTCTTATCTCTTTGGTAATCTTGTTTAGAGATTATTAGCCTTTCTGTCCGTTGTACTCATCAGAAACAGTCAGTTTCTTTCTTCCTTTTGCACGGCGAGATGCCAATACTCTACGACCATTAGCCGATGCCATTCTCTCACGGAAACCGTGTTTGTTTTTTCTCTTTCTGTTAGAGGGTTGAAATGTTCTTTTCATTACTGTATGTTGTTTTTATGTTATTATTCTATCTATCTATCAAATAATTCCACGTAATCGGGCTGCAAAAATAGGCACTTTTTTTAAATTAACCAAGAGATAACTCATTTTTGCTCAAAAGATTTTGCGTTTTTTACCGATTTAGATTACTTTTGCACTCGAAAAGCTCCCGTAATAACTCAATAACATAATAATAAAGACTATAAAGTATGATTAATGCTCAAGACATCAAAAACGGTACTTGCATTCGTATGGATGGAAAACTGTACTTCTGTATTGAATTCCTGCATGTAAAACCTGGTAAAGGTAACACTTTCATGCGTACTAAATTAAAAGACGTTGTAAGTGGATACGTATTGGAACGCCGTTTTAATATCGGTGAAAAATTGGAAGATGTACGTGTAGAACGTCGTCCTTATCAATTCCTATATAAAGAAGGTGAAGATTTTATCTTTATGAATCAGGAGACTTTCGATCAACATCCTATTGCTCACGACCTAATTAACGGCGTTGACTTCTTAACTGAAGGCATGGTTGTAGAAGTTGTATCGGACGCTTCAACAGAGACTGTACTTTATGCTGATCTACCTGTTAAAGTTCAAATGAAGATCACCTATACTGAACCGGGATTAAAAGGAGATACAGCTACTAACACATTAAAACCTGCAACTGTAGAATCAGGTGCAACTGTACGTGTTCCTCTGTTTATCAGCGAAGGCGAGACAATTGAAATAGACACTCGCGATGGCTCTTATGTAGGACGTGTAAAAGCATAATAAGCAATTCTATATATTCGTAAAAGAGGGATTTGATCCCTCTTTTTTTTTAATAGGCTTTTAATATATAAACATCGCGAAAGTGCATAGTTTTGCGTACATTTGCGAATACAATAAACACTAACTCTAAAAATATGAAACGATTCATTTATGCATTATTATTTGTACTTGTTTCCGTTTATGCCAACGGACAGGCCAAATACGTATTTTATTTCATCGGTGATGGTATGGGAGTGAACCAGGTAAATGGTACGGAAATGTACGGTGCCGAACTTCAACACGGCCGCATTGGAACAGAACCTTTATTGTTCACTCAATTCCCCGTTGTATCCATCGCGACCACTTTTTCTAAGACGAACTCCGTTACAGATTCATCTGCAGCCGGTACGGCACTTGCTACCGGATCGAAGACTTACAATCATGCTATTTCTGTAGATATGAATAAGCAACCGATTGAAACGGTTGCCGAAAAAGCAAAAAAAGCTGGAAAAAGAGTTGGAATAGCAACTTCAGTAAGCATCGATCATGCTACTCCTGGTGCTTTTTACGCACACCAACCCGATCGCTCAATGTACTACGAAATAGCCAAAGATCTCATTAAAGCCAACTTTGATTTTTATGCAGGATCTGGATTTCTAGAACCAGAGACTACTTTCGAAAAACAAAAAGCAACAAGTCTATTCTCACTATTTAATGAGTCTGGCTACACTTTAACCAGAGGATACAACGATTATCTCTCAAAATCTAAAGATGCAGAGAAGTTGATCTTGATCCAAAAGGAAGGAAAAGACACTTCAAGTCTTCCATATGCCATCGATCGTAAAGAAGACGATCTCACACTTTCACAAATCACTCAAAGTGCCATTGATTTTTTAAGTAAAAAAGACAAGAAAGGTTTTTTCTTAATGGTAGAAGGAGGGAAAATAGACTGGAGCTGTCACAGCAATGATGCAGCCACAACATTCCACGAGGTGATGGACATGAACAATGCCATTAAGATAGCTTACAAATTCTACAAAAAACACCCCAAAGAGACATTAATTGTTGTCACTGCCGATCACGAAACAGGAGGAATTGCTTTAGGAGTAGGACCTTATGAGTTAAATCTGAAAGCACTTCAATATCAGAAAAGATCCGTCGATGAACTATCTAAAGAAATCAGTCTTTTCAGAAAAGAAAAAGGTAAAAAAGCAACTTGGGAAGACATGAAAGAGTTTCTTGGCAAAGAGATGGGTTTTTGGAAAGAGCTATCTTTAACTTGGGATCAAGAGAAAAAACTTCATGATGAATTCGAGAACTCTTTCATCAAAAACAAATCTGCTTTGGACGAAAACTTATATGCAAAAAATGAAGCAATGGCAGTTCGAGCAAAAGAAGTTATGAGTGAGATTGCGATGATCAGTTGGGCATCAGGCGGACACTCAGCAGGATTTGTTCCTGTATTTGCAATTGGCGCCGGTTCGGAACTATTTAAGGGAAAAATGGATAATATAGAAATTCCCAAAAGAATTGCAAAAGCAGCTAAGCTCCAATAAGAGTTTTGCTCATTTGATAGATAAACAGTAAACAAAACTCCGCCTAATGTGAATAGCTTCACATTAGGCGGAGTTTCGTTTTATCATCTTTCAGTTTGCCTGCGGCATACAATCTCATCTGCAAGCAAATGAATGCTTATAATTGAGTTTCTCCTTCAACATATTCTTCTAAGAACAGATTTTCTCCATCAAATACTGCATATGAGAAAAAATTAATCCAATCACCTAAGATCAGTACGCGGGAAGTAGCTTTGAGCATCAGATCCAGTTCAATGTGGCGATGTCCATAAATAAAGAAATTGATTGTCGGGTGACTTTTCAGATATTCTTTTGTATAGAGTACCAAATACTCTTTATCCTCCCCCATATAGTCAGGTTCTTTTCCATCAACCCTTTTCAATCGGCTCTGTTTGGCCCAATTCAAACCGAACTCCATGCTCCATCTGGGATGAAGTGCTGAGAACATCACTTGTAATGTTTTACTATGAAACATCTTTCTCAGAAGTTTAAACTTATTGTCGGGATCACCTAAGCCATCCCCATGAGCCAAATAGAACTCCTTCCCAAATATTTCGGTAGTCAACGGCTCACGATGAATCACCACACCACACTCTTTCGACAGATAATCACCACACCATATATCATGATTCCCGATAAAGAAATGGACTTCCACTCCCATATCGGTGAGCTCGGACAATTTGCCCAAAAAGCGGGTAAAACCTTTAGGAACAACCAAGCGGAATTCATACCAGAAATCAAACATGTCTCCTAGCAAATAAATGGCTGAAGCTTTATGCTTAATACTATCGAGGAAATTCACAAGTCGCCGTTCTTGCGTCCGACCATGCTCAATAGCCCGCGAACCTAAATGTGCATCAGAGAGAAAATATACGTTCTTCATTCAATATCAATTATACCGTTTTATTAGGAGCAATGCACCATCTTTTGTTATAGGAAACCCAACTCAAGCTTTGCCTCCTCACTCATCATGTCTTTATCCCATTCCGGTTCAAAAACAAGATTAATTACGGCCGAATTCACTCCATCCACCGATTCTACTTTTTGACGAACGTCTTCCATAATAAAATCAGCAGCGGGACAATTAGGAGCAGTAAGTGTCATATCAATCGACACATCACCAGAATCCGGCACATCAATTTTATAGATTAGTCCTAGATCGTATACATTTACAGGTATTTCAGGATCGTAGACAGTTTTAAGCATTTCTACAATCTTTTCTTCTATTTCAAATGTTGTCATATATTGTCATTATTATTAGGGTTGCAAATATAATCATTTAATTATTCAGAGGAGCCCTTCATCTGCAAAACTATAATAGTTATCCTCTGAAACAATAACGTGATCGATCAAACGAATGTTCATCAATTCAGCAGCCTTTTGGATAGATTGAGTTAATGACTTATCAGGTTGACTAGGCTGAACATTGCCAGAAGGATGGTTATGGACCACAGCCATTTGTGTTGAACGTTGAAGCAAAGCCTCTCTCAAGATCGTGCGGACATCCGCATAAGTCCCATCAATACCTCCAATGCTAATACGAACTTTATCAATCACCTTACAGGCCTGATTCAATAACAAAACCCAGAACTCTTCTTGTTCCAGGTCGCACATGATAGGTTGAAACAGACTATAGATATCTTTAGAAGAACGAATTTGCAAGCGAGATTGAGTTTCTTGTAAATTACGCCTTTTGCCCAGCTCCAAAGCAGCCATCACAGTCACGCTCTTCGCCGGACCCATTCCTTTGAAACAAGAAAAATCGCGAATTTCCCATTTCGCAAGCACATTTAAGTTATTGTCGCAAGAAGATAAAACTCTACGCATGAGTTCCACAGCGGTCTCCTCTCTATTACCCGAACCAATAAGGATAGCAAGAAGTTCGGCATCGCTCAAGGTTGCCACACCTTTTTCCATCATTTTTTCGCGCGGGCGGTCCTCCACCGCCCATTGCGTGATTGACAATTTATGTTTGTTCTCCATCACAACTATCTATCATATAAAAGACAGTTGTAAAGTTAGAACTTTATCCGTAAGAAAGCAAAAGAATAAATATTACTTGTAGAAATTTGAGCGAAAAGCTTCGAACTCCTCCCTTCCCAAGATGCAACGTTTCCACCAAGCACGCCAAAATCCCGTTCCATAACCAAGCAACTGAATAAAAGCAGCAGCAACGGAATAGAGTCCAATAAGTACGCTTTTGTTGTGAATAGAAGAATCAAAGCATACCAATAAGGCATAGATCAACAAAGGAAGCAAACTATACCAACAAAAGAGAGTACCCAGTAACAACACGGACACACCCAATGTAAAGGCGGCTGGAAGAAGATGCACAAGCTTCAGCGAATCAGGATATTTTTTAAAAAGATTGATACGTGCAATACCTGAGTTATGAACTTGTTTGAAGAATTTTCTAAGATCCGTGCGTCGTTTGTGATAAACCCATGCATCGGGGAAAAGACGACATTGATAACCCTCTTTGAATATTCGAATGCTAAAGTCGATATCTTCTCCAAATCTCATATTTGAAAAACCTTTCAACGCCTCATAAACTTCACGTCGCACACCCATATTGAAACTCCGAGGATAGAACTTATCCATCTTTTTTTTCCCTCCCCGAATGCCGCCTGTAGTAAAGAAAGACGTCATTGAGTAATTGATGGCCTTTTGAATATCAGTAAATGAATGATGAGCACGATCGGGACCTCCGAAAGCATCAGCCGGTTTGGAAGCCAATTCTTTTTCCAGCACCTCTAGGTAAGTGGCCGGAAGAATCACATCCGAATCAAGAATCACTAAATAGTCACCTTGACTACGTTCGGCACCATAATTACGTGTCTGTCCCGGACCTGAATTTGGTTTAGAAAAATATTTTATATTCAATTTTTCGGAATATTTATCTACAACTTGCTTACAAGGTACAGAGGAACCGTCTTCAACAATGATCACTTCAAAATCCTTAAAAGACTGTTCAACAAGGCTTAGCAAAAGTTCATCAACCTCATCCGGTCGATTATATACAGGGATTATGATAGAATAACGCATAATAAATTCTATAAATTTAATTCTTTGAGATGCAAATTAAATAAAAAATAATGGAATGCCCCTTCAATAACATAAATATCCCAGAAAACAATTAGGGGGAAATTATCAGATTGACAACCTCCCCCCTATTATATCAAAACAAAGAATTATTTATTTAAGATACACATGGTATCGGATGCGATCATCAATTCCTCATCTGTAGGAATAACGACAACCTTCACCCTAGAATCAGAGGTAGAAACTACCGCTTCCGTTCCCTGAGTTTTATCATTCAACTCATTGTCGAGTTTAAGCCCCATAAACTCAAGGCCTTCACAAACCTCACGACGACATTGAGCCTGGTTTTCTCCTACACCACCGGTAAATAAGACAACATCTACCCCACTTAAAGCCGCTGCATAAGCACCGATATATTTCTTGATATGATAATAGTACATCTTTTGAGCAAGAATTGCTCTTTCATTACCAGCCTTACTTGCAGCTACTAGTTCACGCATATCGCTAGAAACGCCTGATATACCTAACAGACCACTCTTTTTATTCAATAAATTAGAAATACCTGTTGTGTTAAGTCCTTCTTTATCCATGATGAATGTCACAGCTCCTGCGTCGATATCCCCACTACGAGTACCCATCATAAGTCCTTCCAAAGGTGTCAGTCCCATCGTAGTATCCATGCACTTGCCATCTTTTACGGCAGCAATAGATCCGCCGTTACCAATATGACAAGTAATGATGCGTGTACCTTCTTGTGGAATCCCCAAGAACTCACAAACACGTTGAGAAACATAGCGATGAGAAGTTCCGTGGAAACCATAACGACGTACTCCATATTTCTCGTACATCTCGTATGGTATAGCATACATATATGCGTAATCAGGCATGGTCTGATGAAAAGCAGTATCGAACACACCCACTTGCGGTACTTTAGGAAGAATAGCAGAGATTGCATTCACTCCTTTTAAGTTAGCTGGATTGTGAAGAGGAGCCAAATCATTGCAAGCAGTGAAAGCATCCAAGACATCTTTAGTAAGCAAAACAGATTGACTAAAGCGTTCGCCACCATGTACCATACGGTGACCTACAGCATTAATCTCATCCAAAGACTTAATTGCTCCGAACTCCGGACTGATCAACGTATTAAGAATAAATTCCACTCCAACAGTGTGTTCGGGGATATCTCTATCCAAAACCTTCTTCTCCCCATTAGGCAAAGTCAATTTCAGGAACGATCCTTTCAACCCGATCTTTTCGATACCGCCTTGAGCAATGACCTCTTTGCTGACCATATCGAACATTTTATACTTAATCGATGAACTTCCACAGTTCAGTACTAAGATTTTCATATCTTTATATTTTAAATAGTTGTGATTATTATTGAGCTTTTGCAGCTATTGCCTGATTAGCAGTGATAGCAATCATGCGATATACATCTTCTATAGAGCAACCGCGAGACAAGTCGTTCACCGGACGTGCGATACCTTGAAGAATAGGTCCGATAGCATCAGCGTGACCAAGACGTTGAACCAACTTATAAGAGATATTTCCCACTTCAAGACTAGGAACGATAAGCACATCCGCTTCACCGGCAACGGACGAACCCGGTGCTTTGCTTGCACCAATCTCAGGAACCAAGGCAGCATCTGCCTGCATTTCACCATCTATAGATAACGTAGGATCCATTTCTTTAGCCAACTGAGTAGCTTCAATCACTTTATCTACAACCTCATGTTTGGCTGAACCTTTAGTAGAAAAGCTAAGCATTGCAACTTTGGGATCTTCAATGCCCGCAACAGCTTTTGCTGTACGAGCGGTACATACCGCTATTTGAGCCAATTGAGAAGCATCCGGAACAGGAGTAACAGCAACGTCACCCATTACCAACAGACCATTTCTTCCACATTCAGGCGCATGTGTAAGTAGCAACATGGCTCCTGAAACACATGTGATACCCGGAGCAGTCTTAATAATTTGCAGAGCCGGACGCAAAACATTACCGGTGGTGTTACGAGCACCAGCCAATTGTCCGTCAGCATCTCCATTCTTAATCATCAAACAACCGTAAAACAATGGATCGTTCACCAATTTACGAGCTTCCTCTATTGTCATTCCCTTCTTCTTGCGAAGTTCACAAAGGATTTGAGCATATTCTTCATGCTTGGGAGAAGTTTCAGGGTCTATAATAGTTGCTTTGTTGATATTACCCAATCCCCATTTTACAGCTAGATCATTAATCTCAGCTGGTTTTCCCAACAAAATTAAATCAGCGACTTCATCTGTCAAAATCTGATTAGCAGCTTTTAGTGTACGCTCTTCAGTACCTTCAGGAAGAACGATGCGCTGGCGACTTGCTTTAGCGCGCGCCACAATTTGATTGATTAAATTAAGCATAAATATAAATATATGTATATAAACTTCGGTAGTATTCTCATTTTGAAAGCACAAAAGTACTCAATTTTGCAATATGCACATTACAAATAGGCCCAATTTTATCCTCTAAACCTAAAATATTATAATATTTAACACAGTCCCCTTATTTTTCATACCTTTGCACCGTTTTCAAGATTAAAAGGTAATAGTATGATTCGTCAGTGCGCTATCTTATTTGGCTGCTTAGCCATGGGTGAACTAATTGTTTTTCTGACAGGTATAAAACTTCCTTCCAGCATTATCGGAATGCTTCTACTCACCCTTTTTTTAAAGTTAGGTTGGATTAAACTTCATTGGGTACAAGGTTTATCTGATTTCCTCGTAGCCAATCTAGGTTTCTTTTTCGTTCCACCAGGTGTAGCATTAATGCTCTATTTCGACATTATTTCCGTCCAGTTTTGGCCGATTGTGATAGCTACACTAGTCAGTACTCTTCTCGTTTTGATTGTCACGGGATGGGTTCATCAATTAACACGTAAAATAAAATGAGTTACTTTGAAAATAAGTTTTTCTTGCTGGCATTTACGTTTGGGATTTTTTTCTTAGCCAAACTTCTTCAAAAAAAGACCGGTCAGATTTTACTCAATCCGATCTTACTGACAATTGCCATCATCATCATCTTCCTTAAGATGACTAACATCCCGTATGAGACCTATAATGAAGGAGGGCATCTCATTGAGTTTTGGTTACGCCCAGCAGTCGTTGCTTTAGGAGTCCCTTTGTATCTACAGTTAGAAACAATTAAGAAGCAGTTGCTTCCGATTTTACTTTCACAACTAGCCGGTTGTATTGTAGGAGTTGTTTCCGTTGTATTGCTCGCCAAACTGATGGGTGCTTCAAAAGAGATTATCTTATCGCTTGCACCAAAGTCGGTTACAACTCCAATAGCTATGGAAGTCACCAAAGCCATTGGCGGCATTCCATCCTTAACTGCAGCAGTGGTGGTATGTGTTGGTTTGTTGGGTGCTGTATGTGGATTTAAAATGATGCAGATTATGCGTGTAGACAGTCCGATTGCTCAAGGGTTATCGATGGGAACAGCTGCGCATGCTGTAGGTACATCCACTGCAATGGATGTCAGCAGTAAATATGGAGCATATGCCAGCCTAGGACTGACCATAAATGGAATACTAACAGCGCTGCTAACTCCTACAATTCTTCGTTTGTTAGATCTTCTCTGACAACAAAAAAGTGACTTTGTCCGTTATATAGTAATCAAATAAAAAATAATTTATGATTCTATTTAAAAATATCACTGTTGAGGACAAGCAAACCATAACATCCTTTACCCTGAATAGCAATCGCAGAAATTGCGACCTCTCTTTTTCCAACTTATGCAGTTGGAGTTTTCTTTATCATACACAGTTTGCCGTTGTCGATAACTTCCTTGTTTTTAAGTTTTGGGCTAAAGACAAATTAGCCTATATGATGCCCATCGGGCAAGGCGACTTAAAAGCAGTAATCATGAAACTGATAGAAGATGCTACAAATGAGAAGCAGCCTTTTTGCATGCTTGGAGTTTGCTCGTGCATGAAGGACGATTTGGAAGCTATCATGCCGGGAGAGTTTCTTTTTACATCCGACCGGGATTATGCTGATTACATTTACTTAAGAAGTAGTTTGGCAACACTCTCCGGAAAAAAACTCCAGTCGAAAAGGAATCACATCAATCGATTCCGCAACACTTATCCGGACTATGAATACACTCCTATCACTCAAGATCGGATTCAAGAATGCATGGAACTGGAAGCAGAATGGTGTAAAGTGAACAATTGCGACCAACAAGAGGGCACTGGCAACGAACGACAAGCTTTAATTTATGCACTCAACAATTTCGAAGCTCTGGGTTTGAGTGGAGGTATACTGCATGTGAATAAGAAGATTGTCGCTTTCACTTTTGGGATGCCGATCAACCAAGAAACATTCGGAGTGCATGTTGAAAAAGCAGATACTAGCATTGATGGTGCATATGCGATGATCAACTATGAATTTGCGAACCGAATACCCGAACAATATACGTATGTTAACAGAGAAGAAGATCTTGGACTTGAAGGGCTTCGCAAAGCTAAACTATCTTATCAGCCAGAAACAATTTTAGATAAAAACATCGTCTGCCTTAAGAAGCAACCTATAGAAATGCTTAAATGGTAGAAGATTTTCTTTCTAAATTAAAGATTATTTAGATCCCCTTATTCCAATTCTTCTAATAAGTAGAAAGGGAATAAGGGGATCTGATTATTTAACTAAAAACAGTCTATTCAAACTAGAAAACAAGTTTCAAGGTTCAGCGATTTTCAGTAATCAATTTGACTTCTGGAACATTTACACGAACCCAATATTCAGTAAATTCTTTTTCAATACCTTCTATATGAAACTTTATTTCTATCAAATTATCATTCAAGAATTGATAATTTATTACATTTACAGCTCCTTTTTTAAGACTAGTGAAAAGTGATTTTTTAATAGTTTCTGTATAAGTTGATTCAGATGTTTGTTTGAAGTTGCCGTCAAGTGTCATCATAGCTGGAGCACCAGCTTCTATAATGACATTTTGAAAAGTACCATCAGAAGAGAACATTTTTAAAATAGGCATAGCAAACATTTTACATGTACTTTCATTCCTCTCTACTTGCTTACATAATTGCCAAACTCCAATAAGAGACTTATCTTTAATTTCTTGACCCAATGGGAAAACAAGATACTTTGGCTTCTCAAGCTTCGATTCCTTCATTAAACTAAACATAATAGGTACCGAATATTTCACAGCCACTTTTTTCCCTTCATTTTCACCAGGTATCCATTTGGGCATTACCTTGATTACTCGCAAAGCTTCAGCATCCAATGCTGGATCAACTCCTCTAATAATCTTTTCGCGGGAAATAGATCCGTCAGCTTCCACTACAAACTGAACAATAACACGGCCAGAGATACTATTTGCCTGAGCACTAGCCGGATACTTTACATTCTGACTTAAATACTTCATCAAAGCTCCGGAACCGCCGGGAAATTGAGGCATCTTCTCAACAATAAGAAAAACTCCATCTTCTTGTTTTTGAGACGTAAATTTCTTTTCTTGAGAATAGCTAACTAAAGGCAACATCACCAATAGAAGCAAGCATAATAATTTTGTCTTCATAATAAATAAATTAAAGGTTGTTCACTAATCATTAGTTGATTATACAAATATAGATATATAAAAATTAATACATCATCAAATAGATATTTTTTTACTAATAACTTTAATCTGTCAATATATACATGCGTATATAATCATGAGAGAAACAAATTTATGAGACATAGAATAGGAACGAAAAAAAACGACCGTATCTCGAAGAAAATCAGACCGTACCTTGGAGAAAATAGGACCGTATCACGAAAGAGAAACGACCGTATCTCGGAGAAAATGGGACCGTATCTCGGAAAAAATAGGACCGTACCTCGAAAGAGAAACGACCGTATCTCGGAGAAAATGGGACCGTATCTTGAAAAAAATAGGACCGTACCTCGGAGAAGCAAAAAGCGTATCTTAGAGAAATGAGGGGATATAACCAAAAAGGAAGCTTGATCTCTATGTTATTCAGGAAACTCAGCGAGATGTTTTTCACCAAACGATTTAACAATTAACAAGAAGAATAAGGATCGGAGGTATAGCAAAAAAGTTTAACTTTGCCACTCCAGAAAAAACAAAAAGCCCAATAATGATGCAAATGAAAACATTGAATGAAGTGATAGATCAATATCAACAAGAGATCCAAGACGCAGAAATCCAACTGGTTCAAACCCGTCGAAATATCAAGTTAATCAGCATATTGCGGGTGATGATTTTTTTGGGGATGGTTGCGATCGTTTGTATCTTGTGGAAAGAGAGTTGGTGGATACTGACTTTATCGCTGACTACTCCACTATTACTTTTTGGATGGCTTATTAAACGTCACAACTACTGGTTCAACCAAAAAGAGATTCTTAAGACTAGCATAAAAATCAATGAACAAGAGCTGAAGGCAATAAAATACGATTTTTCTAGCTTTGACAAAGGAGAAGAGTTTATTGACCCTTCACACCTCTACTCATACGACTTAGACGTTTTTGGAAAAACATCGCTTTTTCAATCCATCAATCGAACAACTACCGCTTTCGGGAAAGAGACGTTAGCTCAATGGATGAAGGAACATTTGAAAAACCAAATCGAGATAGAAGCGAGACAGTCGACCGTGAAAGAACTCGCCGGCAACAACAAGTTTAGGCAAATGTTCCGACTCTTAGGTCTACTGCATAAAGGCGAGGCAGCCGATCAAGCAGAGATCATTGAATGGATTGAAACACCCGTAACCTATCACAAACGAGCGTTTATCAGTCGAATTCCTCTTATCGTAGGATGTTTTAATCTGGTTTGCTTGATGCTTACCTTACTAGAACTCTTACCTTTTGGCATTTTCGGTATAATCTTTTCAACCTTCATCATACTAAGTTTTATCTTCACGAAAAAGATTACGAAACTTCAATATCTATACGACAAGAAGATCAGAATCTTATCAACTTATGCCAAGCAAATTGATCTAACGGAAAAAGAAGTGGTGCAAAGTGAGTTGCTCGTTAAACTACAAAGCAGACTCTCTCTCAAAGGAAAAAGAAGTTCACAAATATTACATCAGTTAGCAGAACTGATGAACGGGCTCGATCAACGAAACAATGTGATGCTAACCATTTTCCTAAACGGCTTTATGTTCTGGGAGTTGTGGCAATTCATGCGGATTGAAAAATGGAAAGAGACCTATGCACCAGAACTTCCCAACTGGCTGGAAGTGATTGGAGAGATTGATGCATATTGTTCATTGGGGACTTTTGCATACAATCATCCCGACTATCTCTATCCTACTATCAGTTCGAATCACTTTTGCATGAAAGCCAAAAGCGTAGGACATCCACTGATGAATGCCCATAAATGCATGAGAAATAACGTGCATATTGAGCAAAACCCATCGTTCGTTATCATTACCGGCGCCAACATGGCCGGAAAAAGTACGTATCTGCGCACAATAGGGATCAACTATCTATTAGCATGCATTGGAGCTCCGGTATGGGCCGAAGAGATGAATATATGTCCAGCACAACTCATCACTAGTCTGCGGACAAGTGATTCATTAAGCGAGAATGAATCTTATTTCTTCGCAGAATTAAAGAGACTGCAACTGATAATTAGCAAACTTAATGCTGGTGAAAAGCTTTTTATCATTTTAGATGAGATTTTGAAAGGAACAAACTCCATGGACAAACAAAAAGGCTCGCTCGCCCTCTTAAAACAATTCATGGGATATAACACAAATGGAATCATTGCGACTCACGATCTGATGCTTGGGGGATTAGCGGAGGTATATCCAACAAAAATTAGGAACTATTGTTTCGAAGCGGATATAAAAAATGATGAGCTTAATTTCTCGTACGAGATGCGTGAGGGAATCGCCAAAAACATGAATGCATGCTTCTTAATGAAAAAAATGGGAATAGCCGTTATTGATAACGACTAATCCCACTCTATATGGTACTCTTACAGCTAAATGCTACTTAACGTTTTTGCTTCTTTCTAAGAAAGCAGCAAATTCAGATGCGCCTTGTTCTTTGTAATAGCAAACTGAAGTTACGGCTTGATAATTATAAGGAACAAACTGAAACAATTGAACAGCAGCAAACTGTTTGTCTTCAGTTAAAATGACGTCCATACGAATATTTCCACTGTTTTCACAATGCAATTCTGAATTCGAAGAGAAGTTTCCAGAAGTTATGATGCCCGACAATTTATCCAGGTATTTTAAATCGAAAAAGACACTAAACTCTTTTGCCACGCTATTTGTGGGTAAATAAACGGTCTGTTTCGATTTCCAGAAAAGGCGAAAGGTACCGATCAAAAACAAAACGGTTCCAACCACCATCAAAGCCATGCTCAAAGTAGACGACCGATCTTCCAACTGAAAAGTTGAAGCAAAAGAGCCAAGTCCCACTAACAACATAGCGATAGAATAGGTAAGAGATGATACACTTGTACGTTTAACGATATCAGGATGTGATGATGCAAAGATTGTAGCATCAATAGTTTTTGTTGCCATAATATAAAATGATATTTAAATTAATATAAAGTTATTAGGCTTTATACAGCAAGGCTCTATAAAGCAAAAAGATAAAATGTAAATACAAATTTAAATATCTAAATGATGATTTTTCGCAGAGCGAATACGTAGTACTCACAAGGTGGGTGAATATTGGTAGTGACATGAAAGACATGAGTCAGTTGCTTAGACAGAGAAGCAACTCTATCTGCTTGGTACAATAGCAGACTCTTTAAAGAGAAGAAGTATTGGATCAACTGCACACGCTGAACTCTACTGCTATTTGAAGCATGCTGGGAAATGTTATTCAAAAGCTCCGCATCTAAAGAATTATGAAAATGAATCACATCGAAAGAAGCATGATGATCGGAACCCAAAACGGCATAATTCTTTGCTTCTTCATCCACAAGCTTACTTGTAAGAGAAGAATGCCCTATACTTTGACTCATAAAAGTAGCTAGTATAAAGAATAGTATTTTTAAGAATTTTGCCATAGAACATTCATTGCAAGTTTATATCAAAAAACTTATTCCGAAAGCAATCGATTTATTGGGTTCAAAAGCCGATTGAATATGATTCGCAATAAGCAAGAAACTATCAATTACAGAACAAAGATATAGAATAAAATTGATGTTACAATCATGCATGATTTAAAAAGCGATAATCGTCTGCAATTTAGCAAATATAAGAACTGCTTACTAATGGGGGCTACCGTTAGATAAGTCTTCCTTCTCTCCTACTTATAAAGGGTTTATCGCGTAAATAAGAAAAGAATGAATCGCCGTTGAAAGACATTTTCATTGTTCTCTTTTTATCAATTCAACATATTTATCGTATCTTTGGGGCGGATTAATAGTAAAGCCTATGACAGTAAAGGATTTTTTTTCTTTCAAATCAAATAAATATTTTTGGGTAAATATCATCGCAATGATCGTGGTGGTAATAGCGTTATTGTTTATTACCTTTCAAGGATTGGCTATTTATACCAAACACGGAGAAGCAGTAGTTGTCCCCGATGTGAAAGGAATGACAGTAGATGAAGCGACCGCAATGTTTCGTAAAAACGGACTTGAATGCATCGTTTCCGACTCTACTTATGTGAAAAATAAAGCAGCTGGCGTTGTACTTGATCTAAACCCTGCACCCGGTCAGAAAGTAAAAGAGGGACGAATGATTTATCTGACTATCAATTCACTGAACACACCTTTATATGCTGTACCGGATCTAGCAGACAATAGTTCTGTACGCCAAGCTGAAGCCAAACTCTTGGCTTTAGGTTTTAAACTCGATGAGATCCAATTGATTAATGGAGAAAAAGATTGGGTGTATGGTGTGAAATATAAAGGACGCCAACTAGTGGCAGGTGAGAAAGTTCCAATGGGAGCCAGACTGACTCTAATGGTGGGCAACGGAACCCTTGTGGATGAGTTTGTCGAAGACTCCTTAAATCAAGACGAAACGGCGGAGCCCGACACTAAGTCGTCTGAACAGCCAACGAACAATTCTGAAGAAAACTGGTTTTAAATTTAGATACAAACAACAAGTAAGTTGATGATAGAAGAATTACCGGACGATATAGACAATGACATTGACGATATTGAACCTATAGATGATGAGAACCAACTCTACGAGCACTTTCGGGTGGTAGTGGATAAGGGACAATCGATGGTTAGAGTTGATAAATATTTGTTTGAACGCATTGTCAATGCTTCGCGCAATCGAATTCAAAAGGCTGCCGATGATGGTTTTGTCATGGCCAATGGCAAGCCGGTTAAAAGCAGCTATAAAGTCAAGCCACAAGATGTAATCACCGTAATGATGGATCGCCCTCGTTACGAAAATGATATTATCCCTGAAGATATTCCCCTTAATATTGTGTACGAAGATCCCTACCTTATGGTAGTGAACAAACCTGCAGGATTAGTCGTACACCCGGGGCATGGCAATTACCACGGAACATTGGTAAACGCTTTGGCATGGCATCTGAAGGATAATCCCGACTATGATGCCAATGATCCCCACGTGGGCTTGGTGCATCGTATCGATAAAGATACATCCGGATTGCTGGTAATTGCTAAAACACCAGATGCAAAGACCAGCCTCGGGATTCAGTTTTTCAATAAAACGACGAAACGTAAATACCGGGCATTAGTTTGGGGAACTGTTGAACAAGAAGAAGGCACTATTGTTGGCAATATTGCCAGAAACCCCAAAGACCGCATGCAGATGGCGGTAATGAGTGATCCGGAGGTCGGGAAACATGCCGTCACGCATTACAGAGTGATTGAACGTCTAGGGTATGTTACTTTAGTAGAGTGCATACTTGAAACGGGAAGGACTCATCAGATTCGTGTTCATATGAAGCACATTGGTCATACATTGTTTAATGACGAACGATATGGGGGACATGAGATCCTAAAAGGGACTCATTTCAGCAAATACAAACAATTTGTCAACAATTGCTTTGATATTTGCCCACGGCAGGCTTTGCACGCCATGACCTTAGGATTTGTACATCCGGTGACTGGCAAGCAAATGGATTTTACGTCCGAAATGCCGGATGATATGGTACAGCTATTAGAGAGATGGAGAAGTTATATAAGTAATAGAGATATTTAGAATGAAACGCACAATTGCTATCGTAGCCGGAGGAGATACCTCTGAGTTTTATGTTTCTCTGCGTAGTGCACAGGGAATATATTCCTTTATTGATAAGGATCAGTATACATTGTATATAGTTGAGATGCAGGGTCTGCGGTGGGAAGTCGAAATGCCGGACGGAACAAAAGTACCGGTCGACCGCAATGATTTTAGTTTTATGAACGGAACGGAAAAAGTAAAATTTGACTTTGCTTATATCACCATCCATGGAACTCCTGGAGAAGACGGTCGTCTGCAAGGATATTTCGACCTATTGAATATCCCCTATTCATGCTGTGGCGTTTTGGCTGCTGCTATCACCTATGACAAATTCGCATGTAACCAATATCTGAAAGCTTTCGGCATGCGCGTTGCCGAGTCGTTACTTCTTCGTCAAGGACAATCTGTTTCGGATGAAGAGGTGATCGAGAAGATCGGACTGCCTTGCTTCATTAAGCCTAGCTTAGGAGGCTCAAGTTTCGGTGTGACAAAAGTGAAATCTAAAGATCAGATACAGCCTGCTATCGCTAAAGCATTCGATGAAGCACAAGAAGTGGTAGTGGAAGCGTTCATGAACGGTATGGAACTTACTTGCGGATGCTATAAAGTAAAAGGGAAATCAGTCGTATTTCCTCCAACAGAAGTAGTTACACATAATGAGTTCTTCGATTATGATGCGAAGTACAACGGACAAGTGGATGAAATCACCCCCGCGCGTATATCAGCCGAACTGACTCAACGGGTTCAAGCATTGACTTCTGCCATCTATGACATACTTGGCTGCTCAGGTATTATCCGAGTGGACTATATTGTGACTGAAGGTGAGAAGATCAATCTTTTGGAGGTAAATACTACTCCGGGAATGACAGCAACTAGTTTTATCCCTCAGCAAGTTCGTGCAGCTGATCTTGATATTAAAGACGTGATGACCGACATTATTGAAAATAAGTTTAATTAAACTATAAGCTTATGGATACGAAAGAATTTAATGAAATTCGCCCTTATCACGATGAGGAACTCCCTCAAATCTTTGAGGAGCTAATCACGGATCCGGCATTTCAAAAAGCTGTTTGTGGTGCAATACCTGATGTTCCATTTGAGGTTCTCTCGCAAATGATGCGTGGCTGTAAAACTAAATTGGAGTTTCAAAAAACATTCTGCTATGGTTTGCTTTGGAAAATAGCCAATAAGTTTACGGACGGCCTGACCTTAGATCACTCTGCCTTGCCCGATAAGAAGAAAGCTTATACATACATCTCTAATCATAGAGATATCATACTCGATTCCGGCTTTCTATCTATCTTACTTGTCGACGAAGGGCTGGATACTGTTGAGATTGCGATTGGCGACAATCTGCTGATCTACCCTTGGATCAGTAAATTGGTACGCGTAAATAAGTCGTTTATCGTGCAACGTGCTTTAACAATGCGTCAGATGCTTGAATCATCAGCACGCATGTCGAGATACATGCATTACACTATTTCGCAAAAGAATCAATCGATTTGGATTGCACAACGTGAAGGACGGGCAAAAGACTCGAACGACCGTACTCAGGACAGTATATTGAAAATGCTGGCTATGGGCGGAGAAGGCGATATGCGCAACCGACTGAAGGAAATGAATATTGCTCCTCTTGCGATCTCGTACGAATATGATCCTTGCGACTTTTTGAAAGCTCAAGAGTTTCAGTTGAAAAGAGATAACCCTGAATATAAGAAAACAACCCGCGATGATCTGATAAATATGCAAACCGGACTTTATGGTTATAAAGGACGAGTGCATTTCCAAGTAGCTTCGTGCCTTAACGATGAGTTGGACAATCTTGATTGTGGGCTTCCCAAACAGGAGATGTGTACTTGTATCTCTTCGTTGATCGATCGGAAAATCCATCAGAACTATCGCTTGTACCCTAATAATTATATTGCTCATGATCTTCTCAAGGGCGAAAGACGTTTCGCTGAAAACTACACGCCTGGAGATGAGACGAAGTTCGATGAGTATATATGTAAGCAACTTGAACGGATCACCATACCCAATAAGGATATTCCTTTCTTACGTGAGAAGTTACTATTGATGTATGCGAATCCACTGACTAATCAATTAGCTGCAATTTAATGAAAAAGATTTGTTCTCTTTGCTGTATATGGATATGCCTAGCGCTTTTGTTCACTTCCTGCAAAAAAGACGACTATGTATACCCACCTGTCCAACAGGATTTCCTAACAGCTTTTTCCGGAAGTGATGGTGCTTTGGAGACTTTGCTTACGGATAAAGGGGAACGTTATACCGTAACTGAGGATCTATCTAAATCAAGAATTAGCGCAAACAGCTCTGCTAGGGTAGTCAGTAATTTTGAAACGCTTTCAAGTGCAGACAAAACGGTCCGGGTATATGGGGTATTGAGTCCTATCTCAGTAGCACCTCTTCCACCGAATAGTGCCCCTTTTGTCAACGGAATAAAAACTGATCCGGTTAATATGATCAGTATATGGATGGGAAGGGATTATTTGAACATCATCCTTTCCATTGTCATGCAGGAGAAGAAGCATTCTTTTCATTTCGTTGAAGAAAAAGTGGAATACGTACAAGGAACGAAATTAGTCACACTCCTACTCTACCACGATGCTGATGGAGATGCTGAGTCATTCTCAAAAAGGGCTTATCTATCGATTCCATTGAGAAAATACTTCAATCCGACAGATCCTAATAGGAAAATTGTGATCCGATTTAAATATTGGACTCGTAATAGAGAGGGTGTAAAAGTACTAGAGACCAAATATGCCGATAACGGTTTTACCTATATTCCATTTTAACCATTCATTGAGGATGACAACTTAAAATAATCTCCCCCGATCACTTTTAGAATGATCGGGGGAGATTATTTTATGCTATCGATAAGCCAACTAGATTGATATTATTGAAGTCCTTCTAGCAATCTCTTTAAAACTACGGTGGCAGAGATCTCACGATTAGCAGCTTCGGGAATAACGATTGACTGCGGACTTTCTATGACTTGATCGGTAACAATCATGTTTCTTCTCACCGGCAGACAGTGCATAAAATAAGCATTATTGGTCACAGCCATCTGACGATCACTGATGGTCCATTGCATATCTTTACTAAGAATCTTGCCGTAATTATCACCTGTATATGCAGCCCAGTTTTTCGCATAGATAAAATCGGCTCCTTCGAATGCTTTCATCTGATCGTATTCTACGTGTGCTTTTCCCACAAACATCGGATCCAATTCATACCCTTCAGGGTGTGTAATCACAAATTCATAATCGGCTGCATTCATCCATTCAGCAAATGAATTGGGAACGGCTTGAGGCAAAGGACGTGGATGGGGAGCCCAACTCATCACTACTTTAGGGCGGGAAGTCTTCTTATACTCCTCAATGGTAAGGAGGTCGGCAAAGCTTTGCAACGGATGACGAGTAGCTGCTTCCATCGAAAAGACAGGACGACCGGAGTACTGAATGAACTGATTAATCACTTGCTCTTCGTAGTCAATCTTTCTGTCTTCAAAACGAGCAAAAGAGCGCACCCCAATAATATCGCAATAACAACCCATCACAGGAATCGCTTCTAATAAATGTTCTGGTTTATCACCATCCATTATTACTCCTCTTTCTGTTTCAAGTTTCCATGCACCCTGACTAATATCTAGAACCATCACATTCATTCCTAAATTAAATGCTGCCTTTTGGGTGCTTAAGCGGGTGCGCAAACTTGAGTTAAAGAAGATCATCATCAGGGTTTTATTTCTCCCTAACTCTACATATTTGAAACGGTTGTTTTTTATTTCAAATGCTTCGGCCAATGCTGCTTGCAAATTGCCGATGTCTTGTACACAAGTAAACTTTTTCATAACTAATATATTATGCAATTATCTTTATCTGGTATTCATTCAATAAATATCGGTTCAAGGTATTTAAATTCTTATCTGTCCATTCCCTTCAATCACCCATTTATAAGAGGAAAGCTCTTCTAATCCCATTGGGCCGCGAGCATGAAGTTTCTGAGTACTGATTCCAATCTCTGCTCCCAAACCAAATTGGGCGCCATCAGTGAAAGCTGTTGATGCATTCCAATAGACACAAGCAGCATCAACTACTTTTAAAAAACATTCAGCTTTCTCCTTATTCTCCGTAAGAATGCATTCACTATGTTTGGAACTATATCGACAAATGTGTTCTATAGCTTCTTCTATGCTACCAACAGTCTTTACGGCCATTTTGTAATCTAGAAATTCAATCCCAAAGCTCTCTTCTGTTGCTTCAACCAATAAGTTGGAGGGATAATTGTCTTTTAAATGATTCATTGATTGTGAGTCTGCGTAGATCATCACATTACTTTCAGCCAATGGACGACAAACTTCTACTAAATCGACCAATCGTTTTTCATGAATCACAACACAATCCAAGGCATTACAAACACTCACTCGACGAGTCTTGGCATTCCGGATGATTGAAGTACTTTTCAATATATCGGCAAACTCATCTATATAAGTATGACAGATCCCGGCCCCTGTTTCAATTACAGGTACGGTGGCATGATCGCGCACAAAGTTAATCAAGCCTTTTCCACCTCTGGGAATAATTAAGTCGATAAACTCCCTTGCATGGAGCATTGATAAGGTGGCATCTTTATCAATCGGCAACATTACTACTAAATTGGGGCTTAAATCGTATTGCTTAAGTACTTCTTGTATGATGGTTATAATAGCCTCATTCGAAAACCTAGCCTCACTACCACCTTTTAGAATACAAGCATTCCCACTTTTAAAACAGAGTGAAAACACATCTAAACCAACGTTGGGACGTGATTCGTAAATTACACCTATCACTCCAAAAGGAACACTTTTCTTGGAAAGTTTCATCCCATTGGGCAAGACCGTTTCTTTAAGAGTTCTTCCAATTGGAGAAGGCAGTGAAGCCACCTTTCTAATATCTCTGGCAATTGCTTCTAAACGTTCAATAGACAAAAGAAGACGATCGTACTTGGGATCTTTGCAATCCATCAGTAGAAGATCTTTATGATTCTCATCCAGAATAAAAGAAGCTTTGTACAGTATGGCTTCTGCAACAGAATTGAGCACTTGATCGATGATAGCATCGTTCAAATGAGCAAAACTCCTACTTGCCATTTGCACTGATTCAAATAAGTGATTTAAGTTCATATTCATGTAACACTTATATAGCTCGTTTGGATTATTCAATATATAAATAATCGTAATGGACGATTACTTTTTTTCCTCGGTTACCTGCAGCATCACGTGCTTGTTGAGAACTGCAGTTAGCTTTTCCAACCCCCATTTGCCTTCCAGTATAATCAACTAACCGAACAATATCATCTTTCTCAAAATCCCCCTCTACAAGAGTCACACCTATAGGGAGCACACTCACTGCTTTCGAAGTATTCAAGAGTTCTGTAGCACAACGATCAATATGTATCACACCTTTAGCAAAACCATCACTATGAGCTATCCATTTCTTAATACTAGATACTGGTGTTATGGAAGGTGTAAAGATCGTACAAGGAGTATCTGATGCACGAAAAATTAAATCTTGCAATATATGATCTCTTTTCCCGTTACCGATCATAACTGTAACTCCTTCTGCAGCGACTTTCTGCGCTATAGCAGTTTTAGTCAACATACCCCCTCTACCAAAATTCGATCTACTTACTTGTATATACTCCGACAAGTCCGTGCCTTGACCAATCTGCCGGATAATACTAGAGCGGGGATCCGAGGGATCACCGTCATATATTCCATCAATATTACTTAAGATAATCAGCTTCTGAACATTCATCATGGAAGCTATCAGACCAGAGAGTTCATCGTTATCCGTGAACATCAATTCAGTAACAGAGATAGTATCATTCTCATTGACGATTGGCAGTACACCGTTATCAAGCATGACACTCATACATCTTTTCTGATTAAGGTAATGACGGCGGGTAGAAAAACTCTCTTTAGTAGTGAGTACCTGACCAACTAAAATACCATACTCACGGAAAAGTTCATAATAACGATTGAGTAGCTTCGTCTGCCCAATGGCAGAAAACAACTGTCTCTGATCTACGCTATCCAATTTCTTATTGGGACGCAACTCACTACGGCCAGAAGCAACAGCTCCAGAAGAGATCAGTATGACTTCAATGCCGGCTTTATATAAAGCCGCAATCTGGTCAACCAATGCAGACATTCGTGTTAGATCCAACGATCCGTCTACACGGGTTAACACATTACTACCTATTTTTACTGCAACACGCTTTATTCCTTGCTCCATTTTGCAAATATAGCATATTTATTAACCTCACACAAACATTTATGTATAAATAATATCTTTACTTAATAAGGAGATCAGTATAGAAACATCACTTAATCACTATATATCAAACATTTCTCATCAGACAGCTATTTGTATAGGCTTTATCACAATACATATTTCAAACAAATTCAATGCATATATATTCACTTAAAACTAACGGAAAGAATAAAGAATAGAAGAACGTTTGCTAGACGCTTATGAAAGCAAATAGGCATAAAAAAAGGTTGCCAAAATTGGCAACCTTTTTTATATCTAGATGAATAATTAATAAATTATTCAGCAGTTTCAACTGTAGCTTCTTCAGTAGCAGGAGCGTCTGCAGTATTCTTCTTAGAGCGACGAGTACGAGTTGCTTTCTTAGCAACTTTTTCCTTAGCCATGTTCTCGTTGTAATCAACAAGTTCAATAAAGCACATTTCAGCGTTATCACCCAAACGATTTCCAGTTTTGATGATACGAGTATAACCACCTGGACGGTCAGCTACCTTCACTGAAACTTCTTTAAACAACTCTGTTACTACAAGCTTATCTTGCAAATTACTAAATACAACACGACGAGAGTTAGTTGTATCATCTTTTGATTTAGTAATCAAAGGTTCTACAAACTTCTTCAAAGCTTTAGCTTTTGCAACAGTCGTAGTGATTCTTTTGTGCTTGATCAAAGAACAAGCCATGTTAGATAACATAGCACTTCTATGAGATGCAGTACGACCTAAATGATTAAATTTCTTATTATGTCTCATTTTTTATTCTTTATCTAATTTATATTTAGAAATATCGGTTCCAAACGACAGATTCAGACTTTCCAGCAAATCATCAAGCTCGGTAAGCGATTTCTTTCCAAAGTTTCTGAACTTCAACAGATCAGTTTTGTTGAATTGAACCAAGTCACCTAATGTCTCAACATCCGCAGCTTTCAAGCAATTAAGAGCGCGAACAGAAAGGTCCATATCAACAAGTTTCGTTTTCAACAACTGACGCATATGCAATACTTCTTCATCAAATTCTTCATTTCCATCAGCATCATTACTTTCAAGAGTAATTTTTTCATCAGAAAACAACATAAAGTGATAAATCAGAATTTTAGCAGCTTCTTTCAGAGCTTCCTTTGGGTGAATAGAACCATCGGTACTAATTTCAAGTACTAATTTCTCATAGTCAGTTTTTTGCTCAACACGGAAATTTTCTACAGAGTACTTAACATTACGTATCGGAGTATAGATAGAATCGATTGGAATTACATTAACATCAGTACAATATTCACGGTTTTCGTCAGCAGGGACATAACCGCGTCCTTTATTAATAGTAATATCAATCTGCATAGTTGCTTCAGAATCTAAATGACAAATAACTAATTCCGGATTTAACACTTCAAATCCAGTCAAATACTTACCTATGTCACCTGCTTTAAATTCACTTGAATTCTCAACAGTGATGCTCACTTTTTCGTTTTCGAATTCTTCAACTACTTGCTTGAATCTCACTTGTTTCAGATTCAAGATAATGTTGGTAACATCCTCTTTTACTCCCGGTACACTAGAAAATTCATGCTCCACACCATCAATTTTAATAGTAGTGATAGCAAAGCCTTCCAATGAAGAAAGAAGGATACGGCGTAATGCATTACCGACAGTAATACCAAAACCCGGTTCCAACGGACGAAATTCAAATTTACCGAATTTCGAATCCGCTTCCAACATTAATACTTTATCAGGTTTTTGAAATGCTAATATCGCCATGAAATTAATTATTATTTAGAGTACAATTCAACGATTAAATGTTCTTTAATGTTCTCAGGAATGTCTGCTCTTTCAGGTACATGCAACATTTTTCCTACCTTAGAAGACTCTTCCCATTCCAACCAAGGATATTTGCTGTGGTTGAAACCAGCAAGAGAGTTAACAACAACTTCCAAAGATTTAGATCTTTCACGAACACCAATCAACTGACCAGGTTTTACTGCGAATGAAGGGATATTAACAACTGCTCCATCAACAGTAATATGTTTGTGACCTACCAACTGACGAGCGGCTGCACGTGTAGGAGCAATACCTAAACGATATACAACATTGT